>Ga0209142_1001186_pt1 | contig 15100 bp, 12 predicted proteins | sample SaaInlV_120m_DNA_FD_184678 | JGI IMG/M metagenome (GOLD analysis project Ga0209142, IMG submission 184678) | Marine microbial communities from expanding oxygen minimum zones in the Saanich Inlet - Saanich Inlet SI074_LV_200m_DNA (SPAdes) (version 2) | ecosystem: Environmental > Aquatic > Marine... | reverse complement strand
ATATAATAAAAAAAATCAACAATATAACGCCATAAAGGAGAGTCTTCAACTAAGGCATTTATATCTCCTTCAAGACCAATATATTGAAATATAGGTAGAAAAATACCTATACCGAATATTTCAGTTATTGTTGATATTAGTGATAATAAGACAAGAATGGATATTCTACGATATGATAGCCCTAAATTACGTACACGGTATAACCATCTATTATGTCTAAATAGCATAAAAAAATACTCCCCTTAATTATTTATTAATAACAATTAATGAATTAGACATTATAAAAATAAATGAATTGTCCTGCAATATATACTTCTAAAACAACCAACTTAAGTCATTAGTTGTGGTGCAGGATCACCCCACTCTTTCGTATTTTTTTTAACTAGTCCATGCTCATACATCTTGTCTATATATTTTTTAATATCAACAAATGGTAATTGGAGCTCATATGTAATATCTATAATTGACTTATCTCCTTCAAGCATATTCATAATGCTCTCAGTAGCTAAATTCAATGCCCAGTCATCACGCCAATCTATCCATAGACCATATCTTGACAGCATAACAGGTCCTACAAATGTTCTTTGTGGATAATAATTATCTTCCAATAATCTCCATAAATCCATATAAACGTCTAGTGTTTCCTGCAAGTTGTCTTTATCCACAATTGAAGGATTATCATCGCTTGTATGGTATTCATCATACGGCCAACGAGTTAAAGAAGGTGTTGGAATGTCAATACCAGGGCCATTTGTTATCATTTCATCACTTGCCACAACCTTTCTAAACTCTCCAGTCCTTGTTTCTCCGTGCATTTGATGTCCTGAAAGAGCAATTAAAAAAGCTCTGTCTAACAATGCATCAACACCTTGTTTAGAGTGTTGTAATACAAATGAATTACTATGTCCAACCATCTCACAAAACCACGCAAAGTCCACTTTGGACATTTCTTTTCTATGATTATCCACCCATGCAATAGTGCCAATTGTTTCTGGCACTATAAGTAGGCGAAATCCATATCTTCGATTCTTAATTTTTTCCAATTGTCGAGCCATTTCCAAGCCAACTACCAAGCCTGTCAATGAATCATTAACCTGCATAGGGTGGCAAATATTGGTTAAAAATAACATGTTTCTGTCACTTTCACCTGGCAGGTAATATTCTCCTAATACTAAATCTTCATTAGAAAATTCAACATCTATCACACCATTTACTGGATCACTATTATTAAACCTTTTCAAAACCTCATCTTTTATACAAAAACCCCAATCTCTCTCATAATATTTAAATTCCCATGGAATTGATTGTGGAAGTTTTTTGCTTGTATAAATATGGTTTCGAATATCTCCCAATTTCCCTTTAATTTTTTGTGGTAACGAATATGATAATAAATGCAATGAATTATCATAGAAATCTGCAACTCTTTCCCCTGATATTTCTAACCATGCTTCTCTGACATGATAACGCTCAGGAATAAGCCACCCCATTACATCTTTCTTAACAGGATAATAATGTATTTTATAATTAGAATGACCTAAATAATCTTCACACATCTTGATAGATTTTTCCAAATCATCACTATTAATAGTTCTATGTAATGGCCATAACTTAACCATAAATTCATACATTCCTATACTACTACCCATATCCATATTTAAGCTATTGCCTCAACTAAAAATGCTGAACATAGAAACATTCCTCGCCAATGATCTTCACCTTCTAATGCCATGCATGAATCTCTATAATCTTTTTTTGATATTCCATTTCCCTCTAAATAAGGTGCAGCTGCATGATAATGATACCAATGCAGTTTTATGTCTTTAAAGCCTGCTTGTTTAAACAAGGTCTCCATTTCTAAAGGATTATGCATACGAGAAAGTATCAAATCATATCCAACACCGCCTTCTGAGTTTGTTTCTCTAACAAGGGGTTTATTCATTTCCATTTGTGTCTGTAATTTATTATCTGCAGCACTACGTATAACAGCAGGAAGTTTGTCCATAAGTTTATTTATAATTAAATCCCGGGTGTATCGGTTCATAGTAAACATTGAGAATAAATCATTACGAAATGAAATGTACGCCCTTCCCCCGTCTTTCATACATGATCGTACATTTGCCAATACTATGTTGTCATCTTCAATATGAGGCATAACTCCTAGCATTAATAATACATCTACCAATCCTGTATTCGTAACTTTATCAAAGCATGATTTTTCTTGAACATCTCCTTTATAAATATTTGCTTTTTTATAACCAGAATTTACAATCATTTTTTTTGATATGTCTACCATTGACTCAGTGTAATCAAATGCATGAATATCATGAGCTTTAATTTGTTCTGCAATTTGTAATAGAGGAATTCCTGCTCCCACACCAGCATCAAGTATTCTATCACCACGGAAATTTTCTAGACATCTCTTTATTATTTCCAGCCTAAAATAATTGGCAGGATATTCTTCACGCGTCTTAATTAATTCAGAATCATACTGATCTACATAGTCTTGAGACATTTCTTTATAGTGCATTCGCACATCTTTTAATTCTTTTTTACTCATATTAATAATTTAATAGTAACAAATACTTGCAATGCAATAAAACACTATATTTACTTTATTTTTTTAATCTTAATACACTTTAAGTCATTCCATATGGCAAGTATAAATGCCCTTAGTATTCTTCCATTAGAGCTAAACCAGGAGCCAAAACGCGGCCTATCTTCTCTTTGGTGAATAAAAACTGGAACAGTGGCAATGGATATTTTCCTTCTCAAACCATATAACGCCAATTCAGTGCCAATAGAAGAACCGCCATCAAATCGTCCATTTTGATAAAAAAGATTCATTTTATACCCTTTTAAACCACATAATATGTCGTTAATGCCAAATCTAATTTTCACATATTTATTAAATATCGCCTCTGACAGACGTGCATATTCTGGACGTATCCCAATTACAAGTTCTACTTCTCCAGAAACAAGAATAGATATAAAGCGATGCAAAATACTTGATTCATGTTGACCATCAGCATCAAAAGTAATCACTGCATCCATTTTTAATTGAGATGCTCTCTCAAATCCGCTCTGCAAAGCAGCGTCATATCCTCTATTTTTTTTATGACTAACTACTACAGCACCCTCTTTTGTTGCAATACTTCCTGTACCATCTTTAGAATTATCATCGACAACAATTACAGTGCCCTGGTCAATTACACTTCTAATTACATTGGCAATTGTTCTAGCTTCATTAAATGCTGGAATAACAATCGCTATTTTCAATTTACATCATCCAACTTAATGCAATTATGTTCTTTAATATCACGTACTAATGTTTTACCAATCAATTCTTTTAACCTATATGGAGGTAGTGAATCAGAAGGACAAGGTCGTAATGATACAAGATCGCTTTCACCAATTTTATCACCTGATTTAAGCAATCTGGAAGCCCGCAAACTACGCCTTTGTAATACAACAGTCTCCTTTTCGTTATCCATTACTAACTTTTCTTCTGTTCCTAAGGCAGCCTCTAATTCACGAGTTGAATAAACCATTTCATTCCAAGTTATCGGATCCATAGAAAATTTATGGTCTGGACCATTATGAGTACAATCATCGGTAAAATGTTTCTCTATTACTCTTGCACCCAAAGTCACTGCACCAAGAACTGTTGAATGTCCTGGTGTATGATCCGAAAGACCTAGTACTATATTTGGAAATTCACGTGAATAAGTCTTTAATACATTTAATGCTATATAGTGAAAGTTTTCCAGTGATGCAGTATAGTTTGTATTGCACTGCATTAAAACCAGCTCATCTGTGTACTCTGTAGCAGCTATTACTGCCATTCTTACTTCATCCATATTGGATGCGCCAGTTGCTATCAATAACGGCTTTCCGTCACTAGCCATTGCTTTAATATTTTCATGCCATGTAATATCCCCAGACCCTAATTTCCAGGCACATACATATTTAGAAAGCTCAGGTATCATTTCAAGATCATATGGCGCTGTCAAGTAGTCTATACCTGCATCGTCGCAGGTTTCCTTAAGAGTTTGCGTCCATTCCATTGGTAATGAAGCATCATTATATACCTCAAATACACTTTTATTCCATTTCGACTGATGTGACCTCTGCTGTCCTAGATTACGAAACCCAAAGTCTGAAACAATACTCTTTGCTTTAAAATTCTGAAATTTTGCTGCATTTGCACCAGATTCTGCACATTTATATATGAGACTCTTAGCGCGTTCAAGATCTCCATCATGATTTGCCGCAATATCTGCAATGAAATATGTAGGATGTTTTAAACCAATCGTACGCTTTCCTATTTTCAATTCTGTTTTCATAGTTTAAAAATCTCTTGTTGTAATGTCGGCATTGAGCAATTAAGTATACTTTCTGCTAGTGTCACATCTAGTCTTAAGTCATGAATACGTGGTGCCCTTCCAGGCATTATATTCGATTTTCCGAAAGATACTGATTCAGTGGAAATTCCTTTGTGTTTAGCAACTTCAATCCCAAATTCTGCCTTTGTCATCCCTTCTCTACTACCTAAATTAATTACCCCTATATATTTACTATTTAATATTTTAAAAATCATACTAGATAATGTTTTCATGTGGAGTGGTGAAAAAAAAATATCTGTAAAAAGGGTAATTTTATTTTTGGATCTAAGATTATTAATCACAAAGTCATCAATACTTATTCGTCCACATGTTTGAGAATGTCCAAACAAATTAGTTCTTATTACTACTGATTGTGGATGTTTTAAAATAGCCAACTCACCTTGATATTTTGTTTGGCCGTATACATTTATTGGGCCAATCTCGTTTTCTTTATGTGGCCCTTCTTTATTAGGATACACTTGATCTGTAGATATAAAGGCCAGTTTCTCGGTCTTTGGGAGGTATTTAGCAATATTATCTGCTATTATGTGGTTGGATATATCTGCTTTAATAAAATTATTTTCACACTCGTCAACATTAGTCATCCCAGCAGCGTGTATAACCAAATTTGGTCTTATATCTTCTAACATTAATTTTACTTCTTTGCTATTAGATAGATCGCAAAGCACCTGGCCAGATTTTCTTCCTGTTGTTATAACATTACCAATATTACTGGCTACATCAACCAAGTATGGTGCAAGTAATCCACCATATCCTGTGATTAAAATTTTTGGTATTTTAAGATTCAAATTTAAACAGCATATGCACCTCTGAAGAAAGGTGTTTTTTATCCATCTCTAATTGCATCGCATCAATTACAGGTGTAAAAAAATTACTCCAGATAGTGGTCATATCACTTGTTTCTGGTTTTTCATTTAACTGCACCAATATATCTCTATACAAATCAACCATATCAGTACCAAACCACCAGGCGGCAATTTTATTCATAGAGAATTCATCGGCCATCCAATTTAATGAAGATTCAGTATATAAATGCGTATGCCCTTCAGAAAGTTGTCGTTGCATAACCTCTGGGAAAACCATTTCAAAAAAAACTGTAGGGCTAAATAATGGTACTGAAATATATAAATATTTAACACTTTTATTGTTTCGTAAGGCATAAAGAATATCCCTTGGTTTTTGAAGATGCTCAAGCACACCTATCATTGTTACCACATCTGCATTTACTGTCTTGGCGATTTCAGTAGTTTTTTGAAGCGGGCACACAGTCAAGAGTTCATCATCCATCATCATATTTCCCAGAGCAACTTGTACATCTGATACCTCAAACCCTCTTGGTTTATTCACGCCCAACTGCGTAAGCGCATTCACAAAATACCCCGAACCTGCCCCAAGATCAACAACCTTCAAATCACAGATGGACTCCCCCACTTCTCTAAGTGAATCAAGTAGAAATTTTGCCTTTGGTGCATAAATATCATTTACACGCTGTTTGTAGCTATTTTTATCTTCAGACGTGTAATTTCTGGCATAACTTTCTCCACCATCATCCGTATAAAGCGCACTACAAAACTCATTTGTATCTTCATTTGCCCCGTTCAAATGTCCACATTGATCACATACAATATATCGAACACCTTGTTTAGTGAATCCAATTTTATTACTTAATAAATATTCACAATTTTTACAGCACTTTCTTTCTTCTTGTGCAGCATAAACCTTATTTATCCCTATACTCTTTCTTAGATAGGATTTATTGTTAACAAAAAAATCTTGTTTTAATGCTAACAACGGTCCAGATACTTTTCCATAACGTTTTATCAAACTAACCTGCCTCGTTGTAATCAAGAATTTCTTTGTTATTTAAAAAATGTTTATTTGATCCTGAACTGTATTCAAAACCTTCTTTAACTAAGATACCTTCTTCACCAATATTATTTATAGACAAATCTCTAAATTCATCATAAATATCAATACTTGGTTTAATAACAAAATGGTCACTAAATTCTAAAGTTAAATGCGAGTCATCTGAAGGACACATAATTTCATGTATTTTTTCTCCTGGACGAATCCCTATCATATTAATTTTTCTATCAGGTGCCATAGCTTTTGCTAAATCAACTATACGTACTGATGGTATCTTAGGAATAAAAATTTCACCTCCATGCATACGTTCTAAATCTTTCAAAACAAAATCAACACCCTCTTGCAATGTAATCCAAAAACGCGTCATATCTTTATGTGTAATTGGAATGTGACTATCACCATTTTTGATTATACTATCGAACAGGGGCACTACAGACCCTCTAGATCCGACCACATTCCCATACCTAACAACCGAAAATTTTGATCGTCCACCTGCCATATTATTTGCAGCAATAAATAATTTATCAGAGGCTAGTTTAGTTGCACCATATAGATTAATTGGATTAGCAGCCTTATCTGTTGATAGTGCAATAACTTTACTAACTTTATTAAAAATAGCTGCTTTAATTACATTCTCTGCTCCATGTATATTGGTCTTTATACACTCCATAGGATTATATTCCGCTGCAGGTACTTGCTTTAATGCAGCAGCATGAATTACTACATCAACACCACGCATTGCCTCTTTTAATCTTTCTTGGTCTCTGACATCACCAATAAAAAAACGCATAACCCTAGGATTGTAGTTTTTATGTACCTTAAACTTCATTTCCATGTCAGACTGTTTAAGCTCATCACGTGAAAAGATGACTAACCTTTTAAGATTATAGTTTTCTAGTAAAGTTGAAACATAGCGATGACCAAATGAACCGGTTCCGCCTGTAATTAATACTGATTTTCCATTTAACATTATTTATTGCTCATTTTAATTAAAAAAAATATAAAATTTTTGTCTTGATATAAGTTGTTTTGTAGCTTCTTCTAAATCTGCAAGTATCATTTCACCAACAAGATCTTGAAAAGAGATCTTATTTCTTGCTTTTGACGAATCATCCAACAATGTCTCAATTTAAACGAGAAAAACCACTATGGCATACAGGGCCATCTAATAGTTTCATAATATCTCTACCATTTTCACATTCTTGAATAGTTGAAAAAATTGGCTCAAGTGCATCAAAATAACCATTTATAATTTCTTGTGTATGTTCTGTACATACATAAACACTGTTTGTGGCTAGATAACCTTTTTTAAGCATTTCTTGTGTAACTAGTGTCTTATACTCTAGATTGTTTGACAAATCAAACGTATAACCACTTAGTGCTGGCAACCCCCAAGTATTAATATTTATTTCGTATTTTTTTGCCAATAACTTCCAATTTTTAGAAATGCCAATACCTGATTGTGTAATTTTTTCCCAAGATTTCTCTTTTTCCATTACCTCTAATGTTTTTAATGCTGCTGTTGGACCAATACGCTCTGTCCAAAATGTAGAGCTAATAAAAGTTTGTTGTGCTGCTTGCATAAATTCCTGTCTACCTATACATGCAGAAATTGCATAGCCATTACCAAGTGCTTTTGCAAAAACGGCAATATCAGGATCAACTTTATATTTTTTATGCAATCCGCCAAAAGTTTCACGGAATCCTGAAGTACACTCATCAAAAATTAAAATTATATTGTTTTCAGTAGCAAGGTCTCTTACTTTTTGCAAGTAGCCGTCCTTTGGTTTATCATTCCTAGAAACTTCCATTTTAATTGCAGCAATCTCACCATAATTATCTTTAATAATTTGCTCTAATTGCTCAATATCATTGTAATTAAATGGCAGTGTAGTACCCATTAAACCCCTGGGAACGCCACTAGGATTAAGCCCTGGAAGCAAATGATCATTAAGATTTGTATTGCTATTTAAATTAGTAGATAAATACCAATCATGCCAACCATGATAACCACAAATAGCAATTTTATCTCTTCCTGTAGATGCACGAGCAATACGAACAGCGATGGAGTTTATTTCACCTCCAGATCTGGCAAAACGCACCATATTGGACCATGGATGCAGCTCAACTAATTTCTCCGCCAGGTAAACTTCTTCTGGGCAATTTAGAGTTGACATATTTCCATCTTTTACAGTTCTAATAACAGCTTCATCAACCTCAGGATGACCGTAGCCCAATGTATTGGTTCCAATGCCCATAATAGACATATCAATATACTCTTTACTGTCTAAATCCCAAACCTTACAACCTTTGGATTTCTCAAAGTACGAAGGCCATTTTTCGGGTAGAAACATCTCTGGTCTCTTTGAAAGTAACATATTACCACCAGGTATTACTCTTTTAGCTCTTTTATAAAGTTTTTGCCCTAATCCTATAAAAGCACCCTCATTACGAATCAAATGTTTATTAGTAGAAAAAGTATCTGGCTGTGATTTTCTAAGTTGTAAAATTTCCTTCCATGAAAAATCAATTCTTGGCGAAAATTTTTCAAAAATAAACTTAACAACTTTGTAATCTTCTGGCTCGTCAACTGTCCAACGCTCACTTGAAAAGTCTATACTATTAGTAACATTTGCAGTTTTAAATTTTCCTGATTCTCTTATATAAGGGGTTACATGTTCACGCTCAAATGATGTCTCCGCCTCCTTCCATGAAGTTTTCAGGGCAGAAAATGAAAATACTTCAACATCAAGACCATCGGGGTATGTTGGTGGATTTGTATTACTTACGTAATCTACATCGCTTGATTTGTATTTTTGAATTACAGAGTCTACAATCTCAGAATCCACTAATGGACAGTCTCCAGTAATTCTAACTACTATATCTGGATTGTGTGGCTTGGCTGCTTCATAGCAACGATTTAATACATCATTTTCACTACCTTGAAAAACAATATATCCTAACTCACTTACGTATTTCACTAAAGGATTGTTACGTTGATCTGTTGATGTCGCAAGTATAATTTGATCTATCTCTTTTGACCGATTTAGACGAGACAATAAAGCCCCAATCATGGGAGTATTTACATTTACTGGTAACATCACCTTGTTTGGCAGACGAGTTGACCCCATGCGCGCTTGAACTATTGCAATAATACGCATGAGATTATGTTAAATACTCCTTAAGTATTATTTTTGTAGCACGTGCACCTGCGCCAGAAGAATAGGCGCTAAAGTATTCTTTCATCATATCTTCACGTGCACTTTTTTTCTTTCTCCATAAATATTCAATTTCATCAATTGGCTTTGAAAGAAATATCCTAATTTTATCGTAAAAGCCTTCTTCATCATTATTAAAAACAAATATTCCTCTTGAGAGACTTGAATACGCATCCTCTGTAAGAGGTGATTTGTGTTTCTGGTTAATAAAAATAACAGGCTTACCGGACATAACCGGCCAACTTAAGGTACTTGTGGCACAAGTAGTTACCAATATTCTATGCTCAGAAACTAGATATCGCATATCTATTTTTTTATTAAAGAGTTCCATATTATCAGCCATCCTTACATCATGTAACACAGGATCCATATCGGCATATCTGCGATTATCCTCAGGGTATGTTTTGTACCTCACTTTGTATGGCAACCTTCTTAAAACCTTGGTAATAAGCTTATGTTCACTAATAGCACTGTCATAATCTGCTCTTGATGATAAAGAGAATCCTGCATGATATAGATTAGTAGATATATAGACTATAGGTGGTGCAAATTTATTTATAGCTTTCATTCTCCCCATTCTTGATAAACGCATAGGCATTCCAACAATATAATGTTTGGCATTGTCAAAATGTATATTTTTCTCAATATCTACAATCTTAGAATTATAAGAAAACATAGCATCTGCCACTGTATTATCAAATAAAAATGACAGCATACTATGTATTTTACTAATTTCTACTGTTACACCATGTTGACTAGACATAATGGGTATGCCATTTTTCCTGCAAACATGGGCTAGAGCACGACATTTTGCATTTCCTGGAGAGTTTACTAATACAGACTGTTTTACCGTATCACTCTTTACAACAACTCTTTCCCATCCGTCTACTAATCTTATAAATTCTTCAACCTGCTTTTTTATACAAGACTCGAATAATGTCATTGTAATATCTACAGCTTGTGGCACTACCCACTCTTCAACTCTTTTTCGCATAATTGGTGAAATTGATTTATATATTTTCTCAATATTTTTATCTAATATTGAGTCTTCAAAATCAAATAAAGTATCTAATTTAATCTCTGAAATTTTCACACCATGTAAAGTCAAAGAAGATGCTATTTCGATATTTAACTCATTCTCATTCGGTATTAGCACCTCTTTTGTAAATAACCAGTTCGGAAGAAGCTTCATTAATTTTATTGCTAACCGGTAAATTATAGTTTCATAACCTGCAACTTTGAAACGCCTCCAGTAAGAAACCCCTTGTGTGGTAAGAACATCCCACTCATCATTACATAATGTATATTTAATCATCGAAAATGATTTGTTAGACAGTAGTAATTTATCCCATGGGGAGTTCATCATATTTTTATCTGCTGGACCAGTTTTCCCATCTACATAAATAAATAACCTAGGGTCAGTAAAATCATTTACTTCCAAACATGAAGCCTTATAGAGTATCTTCTGAAAATGATATGTAGATTGAGAAATAGTAAGTGCCAAATCTCGTTCAACTCCTGTAACACCCATAGCTATATCAAATATATCTTCGGTCAACTTCTGAATTGTACCTTGAAATTTTTCTAACTCATGTACAGTCCATCTAGACTCTACATTATAAATAGTCTTTTTCTTATCCCACAATACTGCTGGCGCACTAGATTTAATAATTGCCGACTTGGATAGCCCATTATTATAAGCCCATTCTAATGCTTGTAGACTGTCACAAAAAACTGTAGTGTATTTAGATAAATCAACTGAAGATGTATTACGTAACACTTTAGGTAGGCCTATATTTTCTAGTTTGTTAAATTTAATAAATTAAGAATCATAGCAGCTTTATAATGATTCTAATACAGTTTCATATATCATAATACTCTATCAATTCAGACAGCTTTTTATCCCAAACTTTACTTAATGCCGATTTTGAGAAATACTTATCATAGATAAGTGTTTTTTTATTCTTGCCTCTAGACCAACCATCCTTGAAAAATGATATTCCATAATTTTTCTTAGATGGTAGTCTTAAATATCCACTATTTTCTGCAACTTCTCCTAACTCATAATAACTAACTCCATTATCAATTAGGTGTTGAATTGCATTCCATTTCATAAGGTGTGATACATAATCTTGTTGAAAATCAGGATCAACAGCCACAGATGCATCATAAGCAGCTTTCTTACTCATGCAAATTATTAACATTCCGACAATCTTATTTGTTTGTATATTTATAGCTTGAACAACAAAACCATCTCCCTTGACTACCCAATTAAACTGCTCAACATATGTTTCGAGTGGTCTTAAAAAAGCACCAGAGTCTTTAATATGCAACTTCATATATTCTTTTGAAATATTTATATAAAAATTATTTTTATCTACAATATTTAATTTATATAAATCTGAATATTTTTTTACATATCTTTTATACCTTTTTCTAACATGACTTAAAACAGAGCTAGAGATACTTATATAGTGAGATTTAAATGAATTATCTATATATTTATTATTTTTTACAATGGTTGAAAATATTTCACCAAAAGTATTTTCTAGTCCTGGTGGTGAATATTGAAGACTTATTTTTTGCACATTGTTATCGTAAGCTATTTTGTCAATCTTGTTAAATACAAACTCAATTAAAGATATCTTATCTTGAACAGAATCCATAATCATTGGCCATGGTAATGGTTTATCATAACTAGCATCTATACCATCAAAATCAGATGAATTAACAAAAACCAATGGAACTAGTCCGCATAAGTTTTTATTATCATAAATGAGAAATGACTTATCTTGGATGAACTTACCATTTGCCTTTAACACAGAAATACGAAAACAATGTTCATAATATGTTGACCAAAACCAGGCGTATGAAGTGCCATCTACTACAGCTCTCCATAGTAGTTCAATATCATCAACCTCTTTAATATTTTGTATTTTGTAATTCATAACTTCTAAATCCACACGATCAACTACGTAATCAGACTTAACAGTATGGTGTATTCTTTCATATATTAATCTTTGTTAAATTTCCTCAAACTGAGTTCAATATAACGCCATATAAACCATTTTTTCACAGCACCTGTGCTAGCCACAAACACTCTGTGGTAATTATATTATAAAACTTCATAAACTATCCCAATTAGATGGGTTAATAAGTTGTGAATCTACCATGGAAAATTGATGTAAGGAATCATCAAATTTCATATCACTTATATTGTGTGCAACCGATAAAATTTCTTTTAGTTGCTTTAATGTATCCACTCCAACAATAACCCTATCTATAGCTTGCTCACTCAGCACATAACCGAGTGTTGCTTCAAGTGAGGTTGTATTATTTTCGGTTAACCATCTATCCCACCTTTTCCAAATGTGATTCCAATGATGAAATTTTTCTGGTCTATTGCTCTTATCCATCAATAGTAAACCCTGTAAAAATACAGATCTAACATGCAGCTCTACATTATTATTATTTAATTTATCAAACCAGCCCGATGTTTTCATACGCTGATCCAATACATTAAATGGAACTTGAACAATATCAGGTCGGAAATACTTCCAAAGTTGATCTAATTCTGCTGGTTCATATATTGAAAAACCTATCTTTTCAACCTGCCCATTTGATTTAATCTGTTCGAGAGATTTCCAAATTTTATTACCATTTGGACCCATCAACTGCATTGGCGTATGTAACAATAAAGCTGTTATATGGCTAACATTAAGTTGTCTCAATGAGTCTTCAAATTGTTGATAGATCCGTTGTGATATATCTGAACAATTTATTGGTGATGCCGGTAACTTTGTAACAATGCGCCAATCATTAACTCCTATGCTACCTAAGCGTTGCTCACTATTACCATATGCTATAGCTGTATCAAGTGTATCAATGCCTTTACTTTTAGAGTACTTTAATATTTGTTCAGCAACCCCATCTTTAATTTGACCATCTACATTAGCTACTCCGTATGAACAACCAAACTGAACTGTGCCTAAAGCTAGTTTCATTTCATTTTTCTTTTTTTACGAGTCAAATTTGACTCGTAAGTACGTAATTCCATTGGGGTAATATTAATCAATTAGAAACTAAAGAATAATTTACATTTCTTTAAACACAATACCAAAATTATTTTCAAGATACCTTATATCGTTCACATATAATTTATTGATACGTTTAACATTTGAAGAATTTAAAGCTTCTTCCTGTGTTTTTATCGTTGATAAAATGTACCTAACTATTCTTCTAATAGGTTGAGGAAAATACCCCCTAATTCTCCAAATCAAAGGATATTTTTTTCCAAACTGGATTGCACTTGCAGATAAGGCTGTATTTCTTTTTTTTATGTTTTTTTCTTTCTTTAAATATTTCAACCCTATAATTTTATATAACGACGACAAAAAAGCATCACTATTGTATTTTAAATCTTCCAGATTTAATACATGAACATTATCTTTTCCAAAATTTTTAACGAAAATACCAATGTATTTTTCATAATGAAAATATTGTAAATTCATAGAGTTTTCATAATTTAAAAATTCTTTATTTACCCAATCATTAAATCCTACATTTATTAACCCACCTCTAAAATAGAAATAATATAAAGATTTTAAAAACGAAATTGGACTCCTTACTACAACTATAATCTCAGCTGATGGAAAGATATTTTTAATTCTTAATGCTTTATCTTCAACCGAAATAATACCATTTGAAATAAAATCCTCATCAGATATAACATTAATATCGTGATTCATTAGTTCAAATAAATCTTTAGATTTTGGAGCAAAATTGGTTTTTCCTCTTGCATAACGTGCAAACGTATCAATTAATGAATTAAATTTAACTTTTTTGAAAGATATTGAATTATCAGGATCTCTTATAATGCCATGAAATTTTATTCTTTTATCTTTAAAAAAAACTTCCATTTGCAAAAAAGATGATGCACATTTTGGGTAACCTACATGTATATATAACTTAGTAGCGTTTTTACTCATGATAGTTATATACTGAATATCCTTGGGTTTTGCATAGCTGATCTCGTTCTGATTTCTTTAAGTCTGCCTGCACCATCTCTTTTACTAACTCTTCAAACGTAATACTTGGTTCCCAGCCCAGCTTCTCTTTTGCATAACTAGAATCTCCTAATAGCGTCTCCACCTCTGTTGGTCTGAAGTAACGTGGATCTATAGAGATAATTGTTTTTCCTTGCCATACTGCTTTCTCATCTAGACCAGTTCCTTGCCAATGAATATCCATCCCCAACTCTTTTGCTGCGATTTGTACAAAATCTCTCACTGAATATTGCACTCCTGTAGAAATTGTAAAATCTTCTGGTTCATCTTGTTGCAACATTAGCCACTGCATTTCCACATAGTCTTTAGCATGCCCCCAGTCTCTTTTTGAATCTAAATTACCAAGGAAAAGACAATCTTGTAACTTTAATTTAATCCTTGCTAACGCTCGTGTAATTTTTCTGGTAACAAAGGTTTCACCTCGAATTGGGCTTTCATGATTAAAAAGAATGCCATTACATGCATAAATATTATAAGCTTCTCGGTAATTGATGGTTATCCAGTAAGCATAAAGTTTTGCAACTGCATATGGGCTTCTTGGATAAAA
>Ga0209142_1001161_pt1 | contig 15326 bp, 13 predicted proteins | sample SaaInlV_120m_DNA_FD_184678 | JGI IMG/M metagenome (GOLD analysis project Ga0209142, IMG submission 184678) | Marine microbial communities from expanding oxygen minimum zones in the Saanich Inlet - Saanich Inlet SI074_LV_200m_DNA (SPAdes) (version 2) | ecosystem: Environmental > Aquatic > Marine... | reverse complement strand
TGTGTCCTCCTTGCTCATCACCTGTTCGCCGGCTATGGGCTGCGTCTTACCCTCTATACGAAAAGTAGGTGGAAGACCTGCTGTTATGTAGATATCCGAGGCGTCCACTTCCATCATTAATTTCAGTAACTCTTCTAATTTCATATTTTAGCTCACCTCTAAGAAAAACAAAAGATTCATCTCGCCAAGGCGCTAAGAGCGCAAAGGACAAGAAGGAAAACAAGAAAAATAATTAACCACAGACTTTCACAGACAAACACAGAGAAAAGAAAAATAAAGAAATAAGAAGCAAAAGACAGACACTAATAAGAAACAACTATTTTAGCCACGGATTTACACAGATCAACACAGATGTTAGAAACGAAAAAAAGCAAAAAAAACTCTCGCTAAGGCGCCAAGTACGCTCCCCGGACAAAAGCACCGAGGACAAGAAGGAAAAACATAAGCAAGAAATAAGAGGCAAGATGCCAGAATCAGTTGACTGCTGGCGAATGACGAGTTCTTGCCTCTTGCTTCGTGCTTCTCTTCTCACTTCTCACTTCTCACATCTTGTATTAATTGGCTACCATAACGTTAGGCACTTAGTTCATTTAGTCACTTATACCCCGTATGAAGAGAGGGCGGATGGATTAGTCAGATATGGCGTTATTGTCTCTTTAGAGACAACACCCTGTTTGTACATATCTACAAGGGTTGCATCCATTGTCTGCATTCCAAACTGTTTTCCGGTCTGCATCATTCCCGGTATCTGTGCTATCTTACCTTCTCTTATAAGGTTTCTTATTGCAGGGGTTCCTATCATTATCTCTAAAGCGGCGACTCTACCGGAACCGTCCTTCTTTTTCAGCAGGTTCTGGGTAACAACAGCCAGGATAGATTCTGCGAACATTGATCTCACCTGGTTCTGCTGCTCGTGCGGGAATACATCTATAACTCTGTCCAGGGTCTTGGCAGCACTTGACGTGTGCAGTGTACCAAGAACCAGATGGCCGGTCTCTGCGGCAGTCATTGCCAGTGAGATTGTCTCCAGATCTCTCATTTCGCCAACCAGGATTACATCGGGATCTTCTCTCAGTGCGGAACGAAGTGCATTGGCAAAACTGTGTGTATTGGTTCCCAGCTCTCTCTGGTTTATGAGGCAGAGGTTTGGCTCATAGACAAATTCTATAGGATCCTCTATGGTTAAAATATGCAGTCTCTTGTTCTGGTTTATGTAATCTATCATGGCCGCCAGTGTAGTAGATTTACCGGAACCGGTGGGGCCTGTTACCAGAACAAGTCCTTTGGTCTTTTCTGTAAGATCGGAAAGTGTAGTGGGGAGATTGAGCTCTTCCAGTGACATTATTTTTGTAGGAATTGTTCTGCATACAATTGCCTCACCCTTGGATTGATAGAAAGCATTTATTCTGTAGCGGGCTATCCCTTTCAGATCGAGGGCGAAATCTATCTCCTTATCTCTCTCAAATGTTTTAAGCTGCTGATCGTTCAGGATATCATATAGCATCTGATGTACATCTTCCTGGGAGAGGGCAGGCATATCCACTTTCTGGATTTCGCCATGGATTCTGATTACGGGGGGTTCACCGGAGCTTATGTGCAGATCTGAAGCTCCCTGTTCCTTTGTAAAGGTAAGTATCTCACTTATATCCATCGCTCGCTCTTTCCTTTCATGACCAAATTATAAATTAGGATTATAATTATATTTGGTGCGTATGGAAACGCACCCTACAAAACATCATCGTTTCCTGTAGGTCGGGTTTCTATACCCGACTTCTTCGTTAATTGGACTATTATATAGAATTTGTAACTAAAGTGCCTAAAGTAAAAGAACAAAAAACTTGTTTTTTACCATGTATGTGTCTATACGGAAGATGCGACTGTGAACACCTCTTCCAGTGATGTTAGCCCGTTTTGCACTTTACTTATACCATCATCTACGAGGCTTTTAAAGTCCTGAGTTTCCCTGGCTGACTTTGCAATAACGTGTGGTGTTTCCCGTTGTATTATTAAATCTCTTATGTTGTCATCTACGGCAAGGGTTTCGTACAGACCAAGACGTCCTTTGTACCCTGAATCCCTGCAACGATCGCATCCTTTTCCTTTTGAAAAAGTGATGTTTGTGTTGTCCTGCAGTCTTGCACCTTTCAGCAGTCTTTCGTCAGGAACATATGTTTCAGTACAGTGGCTGCAATTTGCCCTTACTAATCTCTGTGCAACAATGCCTATTACGGAGGATGCGATCAGGAACGGTTCTATACCCATATCTATCAAACGGCTGATTGCTCCGGGAGCATCGTTGGTATGGAGTGTACTGAAAACCAGATGGCCTGTCATAGCAGCTTGAATGGCTGTTTCTGCTGTCTCGCGGTCTCTCATCTCTCCGATCATTATTACGTCAGGGTCTTGTCTGAGTATGCTCTTCATTGCAGAGGCAAATGTGACACCTGCCTTAGAGTTGATCTGTGTTTGACGGATAAGGCTCAGGTGATACTCTACAGGATCTTCCACGGTTATTATGTTTTTTTCAGGGGTGTTAATTTTGTTCAGTGACGAGTAGAGTGTTGTGGTCTTACCGCTGCCGGTAGGGCCTGTAATAAGGACGATGCCGTTTGGTCTTTCTATAAACGACTGGTATCTATCAAGGGATCCTGTTGAAAAACCGAGTTGGTCCAGAGTCATAGTGGCTGTTTTCTGGTCAAGTATACGCATAACCACACACTCCCCGAATACAGTCGGCATGGTAGAGACACGAAAGTCAAATTCACGTGACATTATTCTTACTTTAAATCGTCCATCCTGCGGCATCCTGCTCTCGGCAATATTCATTCCTGAAATAACCTTTATTCTGGAGACTAATGTACTGCGAAGTTTTTTTGGTAGAGTGGATGCGTGGTACAGGATTCCATCCAGCCTGTATCTGATAAGCATGGAATCTGCTTCGTGCTGAATATGAATGTCGCTTACACCTTCTCTGATAGCCCGATGAATGATTGTGTTGAGCAGTTTTACTATAGGAGAGTTTTCCAGCTCCTCTTCTGAGACTGCTTCAAGATTTACCTCTTTGATCTTTTCTACCTCAACATCTTCACCAAGATCATCAAATTCATTCTGAACAATCTCATCTACAATACCGGTCAGATCTTCTACCGTGTTTCCATAGAGCTTGTTCAGAGACTGCAGGATCTGCTCTTCCGTAGAGACCGTAATCCCGATATCACAGTTCAGTATGTCCCGGATCTCATCAATGCCGTATAGATTTCTTGGATTCGAGATAACGATTGTCAGGTTATCAGCTATCTTAAAGAGCGGCAGGAATTTATATTTACGAGCTAATCGTTCGGAGACCAGTTTTAATACATTTTGATCGATATCATAAGTATCGAGATCCATATATGGAACGTCGTAATAGTTACCCAATGAGTTGGCAATAGACTCTCTGGTTACAAGCCCCAATGTGAGTGCCGCCTGCTCAAAAGGTACTTCTGACTTATCCTGTTCATCCTGGCATTTTTTCAGCTGGTCTGTGGTTATCACACCATCGTTTACCAGTATGTCTGCCAGTGTTGTTTTAGATTCTCTTTGAAGTTCCATCAACGCCATTATGCTTTACCCTTTCAGTGTACTGCCGCTGGATACTCGTAGCTCTTTTATATGTGCCCTTACTACTTCTTTTAATTCTGTGTAATCGCTGTCAGCATTTCTAATGAAAAGGGTATAGTGCCATGTGGCCATCTCCTGATGTCCCATCTCCTCGTAAAGAATAGCCAGGTTATAGTGAGCCTCTGTCTGGAAAGTGTCTTCAGCCAGAACATCTTCCATTATCTCTATAGCTTTTTTTGTCTGACCTTGAGATTTATAGACAAGTCCGATGTTTATGAGGCTTTTCAGGTTACCGGGATTAAGCTCCAGTGCTTTTCGGTACTCTGCACCGGCCTCTCTATAGTTGCCTTTGAGGTAGTATATTACTCCAAGGTTATTATGTGCTTCCTCCATGCCGGGATTTAACGAAACGACAAACTGATAATGCTCTGCCGCTTTGTCCAGTTCATTCTTCTCACGATAGATAACTCCAAGGTTGTTGTGTGTTTCCGCATTCTCCGGATCCAGTATCAGTACCGCTTCGTACTCTTTGATAGAGCTGTCTATGTTTCCCAGCTTCTGATAGTAAACGCCGAGGTTAAAGTGATAGACTGTCTTATCCATGGATGGATTTCCTGAAGAGGATGAAACTGCTGGTATTTCAGGTTTTCCTGATCCGGGGTTGTTTACTATGCTATTTACGGTAGCCTGCAATTGATCACTTACCGGGGCGGCACAAACAGTGCTGCCGAGGTGCAGGACTACTGTAGAAACCAATAGAGTGCTTACATATCCGACGAGTCGTTTCCTCTGTAACTCCTTTAATGTTCCTGTGTAAAATTTATTAATGATCTGTCGCATAATAACCTCCCTTTAATTTAATCTCTAATAATGTGCAATGTTATTTCTTCTTGGTAAATGGTTTTTTCAGTAACGAATATTTTGATCTTATAGAGCCAAAATCTTTTGCTCTTGGGCCTACAATAGTAGGTGTAATGAGTATCACCAGTTCTGTTTTAATATCTGAACTTAATTCTCTGCGAAAAGCTTTTCCGGCGACCGGAAGATCTCCGAGAAAAGGAAGTTTAGAGTGATTAGCCTTAACATCATTTTTAATCAAACCAGCTATTAATATTGTCTCTCCATTAGTAATAGTAACGACTGTCTCCGTCTCTCTCGTATCAATAGCCGGCCTTTCGGCCCCTCCAGACTCTTTGAGTTCGATAAATGAGGATACACTTGGATGGACTTCCATGGTAATCATCCCTTCCAGATCCACATGCGGTGTGACATCAAGATAAACTCCATAGTTAAATGGCTTTGCCGTTGTAGTGGTAATGACACCACCGGCTCCGCCAGCGCTCTGCTGTGTTTCAAAATATACATCCTGTGTTACACTGCTGAGTATGGCCTTTTGACCGTTCAATATAGAAACCTCAGGGGATGAAAGTACTGTAACATCTCCCTGTGATTTCAGGGCCGTTATAAGGTAGTTAAAGTGGCCTGCAGATTTTCCAAACTGAAACAGCTCTGCTACATCATTTGATGATGTAGAGGTTGCCCTTGACTGACCGGTTGCGCTGGTTGAATCACCTAGTATAGGAGCAAAGCTCTGTACAATATTTAAGGGGTTGGTTCTGTCAGAGAAAAAAGGAATCGACTTAAGCGTCGCTGCCCAATTTATACCGAACTCATTACCATCCTTAAGGGTTACTTCCAGCAACTTGGCCGTGATATGTATCTGTGTCTGAACCGAGTTCTTGAAGATGTCCATGTACTCCTCTATCCTCTTCATGTTTGACCGGTAGTCAGTAACCGTTATGTAGCCCACTCTTTTGCTTATAGCCAGCTTCCCCGTGTCGGGAGACATAAGAGCAGTGATTCCGGATTCCAATTCTGCCCATACGTCTACAGACTCTTCAGTCAAAACAGAGCCAAAGCTTGCGCCGGCACCTTCCTCATCTCCGGCTCCTGTTACTGCCATTACAGAGCTTTTGGAATTTCTGGAAGATGTGGTGTATGTAAAATTGAAGGTACGTGTCACCATTTTTGGTACTGATATCTTTAGAATATTCTCCTCGATGACGTACTCAAGTCCTAACGGGTCCAGTAAGACATCTAAAACCTTTTCAAGTGTCAGGTTCTTGAAAGATGCGGTTACCTTGCCTGAGACGCCGGGTTCTACAATAATGTTATATTCCGGCAGTTCTCCGGTCAATACATGGAGAACATCATTTATTTCCATCTCTTTGATTGATAAGCTATACAGCTTCTCTCTCTGCTTTACCTCATCCAGCATCTGTGTTACCGGTAATTCATCCATGGCAGAGACAATGGTTGTGGTTATTCTTTTAGGAGCTATCTGACTGACCGGCATTTTTTTCAGCTCTTCCTCAGTAGTTGCGCATCCGGCAACAATGAGTGCAGCAACTATCGCTAATATAATATTCTTCATTTCTCCTCCTTGAGCACGCCTGTAATATTCTGCTTCAGTTCAGCTAACATATCTTCCCCAGAAACGATTTAATAATTAATTGCTAAAAAGTAAGTACTGTGCTGATATCGCAAACACATTGCCAAAGTTGTTATTAAAAACTAAGTGTTTGTAAGTAGCTAGCGTGGTAATGCTTACAGGGGCCAGTGCATTAATCGCAATATATTTTGTTTCTTTTAGGAGTGTGTCATCCTGAAGCAGTCTGAACTATTTTGAACTTAAATTACGGGTTACACGTAAAAGAGTTCTCTCGCTCCCCGGACAAAAGGCGCCGAGGACAGGAAGGCGCAGAGAGCGCAAAGAAAAGATAATAGGACGCTCCCCGGACTGGAAAGCGCCGAGGACAGGGACAAAAAACTGGACACAGATAAAAAGAAATAAAAAAAACAAAAAATTCTCTCGCTAAGGCGCAAAGAAATCAAAGGCATTAGACAGGATAACAGGATAATGAGGATTAAGGAATTTAAGAATACAGGCATCAAAGATAATTTCACACAAAGGCACAAAGTACACTAAGAAAACAAAAGACAAATAATTCTCTTAACCACGGATATACACAGATTAACACTGATCTTAGAAACAAAGAAAAACGAATGACTACTGACTAATAACTACATTTAACCCTGACATTATTTTACAGTAGACTTGATCAACAATGTTTAATATATTTCAATTCAACTAACACTTAAAAAGGAGGCTTTAAATGGAATCCCTAAAGTATGTCCATTGGCAAGATGATGAGCTTTTTATAGGTCATTTTGTAGATTATCCCGATTATTTAACCCAAGGTAAATCTTTGGAAGAATTAAAGGAAAATCTCGAAAGTTTGTATAATGATCTAACCAGCGGAGAAATATCTTACATAAAAAAAGTTGATGAACTTAAATTGCGGGTTACAAGTTACGAATGATCACTGCTTCTATCTTCTTGCTTCTCTTCAATCTTCCTGCTCTTGATTATTAAGTATGCGGTAGTATCCGAGGAGGCTGGAGATGTTGTGCTGAACGTAATCGATTCTGATTTCATAGTTTGTAAGACTTCGGTGGAAGCCCCACAAGGCGCTTTGTGGTAGGTTTAAGTACATTACCGATTCCGGCATAAACTGTGTCTGTAGTTGAAAGGCAACAGCATGTCGTATGGCTTTTATAATCGGTTCTGCCTCTTTGGAATCGCCAAAGTCCTGTGTCAGGAAATAGGCAGAGCATAGTCCCTCAGTACGGGTTGCTGTGGGTGTAGAGCGTGGAGGGCTATAGAAACTTCCCTTCCAGTCCGGTTGAGTTGGTTCGAAATTCTGGGCCTGAAGTATAGAGTGGGTTATTTTCAGGGTGTGATCCATATACAACTGATCGGGACGGTAGCGGTATAATCCATTCAAGGCATAAAGCAGCCAATGGTCATGTGTCATCTCTGAGAGTGATAAACCGTGATCTCTGATATTTATTAAATATTTTGCGGCCTTTTCGGCAACATCTAACCACTCTTCATCAGGGTCTACTGTATAGATTCGGGTCATGGCAAGTATTGCTTCTCCTGGATAGTATTCAGATTCAAGCTTATATACCTTGCCGCCCGAATATTTCTGTTTTTGAATATGAAATTTACCGCTCTCGTTTTGTGCTTTTTGTATCCATCTGCCCAGCTTACGCAGAGTTGATATATATTTACGATCTTTCGTGATTTCAGTATATTTGGCCAATGCTATAGAGGCCAGTGCGTTTCCTCCCAATTTAACGTATCCATTCTCTACTACACAAAGCATCTCATCTCCATCCGCTGAATATGGTTTAATCGACAAGAGGAGATATTCCATGGCTCTGTATGCAGCCTTAAATAGTTCCGGATCGTGTGTAACATCGTATAGCTCCAGCATGGCATATACCGTACCTGCATGACGTATGATATTGTAATCTTCAGACACACTATTTTTCTTAGGAAAATATGAGTAAGCAAATTTTCCGGATAGTCCTACAGAACGGATAAGATAATCACCTGCGTGGCTTGCGGCGGATAAGAGCTCCTCCTTTGAAATCTGACTGTAAAGCTGGTGTCCTCTATAGAGATTTACAATCACGTTGTTTTCATAAAAACAGCTTGTAGTTGTAAAACAGTATAGTGTGTTGATCTCCTGGCTTTTAAGCTTCTCTTTCTGATTTGTATGAATGGAACGGCGGTTCAGGTACTTTGTTATCTTTCCCATCCGTATTTTCTGCCTTTTATTTATTAGCGTGTTGCTGAGAACTTCTTCCGGAAGAAATGCAATACCATACTGTTTATTAAATGCCAGGCCATGGAGGCTTCTGTCATACTTAATGGGATCATCAAGATTGATGTTATCCATAGCGAAAACATTGTTAACTATGTCCAGCTTAATCCATTTTGGTTTCTGTCTCTCTTTTAATAGAGTCTGTGCTGTAGACACGGCACTCTTGATCGCCTGAATAAGCCCGTTTCCTGAACCTGTCACAACGCTGGCTGGAGAGATACCGTCACTGAGAGAGACAAAAATAATACGTGGCAGGCTGTCTATTTTCAGAGAATCAGAAAGGCTGTTTTCGTCGTATTCTGAATGTAATATAGAATCTGTAACAAACTGAGTGAGTGTTTTCATCTCCTGGTTTGAGACCGAGATGGAAGCCTTGATATCTTCAAACCATATTTCGTTGTTCAATGCTGCGCTCTTTGATACCAAAGGCGTGAAGCTGCCGTTAGTATCTGCTTGTACATAGGCAAGGCGATAAGTACTCGACAGAGATAGCAGCAGGAGAGCAACGGTAATTAAGAGTTGCTTTGTTATGGGTTTGGATGGTGAATTCAGACGATGATACTGTCTGGAAGCGTAACTGCGTGTAATATTGATTGTAAAGGAGATCTGCCTTGCCATCATTTTCTGTAAAATGTTTAAGGTTTTATTCTTAAGAAAACCTGTTAAATATACGAGTGGTACATTTTACATACTAAAATGTAATTAGCAAAACTTTATAAGGGTAGTTGTAGGTAAACTACTGTATACCGGAGGAATTAGGATCTGTTTGTAACTGGTTGTAAGTCGATGTGGTAGTGCCATAACAGGCATTGAACAGGGGTGCTTACGGGTTGCGAACGACGAGTGTCTATTGCTTCATGCATCTAGCTTCTACCATCTATCATTTCTTCATTTCCCTTTAACGGTCCTTGATACAATCCGCTGAGTGGTCTCAAATCTGGCAACTTTCTCCTGCATAAGAATGGTTCTTTCTACTCCGCTCTTTCCGGATAATACTACACTGTCTTTGTTTATTGCGGTTACCTGCTCATCTCCCACCCATTTGCCTGTTTCTACCCATACATGGTTGATATTGGCTATGGATTTCCCGTTACTCCTGAAGATGCCTCTTACATTGCTGGCAACCATTCCTTCTATCCATTCTCCCGATTCTGAGTCAGCATTCTCAGATGCCTGTGATTTCTTTAAGAAATTTACATCTAGGGGGAGCGCAAAAGGGTCACGCATTAACACTTCACCTTTTACAGGGTTAGACTCACTGTTCGCATTGTCGCTGCGTATATCAGCAACGCAAACAGCTGAAAATCTCAGGATAATGATAGTAGTAAATAAAAATAGTTTTGTTTTGTTTAGTTTCATAGTTCTATTTAAAAGTGTCAGTTTTCTGTAGATTGCGTTTCCATACGCGCCCTACTATTTGACGGCAACAACATCGCCGACCTCTTTTTTGTTGTAAACGTTTATCAGAATATTCGACACCATCTGAGGATACAGTTTTTCATCACTGCTGATCTCTAATGTGTCAATGATAAGGAACGTTGCCAGATCCTGTAGTACGCTTATGAACTTTTCCATCTTGTCGTACCTGCCCTGCAGATTGATATCGAAGGTGACCTTGATATAACCGGGAACTTGTCCGGGAAGGGCAGTATTAGCATCGGGATTTGCATTTCCATTCGCGTCAGGTGCAGGAGGAGGTGGTGGTTCTACTACCCTTGTGGACATCTTTAACACCTTCAGATCAAGACGAAGCGCTTCGTTTTCTATAGTATTAATTATTGGAATTATCTCTCCGCTTGTGGCAATCTTGGTCCTGATAGTACCGAGCTGCTTCTCAAGAGCCACTACTTCTTCTTCCATCTTTTTTGTCATGGCAGAATGTTTTTTAGCGGTGATGATTTTCTTATTGTGATCAGCGATTACCCTGTTTATATCGGCTATCTTTTTCTTTGAAGGATCAAAATATAGTTGATAGAATGCCGCCAGCATGGCTAATGATCCGATAATTCCGATCATCAGGCATTTCTTTTTATCTAACTTTGGTATATCAATTTTTAGTGCCATGTCTGTTATCTCCTACATAGTATTGCATAAACAGCTTATCTGAAATTTTAAACCTTCGGCTGTGTAATTCTTGTCCTGCTCCAGGTGGATAAGCCGTATGTCATCAAATCTAATAGAATCTTCAAGGGAAGTCATGAAATCTGAAATTGCAGAGCCTCTCTTATCCAGAAAAAATGCTGTTCCCGTTACCTTTACTTTTTTCTTTTCTGCTGTGGATGATTCGGAGAGAAAGCTGATGTATTCCAGACGTATATTGTCTGCGGTATGCAGCCTTATCTCTTTTAGTATCACAGCGGAATCTATATCTTCTCTAAGTACCTGTGGGTATGAATCCCTTTCCGTCAGTAGTCTTCTTTTTTTGGAGCCAAGCTGCAGAACCCGTGTAGTCGCTGAGCTTAAAGATGATAACTCCTTCTTTTTGCCTTCCAGTTCAAATTTGGCACTAGCCACTCCTCCTGAAATGTTTAAATAGAAGATAAGCATTGCCATGGCAGCTACGCCGCAGGGAGCAGCAAGTGATGTAATAGAGGCGATTTTTTTGTTCTCTTTCCTTCCTGAGATGAGGTTCAATTCGTCTCTCTTCCATGTGGCCAATCCATATGCAGTCACTAAAGAGGGAGTGCTCGCTGCAGTAATCTCCTCAGATACTCCGTCTGCGTATTTAGCACCAAGTGTGGGATTGGCAGACTCTACTTCCATACCCAGCTCATTTGCCAGAAATCCTCTTAAGCCTTTCAGTTCTGAACCTCCGCCGGAGATGATAATTTTTTCTACATTGGGTACATTAAACTCTGTTGTGTAGAAATCAAAACTCGCCTTGATCTCACTCAGGAGTTTTTCCAGAACAGGTCTCATGAGCATAGAGAGATGGGCAAATGATATACCCTCCTTTGTCGCACCGGCTTTTTCCGGAGAGGGAAATCCATGTTCACGTTTTAAGGCATCTGCATCGTCATATAACAGTGTACGAAGTTCTTTGCCTGCTTCACTTATCGGTGCTGATATCAGTGACTTTGTAACGTCATTACCTCCCAGATTAATAGACCTGGTAAATTCCAGCACTCCTTTATTAAAGAAGCTGATGACTGTTCTCTCATAACCGATATCCACCATAGCGCTCACTTTATCTATCTGCTCACCATTGCGCATTGTGAATGTTTTCCATTGTACCATTGGGGCAGCGCTGATCGCGACGGGCTTCAGGCCGGCAGCACGAGCAATAGAAAGCTCCTGCTCTACCAGCTCTTTGGGGGCAGCAACCAGGATAATATCCAGCTTGTTTACTCCATCTACCTCCTTCTCACCTACAACCATATAGTCCATAACTATCTTGTCGATAGGGATGGATACATATTTCTGCACCTCAAAGGGCATCACTTCATCCAACTCCTCTTTTGGCATCGTCGGCATGGTAATACGCCGGATGAAGACCTGGGATCCTGATACCATAATAACAACATCTTTGCCAGAAATGCGTCCCTCTGCCAGACAATTTTTAATTAACTCAGTTAGTACCTCCGGATCTCTTCCTTTCTGCCTTGTTTCTCTATCTGCTTCTGACATTGCAAGGCACTCTATTTTTTGACCGGTTCCGTTGGCGTATACACCTAATGCCTTTACGGAATAGTTGCCTATGTCCAGACCAATCAGACGTTTTCCTTTACTTCTATTTGAAATTGAAGAGCGTATTTTATTTAACATGGTTTTCACTTTCCTAATTAGCAGACACTGCTTCATGCGATGATTGGACAACTACAATCGGCATTGACTTACTCAGATTACTAAAAAAATCATTATTTATTGCGATAGCGGTCGGGTTTCCATTTCCATTTATATAATCACCGTAATGGATTATGCCTCCCACTATATCTGATGTGCCATTGAATGTAATATTACCTTCACAGATTATTATGGCATCCATTGTGGCTGTTCCATCCAGAACAACGTTTCCTTTTACCCAGACCACGCCATACGCTCTACGGTTTGAGCCAACGGTAAAGTCTTGCTCAACAAAGGTAAAGTTTGGCATTGTGTCTGTTGGTGAATCATGATAGAAACTCGGAGCTGATGGTTCCGGATAATTGTCATTAGCAAGGCCAATCGTCAGGTCCAGGGTGTTGTAGTGCCCCTGATCGATAGCAAAGGCCTTAACAAAATTTTCGTCCAATTGCTGTGCAGGGCGAATAACAATACCGTCCTCAGGGTCAGGGCCTGTATTGTTATTTACCCCGGGAGAACCAAAACTTGTAGAAAGAGTTCCACCGTCATTTGTCATACCAAAACCTCCACCTGTTCCAACAATATCGCCACTTGTCTGTACACCGGGATCTACTTCGACGTCAGGAGAGGGAATGATGGTTACATTTGTCTTAATCTGTCTTTTGGCGACTATGGTACCACCTCTTTTGATCTTACCGGTTGCTATTATCGTGTAAACATCTGAAAAACCGTCGAGTGGATTACTCACATCAGTAACATTATTGATGACGTCATCATCGTCACTATCATCATCTACTATGTCGTCATCAGCAAGCGTTGTGGCATCATCATCATTACCGCGAGCTAAATCAACAGTAGCATTTGTGGAATATGGAGAAGAACCGGCAAGGTATGGTCTCTCTATCCAGTATTCAGCACTTTCGGTACTGCTAGATGATACGACGTACGGAACGCTTCTTGTACCTGTTATCTCAGCCGGAAAAATGGGAGTGCCGGAGGAATCTACACTAAAGAACCTGTTCTTGGAATCCTGAAGGGCAAACATTGTTGCTGTCTCAGCCAGGTAAAGGGCCTTGCTTGAGTTTATGTTTGTTGGAGCAGATAGCTTCCACCTGCCCATCACGGAGCTGAAAACGCCACCCATTACTGACATAATTACCAACATTGTCATGATGGCAATGAGTGAGACGCCGTCTTCTCTGTTCAACTTCCCTGCAAGTTTTTTTAGATATTTTGTATACATAACATTGAATAGAATTTAAATCGTTAACTTATAAACCGGATCAGAGACCATAGTTCCTGGGATAAATCTTGGTTTCCCAGTCTGAGCCATCGGCAAATTGCAGGTCGATAGCTATCCTGTTGATGGAACCGCTGCCGGCCTCACTACTGCAGTTGAATGCAGAAACATTCTCTGCCACAATATTTCCTGAGCTGTTGTTGCCCGGCAGGCTAGCTACATCCGCCGCACTCTGCCTCCTCAGCCTGTTTGTACCCGTATTCCGTATATACTTTACTGCCTTGCCGGTATCAGCTCTCTTAAATATTAATATATTACTACCTGTACTATTAATGTCATTTGCAGCCCTTACTTCTCTGCTTATTTTTTCCAGTACCAGTACGGCATCGTCAGCTCTTTCCTTTCTGGTACGCATGGTAATTAATGTCTTTAAGCTGCTGGTAGAGATCTTGAAGACAAAGATCCCAAGAATAGAGGTGAGTACCAGCACGATTACCAGTTCTATCATGGTAAAGCCTGCCTCTCCATTCTGAGTGGATTGAGATGCGTTTTTTGTTTTAGACTGGATCCGGGTCATAGAAGTCCTTTGCTAGAATAGTCCATAGGACGATATCGTCCGGTATAGTTGTATTACTCACGGTTATGGTAGCTCTTATGTATTCGGTAGAAGAAGCTTCGGCGCTGAAACTGCCGGCAGAATGGCTGACATATTCTGTAACAACCTGTTCAGTATAAACACGTCCTTTCTTTGTAACGTTAACGGACGTAGTTCCAAGGATGCCGCTGGTAGTGGTATAACCACTGCTTCTCAACTCTTCTATTTTTTCCTGTGCAAGATACGTGGCTGTTGCATATATTTCCGGTCTGGTTGCCTGCTTTATACCTGTGGTAAATGGTATAACAAGAGTAGAGGAGAGGATGCCGGTTACGGTTACAATCATAATGAGCTCCGTAAGCGTAAAGCCTCTCTCTGACTTCAAATTCCATATCCGGTTTCTAAATAGATTAATCTTCATATTTTTAATGTTTTTAATGAGTCTTCTTGTATTTTATAAAATTCTGCAAATCATTGTTTATTGTATAGTTGCTCTTCCTGTCATATTTTCAACCATAATTTCATTATAAGATCCTTCAGAGGTAATTCTCAAGGTTCCACCCTCTCCTGTAACAGGTTCTCCGGAAGAGTTGAATGTAAATACAAGATTTGTAGTTCCGGTACCAACGGCATTAAAGATCGCTTTAGAGCGTTCCGGTAACTCTTTTGATTCACTTGACCCGGTAGAGGTAATAGTGTAGGTGTCAAGATTTGAGTCAAAGGTGATAGTCGCTTTTTTGTACTTACTCATTGCCATCTCTTGCGTATAACGAATATCAGATTTTATCTGTCTGGTAACGCTTTCAAGGTCGATAGTATTAACTACTCCCAGTTTAGGCAGAGCAACCGCCATCATTATTCCCGCAATGACTATAACCATGATCAGTTCAATGGTGGAAAACCCTCTCTCATTGTCATTTACTTTTTTAGAAAACTTCATTTTATTATCAATCATCATCTTATTAAGAGTTGCTCACCTGAGCAATGTAATGAAAGGTTGAACTAGAAACCGGAGGTCTCTGCTAGACTTGCGGTAGTGTCACCGGCATTAGCTGTATATGTCCAGGTGAAAGTATCCGGCCCTGTAACATAAGTAATAACGTTTCCAACATTGGTAACTGTAGCACCGCCGGACAAAGTAGTACCTGCTATAACTTCGGCTACATCATAAGCGTCTGCGTTTATCAGGTAATCAGCATGTTCTGCATGTATCGTCCCACTTAATGCAGCTCCAACTGCCCTTGCTGCATCTAACCTGGCGGTAGTGGACAGATTTACAAACCTGGGTATGGCAACGGCAGAGATAATACCTATAATGACGATTACCATAACGAGTTCTATCAGGGTAAAACCCTTCTCCAACTTCACTCTC
>Ga0209142_1001156_pt1 | contig 15358 bp, 13 predicted proteins | sample SaaInlV_120m_DNA_FD_184678 | JGI IMG/M metagenome (GOLD analysis project Ga0209142, IMG submission 184678) | Marine microbial communities from expanding oxygen minimum zones in the Saanich Inlet - Saanich Inlet SI074_LV_200m_DNA (SPAdes) (version 2) | ecosystem: Environmental > Aquatic > Marine... | reverse complement strand
GGATTAATGAGTTTGTTATATTGTTAGGCTATAAAGGGTATTACATCAAGGAATATTTTGCTAACTATTTCTTACATCAAAGTGACGTAACAATCGATATTTCAAGTGGAAATATGGAGGTGCATAATAATTCTAGCGAGCCTTGGAAAATTACTTTGCTTGACACTGGATTAAATGCAATGACAGGGGCAAGAATTAAAAAGGCTAAAAAACATATCGGAGATGAGGCATTTTTACTAACTTATGGTGATGGTGTTGCAGATATCGATATTAAAAAAACGCTTGATTTTCACGCGCAACACGGTAAGTTAATGACAATGACCTCAGCCCAGCCTGATGGTAGGTTTGGTGCATTAAATATTGATAAAAACAATCAGGTTTTAGAATTTAAAGAAAAGCCTAGGGGTGACGGTTCGTGGATTAATGCAGGATATTTCATTTGCCAGCCAGGGGTTTTAGATTATATTGGTGATGGTGATAATGTTGTTTTTGAGCAAGAGCCACTTAGAAATCTTGCGAAAAATGGAGAAATACATACTTATAAACACGATGGATTTTGGATGCCGATGGACTCACTTCGAGATAAAATAAAACTCAATGAGATGTTCGATAATAAAACTGCACCCTGGATGGTTTGGAATGATTAACCATGTTTAATAATATCTACAAAAATAAAAAAGTTTTAATCACAGGTCACACTGGCTTTAAAGGCTCATGGCTCACAACTTGGCTGTTGAATTTAGGAGCAGAAATTATTGGTATTTCTAAAGATATACCGACTACACCCGCTATGTTTAAAGTGTTAGAATTGGAAGAAAAAATTCAGCATCATCTTATTGATATTCGTGATTTTGATGCACTCAATAAAATTATTAAGCAGGAAAAGCCAGATTTTATTTTCCACCTTGCAGCTCAGGCAATTGTTTCCACTTCTTACTTAAATCCGCTAGAAACTATTTCATCAAATGTAATGGGAACAACTCATTTATTGGAGTCATTACGATTATCTAATCACCAGTGTGCAGCCATCATTATTACTAGTGACAAGGCTTATGATAATGTTGAGCAAATTTGGGGCTATAAAGAAAATGATGCCATGGGTGGTAGAGATATTTATAGTGGTTCAAAAGGTGCAGCAGAGTTGATCATTAAATCTTACTATCATTCATTTTTTAAATTAGACAAATCTAATGTACGTTTGACCATCGCCAGAGCTGGCAATGTGATTGGTGGAGGAGATTGGGCAAAAGATAGAATTATAGTTGATGCAATGATTGCCTGGAGTGAAGGTAATAAAGTTGAAATCCGTAGTCCGAAAGCAACTAGACCTTGGCAACACGTCTTAGAGCCTTTAAGCGGCTATTTAAGCTTGGGGCAGCAACTTTATACTGATATTAGTTTAAATGGTGAAGGTTTTAATTTTGGGCCGCGTGCTGAACAAAATAGAACCGTTCAAGAATTGTTAGTTGATTCAAGTAAATATTGGAATTTTGACCGTGATGATGCTTTTACGATTACAGGTAATATTCCATTTCATGAGGCAGGGTTGTTAAAGCTTAATTGTGATAAGGCGCTTTCTTATTTGAAATGGCAGGCAAATTTAGAATATAAAGATACGATTAAATTTACCAGTGAGTGGTATTATGATTTCTATAATAGTGATAAAGATATTTTAGATAAAACTATAGGTCAAATAAGTGAGTATGAATATATGGCCAAAGAGAAAGGTTTGATTTGGACGGAGTAATCTTAACACCCTTAAAACAGATCTATAATCCAAAAGGTGATATTTTTCACGCTATGAAAAAAAGCGATAAAGGTTTTGCTGGATTTGGTGAAGCTTACTTCTCTACTGTAAAATCTGGAGAGATTAAAGGCTGGAAAAAACATGAAGAAATGACGTTGAACTTGATAGTTATAAGGGGTGAGATTGAATTTGTGACTTATGATGGTGATAACTTTTTTAATGTTAAATTGTCTAAAAAAAATTATCAAAGACTGACAGTAAAACCACATTTATGGCTTGCTTTTAGAGGTCTTGGCGATGAGAATATTTTGTTAAATTTGGCAAGTATCGAGCACAGTAAAAATGAGAGTGAAAGCACTGACATAGGTACTTTTAATTATAATTGGAGGGAGTCTAAGATCACTTTTAATAGCATCTAATGACAATAAGGAATGGAAGGAAGCGGTAAATTATTAATTGTAGGAGGTACCGGGTTTATTGGTGAGGCTGCAGCGAAAGAAGCTGTAAAACGTGGATTTCAAGTGACAATTATCTCTAAAAATAATTGCCCAAAATCCAGACAACTTAAAGATATTGAATATATTTCAGTAGACATCACCAATAAAAATAGTTTACAACTTGTATTAAAAGATAAAATTTTTTGTTATGTATTAAATTTGGGTGGCTACATAGATCATGCAAACTATTCAAATGGCGGGAGTGAGGTTTATGATGTGCATTTTAATGGCACTAAAAATTTAGTAACTTATATTGAGAAATCTAATCTAAAGAGTTTTATTCAAATTGGCAGTAGTGATGAGTACGGGGCGAATGTTGCGCCTCAAAATGAAAGTCAAAGAGAGTTGCCAATATCCCCCTATTCTTTTGCCAAAGTAGCGGCCACCCATTTTCTACAGATGTTATATAGAACAGAGAGTTTTCCATCTGTAATTCTTCGCCCATTCCTAGTGTATGGAATTGGACAGGATGATAATAGGTTTATTCCACAAGTTGTTCAAGGGTGTATTGATAATAATCAGTTTCCTGTATCTTTTGGTGATCAGCTAAGAGATTTTTGTTATATCGATGATGTAGTTGATGTAATTTTATTGGCATTAGTTAATAAAAATATTCATGGGGAAATTATTAATATTGCATCTGGAGTGCCAATTTCTATTAAAGAAGTTATCATCTTGATTAAGTCGCTAATTGGCTTAGGAGTCCCGAAATTTGGGCTAGTCCCTTATAGGAATAATGAAAATATGGAGTTATATGCAGACATATCAAAAGCTAAGAAAATATTAGACTGGTCTCCTAGGGTTAATTTGGTTGACGGACTTAAAAAAGTTATTGATCAGTATGCAAAATAATAACACCCATTTGGTTTCTGTAATTATGAATTGTTATAACGGAGAAGAGTATCTTCGAGAAGCGATAGACTCAATTTATGCTCAAACTTATCAAAATTGGGAAATTATTTTTTGGGATAATGCTTCAACCGATAATAGCGCCAGTATTGCAAAATCTTATGATGAGAGAGTAAGATATCATCTGGCTTCTGAAACTACCTCATTAGGAGAAGCTCGTGATTTTGCTTTAAATAGGGTTGGCGGAGAGTATATTGCATTTTTAGATACAGATGACTGCTATTTGCCTGATAAGTTAGAGTTACAAATTAAGCAGATGCTGAGTAATTCTGATTATCAAATGAGCTACACTGGTGGATTTATTATTGATGAAAATAGTAAAATAACTAAACAATTTACACCCCAATGTTATTCTGGCGACATTTTCTCCCAGCAGTTAAGGCGCTATGAAATCAATATGCAGTCGGTTATGCTGAGAAATAATCAAGAAATAGTATTTGATAGAAATTTAGAATTTTCTCCTGATTATCACTTGTTTATGAATATTTGCAGTAAGCATAAAGTCGGCGTCATTAAGCAGCCTTTGGTTAAATATCGTAGACTAAAAGACTCATTAACTGATGAAAAAATAAGCAGATGGGCAATTGAAATGAAGTATACATTAGATAAAATTTTTACTGAAAACCCAGTTTTAAAACAAAAAAATGAAAAATCTTACAAGCTTGCTTATGCGAAAGTTGCTTATTATCGCGCAAGATACTTTATTCAAATCAGAAAAAAGTCAAGTGCAATTAAAGTATTGTCTAAGTATAAAACTATAAATGTAACTTATTTTGCATTATTTTTATTGGCATGTTTGCCATATTTTATATGGAAAATAACACACAAATTAAAATAATATAAGTATACTTTCGTTAACAATCTAGAGCGAACTAAACTGAATAATATGACTTTATCTATCCAATCTAAATATTTCCTTTTTATTTTCTTATTATTCCCTTTTATGGGGCATATTTATTCTTCATCAATACCAATACTATATGCTGGAAATATATTAATAATTTCATCTCTTATATTTACAATATTTACAATATTTACAATATTTATTAAATCTAATAAGTCTTTGAGTGTTTCAAAAGATTTTGGTTATTTTATTTTTCTTTTAATATATTTTTCTTTTATTGGTATTAGTAATAATGATTTTAATTTCATAAAATATTATGCCTATGTATTTATTTTATTTTTTGTTCTTGATAGTTTTTTTATTGATAAGAGAATTTTTTTGTTATTTATTAAAATCATTGTTTATACGTTTATTTTTATGTTTATCTTGTACATAATAGCATCGATATCCTCAGATTTTGTAAAATATTTCCAAGTCATTAATTTAGAATATTATCCTAGCCTTATGCTCGCTAATTTTGAACATAGGCCAAACCTATCGATATTACTTTATATTCTTACTTATTCTGAAGGTTTTAATGTAGGAAATGTTTCTATATTGGGACTTCCAAGATTTTATGGGTTTTCGAGAGAGCCAACCTTATACTCAATGTTTGTGTTACCTACGATTTTTATGTCTATATATTTGAAAAAAAAATTTTACACTTACACTCTAATATTTGCTTTATTTCTCACTAGCTCCTTTGGTGCATTGATATCCTTTCTTGTATCACTCCCCTTCTTGTTTCTATCTCGTAAGGGGTGTAAGTATTATATTATTGCAGGTTTTATATCAATCATTGGCATATATTTATTAGTCAATAAATATATGCCAGCTTTGCAAATGTTGGATATTCCAAGAATTTCTAGTTATGCTGAATCATTTTCAGAATATTCTTTTAATAATATAATTAAAATAATTCCAAATATTTTATTATTTTATTATGTAGTGGCAAAAATATATAAAATAAAAAATCAAAAGTTTAATGTGGCATTAGCATTTGGTATATCATCATTACTAATAAGTGGAAAAGGAGGGGAAGTGTTATCTCCACTTTTAATATTTTATATTAGCTTTATTTTTTTCATGTTCAAAGAATATAACAGTAATAGTTTGAAATACAGTAATAATAGAGATAAATAGTAATTTGTTAAAATATTTACAAAATTTTGCTTGAAGTATTCAGAAAAGAGTCGCTTAAGTTGTCATGACCCAAAATATATATTGCATTTTTACCATTAATTATTGCTGTTCCGATTTTGACGATCATGGATAGTTGGATTGCAACACGACTATCATCGTTAACAAATCCGATAGAGTTGTTGTTTTTTCGTTAAGTCTGCCACAAAATATCAGAAGTTGTTTATATTAACTAGCTATGCTATTAGGGTTGGTATCGATTTCCTTAGTTTTTCTCTATTCAAAGGAGTAATGTTTAATTAAATATGAATATTTGCCTAGTATCACAAAACGCATCTCCCGGTTTTACTATTTTTCGTAAAGATTTAATAATATACCTTGTTAGTCAAGGTCATCAAGTTCACGCTTTTGCGATTGACTACACTGAAGATAGTCGTAGTAAAGTCTCTAAACTTGGCGCAACTCCTATGGATTATTCTCTAGACAAAAGTGGACTTAATATTTTTAAGGATTTGAAAGATACTTGGTTTTTATCAGTGCGATTGAAAAAAATTCAACCAGATATAGTATTCAGTTTTTTTGTTAAACCTTCTGTGTATGGAACTTTAGCTGCAAGGATTGCTAAAGTTCCAAAGCGTATTGCGATGTTAGAAGGCTTGGGCTATATTTATACGCCTTCGAAAAATAACTTCACCTTTAAAAAGAAAATTTTACAATATATGCATGGTTTGCTTGCCTCTATAGGCTATGCATTTGCTGATAAGGTTCTGTTTTTGAATCAGGATGACCTAATCGATTTAGCTAAAAAGTCTTTTATTAATTCTAAAAAATTTAAAATAATTGGCCCTATAGGTCTAGATTTATCAGATTACCCTTATTCACAAGTTATTATTACCAAGCCTATTCGTTTTATTTTTATCGCTAGAATGTTAGTTGAAAAAGGCGTTTATGAATATTTGGCCGCTGCGCGAATCGTTAAATCAAAATACCCTAATATAGAGTTTGTAATGCTAGGTGGTTTGGATCCAAATAATCCTGCTGCTTTATCCAGAGAGCAGCTAAATACTGTAATTAAAGAAGGGATTGTAGTTTACCGGGTAATGTTTCAAATGTGTCTGAATGGCTTGTTAAGTCACATGTATTTGTCTTGCCTTCTTATCGTGAAGGTTTTCCGCGATCTACACAAGAGGCCATGTCTATCGGAAGAGCTGTTATCACCACTGACACTCCAGGTTGTCGGGAAACAGTTCAAGATGGTAAAAATGGTTTTTTAATTCCTTTATTTGATGTGGAAACCTTGGTAGAAAAAATAATTTATTTAATAGAGTATCAAGATGAGATAGTTCGCATGGGAAATGAGAGTTATAGTATCGCACTAGAAAAATTCGACGTGAATAAAATTAATCCAGTGTTTGAAAAGATTATTGTGGGGGGGGGTAAGTTATGAAAATATTGGTAACAGGTGGTGCGGGCTACATAGGTTCGCATACTTGCATTGAGATAATTAAAGCTGGCTATGAGGTTGTGGTAGTTGACAACCTATGCAATTCCTCATTAGAATCTTTAAAGCGTGTAGAGGGCCTGGTTGATTGTAATATTCCTTTTCATAAGGTGGATGTGCGTGATAAGGCTGCACTGACTAAAGTATTTGAGCAATATTCAATTGATGGAGTGATTCACTTTGCAGGGCTGAAAGCTGTAGGTGAGTCAGTTGAAAAGCCTATTGAGTATTATGATACTAATGTAGGTGGCACCTTTATTTTGGCCGAAGTAATGCGTAATTTTGGTTGCAAGGTGTTTGTCTTTAGCTCTTCTGCTACCGTGTATGGCGATCCGCATACTGTACCTATTAAGGAAAATTTCCCGTTATCAGTTACCAATCCATATGGCCGTTCTAAGTTAATGATTGAAGAGTTTTTGCAAGATGTATTTGTGGCAGATGATAGCTGGCATATAGCGTTACTTAGATATTTTAACCCTGTTGGTGCGCATAAGAGTGGGCTGATAGGTGAAGATCCAAACGATATTCCAAATAATTTAATACCTTATATCTCACAAGTAGCTGTTGGTAAATTAGAAAAGCTTAGTATATTTGGTGGTGATTACGACACACATGATGGCACAGGTGTGCGCGATTACATTCATGTGGTAGATTTAGCCAAAGGACATCTTAAAGCCTTGCAAGCGCTAAAGGCTAGGCCGCAGGTTTTGACCGTAAATCTTGGTACGGGTAATGGCTACTCAGTACTTGATATGGTGAAAGCCTTTGAAAAAGCATCAGATAGAAAGGTGCAGTTTCAAATAGTAGGTAGAAGGTCAGGTGATATTGCTACTTGCTATGCCGACCCTAGTTACGCAGAAAAAATACTAGACTGGAAAGCGGAGTGCGAGCTTGATGAGATGTGCGAAGATACCTGGCGCTGGCAGTCTATGAATCCTAAGGGCTATGGTTAATTGATGAAAATAGTAATGATTAGAGCGACAGCAAGTTCCATTTTAGGTTTTAGAAAATCTTTAATTGAAGAGTTTTTTAAAATAATAAATCAAGATAAAAGAGGTTTTATATTTGAATACGAGCTATTAAACATAAGGGATTTATTTACTTTGTTTGGCGTTACGATAATTATTTTAATGACCTCGCATTATTTTATTTTCTCTCCCCGGTCAATTAATTGCCGGATATTTATTTGCACTTAAGCCATTTAACCATGTCTAATTAAATTCGAAATTAAAACAAATAAACAATTATCGAAGGGTGAAATGAAAATTGTCATCATAGCCGCCATATCGGCTTCATTGGCAAATTTTAGAGCTCTGAATTGGAAAAAATGGCTTGAAATATGCCCAAGCTTAACGGGCTACTATAGTATATAATTTATAAGACCAAGGGGTAGCTCAAAAAATTATGAAAAATAAAAAAATTGCCCTAGTTGGGCTTGGCTACGTAGGCCTGCCACTCGCTGTAGAATTTGGTAAAAAACGAGAAGTTATTGGTTTTGATATTAATCAGTCTAGAGTCAATGATCTTAAAAACAGTATAGATACAACTCTTGAGACAACACTCCAAGAGCTTAAAGATGCAATCCATTTAAGTTACACAACCAATCTTGAGGATGTAAAAGATTGTGAAATTTATATTGTTACTGTTCCAACACCAATTGACAAGCATAAAAGGCCTGATTTAACCCCTTTAGAAAAATCCAGTGAGGCAGTAGGCTCTATCCTTAAAAAAGGTGATATTGTTATTTATGAATCAACTGTTTATCCAGGCGCTACTGAAGAAGTTTGTGTGCCAATCCTTGAACGGCACTCAGGTCTTATATTTAACAAAGACTTTTACTGCGGCTACTCTCCGGAACGTATAAACCCAGGAGATAAAGAGCATCGTTTAACCACCATTAAAAAAGTAACGGCAGGATCAACTTCTGGGATTGCTACTGAGGTTGATGAACTATATCAAGAGATTATTACAGCTGGTACACATAAGGCTAGTAGTATTAAAGTTGCCGAAGCTGCCAAAGTTATTGAGAATACTCAAAGAGATGTAAATATTGCTCTTATTAATGAGCTTGCACTTATTTTTAATAAACTAGATATTGATACAGAGTCAGTATTAGAAGCGGCAGGTACTAAATGGAACTTTTTACCATTTAGACCAGGTTTGGTAGGGGGGCACTGTATTGGTGTTGATCCATACTACCTAACTCACAAGGCGCTAGAGGTTGGTTACAATCCTGAGATGATTCTTGCAGGTCGTAGACTAAACGATAGCATGGGATCTTATGTGGCAGACCAAGTGTCAAAACTCATGACTAGTAAGCGCATTCATGTTGTGGATGCAAATATATTAATCATGGGTCTAACGTTTAAGGAGAATTGCCCTGATCTTCGTAATACTCGTGTGGTGGATTTGGTTGAAGAATTTAAGGGTTTTAATTGTATTGTGGATGTGTACGATCCATGGGTTAATAAGGATGAGGCTTTACATGAATATAACATTAAGCCAATTGATCAACCGACAGAAGGTAGGTATGACGCAATACTGTTGGCAGTTGCACATGATGAATTTAAAGAGTTATCATTAGAGCAAATAAAAGCTTTTGGTAAGGATAATCATGTACTTTATGATATTAAATATTTACTTAAAGCTGATGAAGTAGACGGAAGACTATAAATGACTAAATACGAACAATTACAAGACCACTTAAAAGACAATCAAAACACCTGGCTAGTGACTGGCGTTGCTGGTTTTATTGGTTCCAACCTATTAGAGAAGTTACTAATCCTTAATCAAAAAGTGGTGGGCCTAGATAACTTTGATACAGGTCATCAGCATAATATTGATCAAGCAATCCAAGATGCTAATAATGCTACTGGCAAAGACTTAAGGGGTAATTTTAAATTTATCAATGGCGATATAAGAGAGCTGGGTGATTGTAAAGAGGCATGTAGCGGTGTTGACTATGTACTACACCAAGCGGCATTAGGTTCGGTTCCTAGATCAATTGAAGATCCTATTAATACCAATAGGGCCAATATTGATGGCTTCTTAAATATGCTAGTTGCTAGTAAAGATGCAAACGTAAAAAGATTTGTTTATGCTGCATCAAGCTCTACTTATGGCGACCATCCAGACCTACCAAAAGTAGAAGATAAGATTGGCAACCCTCTAAGTCCTTATGCAGTGACTAAAGTCGTAAATGAGCTCTATGCCAATGTGTTTTCAAAAACTTATGGTTTTAAGACTATAGGCCTAAGATATTTTAATATCTTTGGAAAAAGACAAGATCCTAATGGTGCCTACGCTGCAGTAATACCAAAATGGGTAGCAGCTATCTTAAACAAAGAAGATGTGTTTATTAATGGCGATGGAGAAACTAGTAGAGATTTTTGCTATATTGATAACACGGTGCAAATGAATTTACTTGCAGCTACTACGGATAATGATGAAGCTACTGACCAAGTCTACAATGTAGCTCTTAATGATCGAATAAGCTTAAATAAACTTTATCAGATGATAGAAGAAAGACTCATTCAAAGAACGCAAGGATTAGAAAAGAAAGAGCCAATCTTTAAAGACTTTAGAGCGGGAGATGTTAGACACTCTCAGGCTAATATAGACAAGGCTCAAGCATTATTAAAATATCAGCCAAAGTATATGATATCCAAAGGCATGGATGAAACGATAGACTGGTATTGTAAAAATATAGTTTAAAGTTGTTTAATTTAATGCTAAAAAACAACTGTTTATTTCGATATATAACAATCAACGACAAACTAGTAATATTTAGATGGTGATCAAGAGTTTGCTATTAGGTTTGAAGTGGGTGGTGTTATGGCTAACCTTTTTGGGATTGCGGGGCCGACTACATTAAGGATTTTCTAAAAGTTAAGTTTTTTCATACATGGGATAGCTATAAAAATAATAGGCGTGGAGTGTCGCCTTGGTGAAGTATTATTGATTGGGTTTGTGGCTATCCTTTTGAAGTGGAAAAGCCAAAAAATAATCGAGTTTATAGAGGTAGAGGTTTTGAATTGAAAAAGTTAAAAACATGCACATGTGGGGAAGGCTGTAATGAATATTTATTTTTAAAAAATAAAATATAAATGAAAAAAATTCTTTTCTTAATTAGCTCTCTTAATGCAGGCGATGCTGAAATTCAATTAGTTTTAACTGCAAAAGGTTTGGCTGATTGCGGATACAAAGCTATCGAAAAAAACTAACAGGGGTGATGGTGTAATGTGTGGTTTAGTGGGATACCTAAGTAAGCAAAACACACCAGTAGCGCCTGACGTTTTACTGTCAAGAATGGCCGACTGTATCGCTCATCGGGGTCCTGATGATTTTGGTATTTGGCACGACTCCAAGGCAGGTATTGCTCTTGCTCATCGTCGCCTTTCTGTTGTCGATCTTTCATCTGCTGGACATCAGCCCATGCATGCCGCTAGAGGTCGTTACGTCATGGTGTTTAATGGTGAAATATACAACCATAGCAAGCTACGTAGTGAGCTAGAAGCAAGTAATAATTCTCTCAATTGGAATGGTAACTCTGACACCGAGACCTTACTGGCAGGCTTTGAAGAATGGGGTGTAGAGGATACTCTCCAACGCAGCATTGGCATGTTTGCCATCGCCCTATGGGACAAACAAACTAATACTTTAACTCTAGCGCGTGACCGCATAGGTGAAAAACCGTTGTATTACGGCTGGCAGGGCAACACATTCCTGTTTGGGTCAGAACTTAAGGCCATGAAGGCTCACCCTGACTTTAAGGCTGAAATAGATCGCAACGCTTTATGTTTGTACATGCGCCATTGCTACATCCCTGCACCTTATTCCATTTACCAAGGCATAGCAAAACTCATGCCAGGATGTGTGTTAAGTATTTCACTAGAACAGCGTGAACCACACATTAAAGCTTACTGGTCAGGGGTAGATGCTGCTACACAAGGCAAAGCTGATCAATTCAAAGGTTCTGCTGAGGAGGCTGTAACGACATTAGAAAGTTTATTGAAAGATGCTGTTGGCCAACAAATGATGGCAGATGTACCATTAGGAGCGTTCCTTTCTGGCGGTGTCGACTCTTCTACCGTAGTTGCTTTGATGCAAGCTCAATCCAGTCGTCCGGTGAAAACTTTTTCGATCGGATTTCATGATGATCTTTACAATGAAGCTGAACATGCTAAAGCTATCGCTCGTCACCTAGGCACAGATCATACTGAGTTATACGTCACTCCAGAAGATAGTATGTCGGTTATCCATCGCCTACCAACATTGTATGATGAGCCGTTTGCTGATTCCTCTCAAATTCCGACTTTTTTAGTATCCTCATTGGCACGCGAACACGTTACAGTATCACTATCAGGGGATGCAGGTGATGAACTATTTTCAGGTTATAATCGCTACCAACTCACTGCCAGCATGTGGAGTAAGCTCTCTCGTATTCCGAGGCCGCTACGACAACTAACTGCCGGTATTATTACTAACATTTCCCCAGCGAGCTGGAATCGTATTGCTTCTGTTTTACAGGGCGTCGTCCCTGCTTTTAGTCGTTGGGCGAACGTGGGTGATAAGTTGCACAAAGGCGCGGGAGTAATGGCAAGCAAATCTGCTGCTGATCTTTACCATAGAATGATATCATGCTGGAAAGATCCGGCTAGTGTCGTGATCGGTGGAGTAGAGCTGCCAACACTTATTACGGGCAATATGCCAGACTTGAGCGCCCTTAATGCGGTTGAACGTATGATGGTACTCGACCTACTCACCTATCTACCGGATGATATTCTATGTAAGGTTGACCGTGCAGCTATGGGGGTGTCGTTAGAAAGTCGCATTCCTTTCCTTGATCATCGTGTGGTTGAATTTGCATGGCGCCTACCAATGGAATACAAACTGCGCGAGGGGCAAACTAAGTGGGCATTGCGCCAAGTGCTTTACCGTCACGTTCCTAAAGAGCTTATCGAGCGTCCTAAAATGGGTTTCGGAGTGCCGATTGATAGCTGGTTGCGTGGTCCGTTGTACGATTGGGCAGAGGCTCTTTTAGATGAAAACAGATTGAAACATGAGGGTTTCTTTGATGTGGAAATGGTTAGAGAGAAATGGAATGAGCATTTGTCAGGCAAAAGAAACTGGCAATATTTACTATGGAATGTATTAATGTTTCAAGCGTGGCTGGATGAACATGGTGGGTTAAGTGAGTAAAATTTTACTTATTGGCACTTCACCCATATCTTTGATTAATTTTCGTAAAGAGTTGATTAAATCACTTATTGTTAATGGTCACCAAGTGATTGTTATGGTATCTAAATTCACCAGTACAGAAGTGGAAAATATAAAGAACCTGGGGGTTGAGTATATTGATTATTCTGTAGAGCGTAATAGTCTCAACCCTTTGGCTGATTTAAAAACGTTGCTAAATTTTATAAAAGTTTTCACATCAGAAAATCCGGGCATAGTTTTAGCATATACAATAAAACCTGTTGTATGGGGCGGACTAGCCTCTAGATTGTTCAAGTTTAATTTTTATGCATTAATAACGGGCCTTGGTTTTGCCTTTCAAGGTGATTCATTTAAAAGAAAATTTTTAACAAAGTTAGTTGTTTTTTTATACAAGGCTGCATTAAAAAAATCAAAAGCTGTTATTTTTCAAAATACCGACAATCGCGATGTTTTTGTAAGTAAGGGGATTGTTGAGTTATCAAAGACCCATGTTGTGAACGGGTCAGGTGTAGACTTGGAAAAGTATAATGTTGAAAATTTACCTAGAGGCGGAATTAAATTTTTGTGCCTTTCTCGCTTACTTGGTGAAAAGGGATTGAGGGAGTATGCGGAAGCTGCAAAAATTGTAAAAAATAAATTTCCTGATGTTGAGTTTAATTTAATTGGACCTGAAGACTCATCTCCAGATGCAATACTTTTAAATGAGGTTGATACCTGGTCAGACTACATTAACTATAAAGGCTCAACTGATGATGTAAGGCCGTACATTAAAGATTCGCATGTTTATGTTTTACCTTCATATCATGAAGGACTCCCTAGAAGCACACTAGAAGCAATGTCGATGGGTCGTCCAGTGCTTACAACTAATGCTGTCGGATGTAAAGAAACTGTAGAAGAGGGTGTAAATGGATTTAAAGTGCCAGTTAAGTCATCGGAAGCGCTCGCAAAAAAAATGATTTGGTTTATTGAAAATAGTGATCAAATAGAGAAAATGGGTATAGAGAGTAGAAAAATGGCTGAAGATAAATTTGACGTGCATAAAGTAAATGAAGAGATGTTAAAAATTATGGAGATTGCGTGAAGCGTGCATTTGATTTGTTACTTGGTGTAATGCTATTTACCCTGTTGGCGATTTCAATGTTATTGATTGCTATTGCAATTCGACTAACGTCCAAAGGATCAGCGCTTTACTGGTCTGATAGGATTGGAAAAAAAAATAAAATTTTTAAAATGCCTAAATTTAGATCAATGTTGACAGATACTCCTGCTGTAGCAACTCACCTGCTAAATAATCCAGATGCATATTTATCTCCTATTGGCGGTTTTTTACGCTCAACTAGTTTAGATGAGCTACCACAACTATTTTCAGTGTTAAGGGGTGACATGAGTTTTGTAGGGCCGAGGCCCGCCCTGTTTAATCAAGATGATTTAATTACTTTGCGCACTGAAAAAGGCGTGGATAAATTATTACCTGGTATTACTGGTTGGGCGCAAGTTAATGGCAGGGATGAATTGTCAATTCCTGATAAAGTGGCATTAGATGTAGAATATCTAAATCATCAATCCTTTTGGTTTGATATGAAAATTTTATGGATGACTTTCTTAAAGGTTATGAAGCGCGATGGCGTGAGTCACTAGTAAAGATGGTAGTTGTGTTAAATTAGGTTGTCGATTTTCTGTAGTCAATTAATAATCAACCAGTTACTATCATTCCAGCTTTGAAGATATCTCATTGCACTAGTTTCTGATTTCCAACCACCTCTAAGCATAATTTTCTCAAGCGGGATATTTTTGTTTAATAGATCAAGTGCAGCGCCAACTCTAAATGAGTGACCTGATAGTTCTCCAATTTGATTTAGGCCAGCTTTCTTTTGAAGACTTTTTAAAATATGATTAATTGATGCAGGTGTAAGAGAAGGGTTAGTAGATAGATTTCGTTTGAAACTTCTAAGGATATAGCCACTATCTTGATCAATTGCTAGTGACCAGCTTGAAATCATCCCAGATAATTCTCCAGATATTGGAATTGTTTTCCCTTGATTATATTGATCAGTTTTAGAGTGTCTCAGTAGGAGTGCATGCTTATGATTGCCAAGATGTTGTAAGTCTTCAAATTTAAATTGACAAATTTCTGAGCGACGGCGCATGGTTTCATAACCGAGCTGTAAAAGTAGTTTATTTCTAAGTCCGACTATATCGTCAGAACACACATTTTTAAGTTTTGTTAAAATATCATAAGTTAAGGGTGTTGCTTGTTTTTGAGGTTTACCAAATTTTCTTCTAAGCTTTTTAAAGGTTAGAATAACCACGGGTTCTTTTGTGGGGTTGGTGCTTTTAGTGAGATTGAATATACTACTAAGGCTGGCCACTCGCCTTTGGATTGTTGCAACAGTAAGACTCTCACCCATTTCTAGAATATAGTCTGCAAATTTATCTTCATGAGTATCTAGAGGATCGTATTG
>Ga0209142_1001155_pt1 | contig 15361 bp, 15 predicted proteins | sample SaaInlV_120m_DNA_FD_184678 | JGI IMG/M metagenome (GOLD analysis project Ga0209142, IMG submission 184678) | Marine microbial communities from expanding oxygen minimum zones in the Saanich Inlet - Saanich Inlet SI074_LV_200m_DNA (SPAdes) (version 2) | ecosystem: Environmental > Aquatic > Marine... | reverse complement strand
CACAACAGAATTATAGTGAGGCTTACACCACTTGCCAAACACACCAGGCAGACGATACACATGCACAGGGCAACCTGTATCAATCTCAAGTGTTTTCACAGCAGCTTCGGCATTTAACTTACTCTTGCCATATGCATTGTTAAGTTCGGCTTGAGTAGATGATGTCACGATAATAGGAATATTTTTACATGAAGATCGTATAACATCACAAATAGACGCAGTCAATCCAGCATTAACAATATCAAACTCTTTCTCGTCTTTAGGTCTATTCTCTCCCGCCAAATGAACAATACAATCAGCATCTTTAATAAGCCCTTCTAAATCTTGAGTTGAGTTCTCACGGGTATATGTTGCAACTTGAATGCTCAATTCATTCAAGCGAACAATTAAATTCTTACCAATAAAACCATATGCCCCTGTAACTAATACACTCATATCACTCCTCAGGATCAATAATCTCACCTCTAGAGGCAGCCTGGATAAATTTTAATTTATTTAATAGTAGTTTCATACCTTTAACATCCAGCTGAACAGTATTTTCTGAATTATACTCATCTGCATTGGTAATATCTTCTTCTCCTAAATCTACATATTTAGCATAGTTCAAATCCCTTAAGTCTGGAGGGATTCTATAATAATCACCCATGTCTTTAGCACGTGCCATTTCTTCTCTAGAAAGCAAAGACTCGTATCGTTTTTCACCATGTCTTGTGCCAATCACGCGAGTCGGATAATTAAATTTACCCATTAATTCACACAAAGCTTGGGTCATAATACCGACTGTTGTAGCAGGGGCTTTTTGCACAAAGATATCGCCCGGATTTCCATTACTAAAAGCAAACAAAACAAGATCAACCGCATCATCTAAAGTCATCATAAAACGTGTCATATTTGGATCGGTGAGTGTTAGCTCTTTATTCTCATGAATAAGCTCCACAAACAAAGGAATAACTGAGCCTCTTGATGCCATAACATTGCCGTATCGAGTGCAACAAATTACTGTGGAATCGCCGCCCTGTCTAGATTTTGCAACAATAACCTTTTCCATCATTGCTTTAGAAATCCCCATGGCGTTAATTGGGTATACCGCCTTATCGGTACTTAAACAAATCACCCTCTTAACATTAGCATTTATAGCAGCAGTTAAAACATTTTCAGTGCCTATAATATTCGTCTTTACAGCTTCAATTGGGTGAAATTCACACGATGGAACCTGTTTTAATGCTGCAGAATGAAATATATAATTTACACCTCTAACTGCATTCATTATGGAGTCGTAATCCCTGACATCACCTATATAAAATTTAAGTCGATCATCGGCATATTTTCTCCTCATGTCGTCTTGTTTTTTCTCATCTCTACTAAAAATACGTATCTCTTTAATATTTAAATCTAGAAACCTACGCAATACCGCATTTCCAAAAGACCCCGTTCCACCTGTAATTAATAAAATTTTATCTTTAAAAATATTATTTTCCATATATAAATTCCTCTTTCTGTTGTCGTTCAGGATAGTTAATCAAGACTGCACGATACTTACCTTTAAAAACAAACAAACTGCCTGCAGCAACACCCATCAATCCACACTGCTCAACTGCACCACCCATATCTTCAAGTGACTTAGCGCCACCCATTATAGTTAGGGGCACTTCAATATCACTCTTTAACTGCTGAATAACCTTAACAGGATATCCAGCTTCAGTACCATCAAAATCAATAAAATTTAAGATAATTTCACCAACGCCTAAATTTTGGACTTGTTGTATAACATCAACTACATTTTTCTTCATATTATGCCTTCCGTTAAGTGTCCACACGTTGTAATTACTAGACAAAGTTTTTTTCTTAACATCTAAAACTACAACAACACTTTGTCGTCCAATCTTATTAGCAATTTCGACAATAAGACTGGGCTGATCAAATACAACAGAACTTAAAGCAACTTTCTCCACACCTAAAGTAACAATTTTTTCAGCATGTGCTAAAGTTTTAATGCCACCGCCATAGCACAATGGCATACGGCATTCTTTAGCAAGGTGTTCAATCATTTTATAATCTGGTTCTGCGTTGTTTACACTGGCATCTATATCTAAAACAATCAACTCATCTGCTTCTTTCTCATTAAAAATTCTCACTGCATTAATCGGATCACCAACATACTTAGAGTCTTTAAATTTAACAGTCTTTACCAGGCCTCCGTCTTGCACCAACAAACACGGTATCACTCTTGACCTTAGCATACCCCTAACTCCGCAAAATTCTTAAGCAAGTTAACACCAAAGTGATGACTTTTTTCTGGATGGAATTGCACACCAAAGATATTTTTATTATTTACAGCGCAACAAAAATTTGAACTATAGTCAGTACTTGCAATACAATTTTCTTGAGATGTACAATCAAAATAATAAGAATGTAAAAAATAGAATTCTAAATCACCAGAATCAATATTATTAAATAAGTCTTTATGATTGGGTGTCACGCTGTTCCACCCCATGTGTGGGAGTGGCAAATTATTACCTACCTTAACAATTGATTCAAGACTCTTGATAGTGCCACCAATCCAACCAAGCCCAGATTCAACCCCCTCTTCACTAGAATTTGCCATTATTTGCATACCAACACAAACACCCAATACAGGAACATTATTCTGCAACACAAGGCTCTCCACTTCCCCCCTCATACCCGAGTCATTAAACCTTTGCATTGCATAATCAAAATGCCCAACACCAGGCAAAATTAGTTTACTCGCACCCTCTAAATCATTCTCACTCTTTGCAACTTGTACTGGTATATGTAATTTCTTGTAGATATTTAAGAATGCTTGGATATTCCCCAAACCGTAATCGATTATTGTAATCATCTATATTGTCTGCGCTCCAACCCTAACAGATTCAAAAGCTTTCCACCCAAATTGAAAATCTTATATTTGTTTTTATAATCATGGAAACTCTTATTCTCCCCATCAAACATCTCTTGAAGTTCAGCCACTGATAGGCTAAGTTTATTAGCAACAAATTCAAACTCTGACTTCATAAACTTATCACCCATTTCTGGCATTTTCAATCGTTCTATCGCCTCATCTCTAGTCATTTGACCGGTCATAATCAAACTTGAGAAATGCGCGCGGCGTTTTTCATACCCAAACTTTCTTGGCATCCAGTAATCTTCATAGAAACGAGTAAATCGAGATTCATGATGTTTGTGCTGAAACGACTTCCAGCCATATTTTTCATTCAACAAAGTCTCAGCATCTTTCTTAATAAAAGGGACCAAGTCTAAAGGTTTAAATACTTTCATTCCTAGGATCTTATGATAAAAAATCTTATAAGCCAAGGCGTCTATAATCGGAAAAGTCTTCAACTCTCTTAACCCAAACTTCTTATGTATACCGCCAATCAATGTTTTATCTATCCCAGGGAATGCACCCCACTCATCAGGCTCTCGGCAACATTCTGTTGAGTAGTTGCCACCAGTTAAAACATATTTGATTTTATTCTGTCTTGCAAACTTATAAAGTGACGAGAAAAATGCAGTATCTTGAGGGATATCTTGGTCAGGTATTTGTGACTTAAAAAATGCAACTTGTAAGTCTTGCATTTCCTTCCAGTTTATTACTTCTGTATATAACTCTACACCCAAGCCATCAACCAACTTCTCAATATTACTCACCGCCTGATCAGTATTCCATCCTGCATCAACATGGAACAACAGCGGCCTAAGACCCATAACCTCTTTAGCAACATAAGCGGTATACGAACTATCTAAACCGCCACTTAAACCAATAATACAATCAAAATCCTTGCCAATTCCTTCATTCTTTATTTTTTTAGCTACTTTTTCTAATTCAAAAAGTCCTTGCTCACCAGTATGCCAATTTGGTGCAATATTGGTTTTAAAATTTTGACAATGATCGCACCTCCCATCTCTATCGAATTGAATTTTTGAATCAGTGGTATCCATAACACATCTGTTACAAATTTTATAATTTTTATAATTTTTATAATTCATATAATCTTTTTTTAAAATTTAAGTGCGCTTTTATCATGAAATGTTAGTATTTTTTATAACTGCTCGATAAATACCATTGTGCTTCTCTGATGCAAGTTGAACGCCCAGCTCTTTAGTTGCAATAACTCGTGCACTCCTTCCCATTATCAATGATTCGTCTGGCTGATCAATCAAGTAATTTACATAATGCGCTAGCTTTTCTATATCTCCAACGTCTGCTATCAAGCCTGATTTTCCATGTTGTATATATTGCTCCACAGATCCAACTCTTGTAGTAACGATTGGCTTTGACATTGCCATAGCTTCCCAAATTGCTGTTGGGCTAGCCTCAGTTACAGATGTAAACAAACACAAGTCCAAGGTGCTTAAAAATTCTGGAACATTTTCAACATGACCAATAAATTTAAGTTTCTTCTTTAACAGAGGTGTATTATCAACTATATTTAAAATACATTTAAAATATTTTGATTGACTGTCCAATATTGATCCAGCAACAACAAATTCGATATTATCATGACATCCAACCAGAATTCTAGCCACTTTTGCAAAACACTCTAGCCCTTTTGCTGGATTGACACTAGATACCACCCCTATTTTATAAATATCACTCTCAGCCCTCTTGTACCTCATTGGATTAAAAATAGAGATATCTACTGGCGCATGCACCTCCTCAATCGGAAAATTACTTTGTTTACTACCCTTTAAGTAATAGTCATACACTTTTTCTCCAGCAACAATAAAACCATCGGACAACACGGGTGAAATTTTATTGAAGATTTTTTTTAAAATTAATGGTGAGTAAGTATCATTTAAATGCCAAATCACTGGCGTATTGGATAAATATGCTGCAATAGCAGATTTAAATTGATACGCGCCATTTATATGAACTAAATCAAATTTTTCTTTTTTTAGAATGAGTACTAAATTAACAACCTCAAATGGAAATAAAAGAAAATACCTAATAAGAATTTTAGGTTGTAGGCTTAATCTAGTTAAAATTATTGAAGTATAAGAAATTGATTTTTTATTCAATTCATTTTTAAAAAAACTGGAGTCTAATCTTGGAAGAATCACATGGGTCTGCACATTGGACTTTAATATTTCTGATGCAACTTGAACAATTCTTCTCTCAGGACCTCCATATCTACCTTCTTCATCAATTACACACACATTAATTCTTTTATACATTTTTTCTAGGTAACAAAAGATAGCCAACATAAAAAAGAATTATCAGACTTACTGGCTTGATAACCGTTATCAATTCATACCAAAAAAAACCAAGTGACATGCCAAACATGTATATAGAAATAATTTTATAAATAAATTCCTTCTGCCTAAGAAGGTTGTAAACAATTAACACGTAAACTCCAACAAAAATACCACTCAAAATAGATCCTAAGATGCCAAAATTTGCATAAAATATTGACATAAAGTTAATGCCGCCATTCCAATCATACATAGAAAAAATACCTATACTGTCAAAAGGTTTTGGAGGGGCATATGGAATAATGCTGTATACAAATGATGGTAATAATTGAAAAAAATAATTATAAAAAGTCTCTCCGTATAGTAAGCCATTTTCTTTATAAAAATCGATAACCAAAGAAAGTGACATGAATACATTGGATGCACCACCTGGAAGGCTAGCAACATATTGATTTAATTCATTGGTAATTATGACGTCTTTAACAAAGATCTCTCTAATCCCGCCGATCCCAGTTAAAATAAAAAACATGACAATAGAATAAATAATAACTTTTTTTTCTTTTTTTTCTTTTAAATCATACAGCAAATATGAGAGGAGTATAGCAATCAATTCGACTCTTTTAGCATGTAATGCCAGCCATAAAATGCTAATAACTGTTGCCATATTGAAATATCTCAATACAAAAATTTTCCGACTTTTAAACAAAGTAGTTTTGTATGATACGAAACAAGAAATCCAAATAATCAAACCTAGCGTCCCAGAAAACTGAGTATTTTCAAATCTTTGAGTCAATAAAACACTATACGATGCCGTCAAGAACGTCTCCCCCGGGTCTGTCAACCAAAAGAAAAATAAAAACATACTGGTAAATATTGCCATAGAAATATTTGAGTAACCGTAATAACCATCGGCAATCAGAAATCTTCTTCTCATTGGCTTTATTTTAAAATTAGAAAAAATTATAACAATGGCTGTACTAATTGAAATGAAATAATAAATAATCGTTTGCAGCATTAGTGCGGCATCTTCTTGTAGCCCATGGTTCATATGATTTACATAACTCACCCCACTTAACCAGGCATACACTAATGAATACATTGGAAAATACGCTGCTAGTAAAATAAAAAAAGCGACAAATCCGCTTTTATAATAAACTGCTAACAAGCCTACCGTGGCAATAATTATTAAAGCCTCGCGCATTGGGGTAAACATTGAAATTATTAATAATACAACCCCAACAGAAATAGCTAACAATGTGTATATTTTAGTCATTCATCCACCTAAACCACCACATCTGAAAAACAATCAAAAGCCATAACTTATGAGGATCACCTTGCCTACTTCTAAAGCTATAAATTATTTTATTAACATAAGAGTAATTAAAAATTCCACTCTTATCGATTGACTCTTTACTTAAGTATTTCTCAATATATAAGCCCATTTCATCATGAAACCATTCAAAAACAGGTATAGAGAACCCCATTTTATCTCTATGCATTGTAGATTTTGGTATATGCCGATGTACTATTTCTTTTAGGAGGCGCTTGGTGGTTCTACCCTTTTGTTTATAATCAATCGGAAGTTGTGCAACAAATTCCACTAGGTTAAAATCCAAAAAAGGCTCCCTTCCTTCTAAGCCAACAGACATAGTGGCCCTATCAACTTTAGTCAAAATATCATCACTTAAATAAGTTTTATAACTTAGCTCGAGCATATCTTCAATTGAATCAAAATTTTCTTGGTACTGATTATGCCAATCTTCTCCTAGTAACTCTACAACTTCTCTATCATAAAAGTTTTTTGTAGTTGTTAAATAAAATTTAGATAGATTTTCACAATTTTTCAATAACTCTGCACCTTTGTAGAACTTGCCATCAAAATTATAAGTTTTAGAAATATTGGGAACATTGAACGGGCTTATTATTTTGTCAAAAGAAGAAAGTTTTTTTAAATATTTAAATTTATTTATTTTTTGAAATAATTGGAAATTATTATGATACGCAGGATATCCAGAAAATAATTCATCAGCACCGTCAGCAGATAGCGCCACCGTCACTTCATTTCTTGCGAATTGAGAAACTATAGTAGTAGGTATAGAGGAGCTATCGCCAAATGGTTCATCATATATATCTGGCAAACTCTGCAAAATATTAGATGCCTCTTTCTGAGTAACATAATGCTCGAAATGCTCTGTTCCTAAATGGCTGGAAACTTTTTTTGCAAAATTAGCCTCATTATACTTAGGCTCGTTAAAGCCAATTGTAAAAGTTTTTATAGGTGTGATTCTGTCTTTCTGCAACATGGCTGAAATCGCTGCACTATCATATCCTCCACTTAAAAAAACCCCTACAGGAACATCCGAAAGCATTCTGGAATTGCACGCTAAAGACAATAGGTTTTCAGTCTCATCCATAGCGTCTTTAAAGCTAATATTTAACTTATCCTTTGCATAATACTCTCCAATATCCCAATAAGTAAAAATTTCATATTTACCACTTACAATATCATACTCAAGGTAACTGGCCGACTCTAGCTTGTATGTATTCTTAAATATAGTATTCGGTGCTGATATATATCCATAAGATAAATATTTAGCAACAGAGGATCTGTTTACTTTTTTTTTGAAAAACTTAACCTCATGAAAAGACTTTAATTCACTTGCGAATAGTACCCCGTGAGAGCTAATATGATAATAAAATGGCTTTTCACCAGTCCTATCTCTAAAAAAGTACAGTTTATGTTTTTTATGATCATACAAAGCTATAGAAAACATTCCATTGAATTTCCTTACCGCTTTAATACCCCACATGTTAAAAGATGCTAAAATAACCTCAGTATCAGAATCTGAATTAAACACACACCCAAGTTGCTTTAAAGCCTTCTTAAGGATTTTATAATTGTACACCTCGCCATTGTACACCATAGTAAATCTAGTCGATTCCATGGGTTGGTGGCCGTTTTCTGACAAATCTAAAATAGAAAGTCTTCTGTGACCCAGTCCTACTGTATAGTTACTGTAAGAGTTATAAAAAAAACCCACATCGTCAGGCCCTCTATGCTCTAGGACATTGGTCATTTTGACCAAATCCTCCTCACTAAGTGACCCATCCCTTGTAACAAACCCTGAAATTCCGCACATACTTTATAAGAGACTCATTTGTTTAATTTAGACACAACCACGCCCTCTCCTTTTGCTAAAAGGCGAGCCATAATATTTTTATGCGATACAATTTCATAACCTCTACTAGGATCATCTAGCCCAGTTTTCTTTAAAAAATTACTAGTCACTTTAAGGAGTTTTTTTGTTCTTTCAGGCATTCCGTCTTTACCCCCCCGTACTTATGAGGACTGTCAATTTTATATGCATTATTGTAAAATTCTTTCATTGGTAAAATCCCCTTATTTTACTAACAACCTTTTCGACTTCTTGATCTGTCAACCTTGGATGTAAAGGTATGCTTAAAGCTTCCTTATTCAAGATTTCACAATTTAGCAATTTGACATTAGTCTGCTTATAGAGTGGATTTAAATGTAATGGATGATAGCGCAAGGTAGTATAAATTTCATTCTTCAGTAAATATCTGGCTAACTCATCTCTTTTAGACGCTCTAATAGCATAAGTAAAATAAGAATGCCTATCTCCGTTTTCAGCCCCTAAAGGGGTAATTAATTTTGGAATTAGTGACAACTCCTGCTGATAATAATCCCAAATATCCTTTCTTCTGCTTTGTAAAGCATCGATACGATCAAGTTGTGCAATGCCTATACTCGCACCTAAATTTGTTGGCAGCATTTTAATAAAGGGCTCGCTGATATTATACTCCCACCACCTAGAATCTTCGCCTGCTGACTTCACGGCAGAATCGAAACCTGACTTACCAATTCCACAGTAACGCAACCTTCTAGCACGCTCTATAAAGTCTTCATGTCTTGAAGTTAACCCTCCACCCTCTCCAACAGTTAGGTTTTTAACAGCATCAAAACTAAATATGGCTACATCACCAATCAAGCCACAAGGTTTTCCCTTATAAGTGCTATCAATAGCATGTGCAGCATCCTCAATAATTGGAAATCCCAGCGCTATAATTGGTTCCATATCAACTGCTAAACCAGCATAGTGAACAATCATTACTGCTGCCGTACGGTCTGTTATTTGTTTTTTAATATCTTCAGCTCTGACATTCATCGTATGCAAATCAACATCACAAAATACAGGCTTATGCCCTGCCAAAATAACAGACTGTGCGCACGAAACCCATGTGTAACTTGGAACTATAACTTCGGAGTTCTTGGGAAGGTCAAGCAAGGTTACTGCCATGAATAATGCATTTGACCCACTATCCACCATGACTAAATCTGGCAGATGGTATTTATTTTTATATTTAACCTCAAACTCATCTACTTTTTTACCAAAGCCCATCCACTGACTTTCCATACATGAAACTACATTTGAAATTTCACTATCACCTACCATCGACCCAAAAACTGAAATCATGAATTTACTCCTATTTTAATATTTAATTTATACTCGCTATACTCACTCAGTTGATTAGTTGTTTCAAAATTTAGCTTTTCATACCAATGACGAGCTGGATTATTATTTAACACTTTGCATGTAATATCATATTTGTATTTACAAGATATATAGACATTCATAGTGGTAAATGCTGTCGCCATAGAGTTGCACGAGTCCTTATTTCTTTTACCTCTCATAATATTGTATACATCAACAATATTATCTTTTACTCTGTATCCCATACAACCTACATTGATATAATAATTATCAACCCCCTCCTGGACAACAAACATAAAATTTTCCTTATCTCGCTCATAAAACTCAAACCATTTAATTTGTTCTTCTGGGGTAATATCTTTTTTAAGAAAGAAAGACTCCTTATGCTTATTCTTCCACAATCTCAATTCTTCTATATCATCTACCTCGATGAGTTTTAGACGAAAATTTACATTAATATCTATAATCATAATCTAGAGTAAAAACTACACTATATTGTTTTTTTCATTAATCATTTTACTCAACTCTCTCATCCTTCCTTCAACATGGTGATGACCAGAGTAAACTTTTTTGTAACCAGCCTCTCTCACTCTATCACGTAAACCGTCATTAGGGATCAATACGTCTAACTGTTCAAATAATTCTTCGGTATTTCTAAAGAAAAATGCTTCAGAATTTGGTATAAAAATTTGCTCCAAGTCACTAGTATACTGACTTAACATAACTGTCTTCATCGCTGGAATTTGAAAATTTCTTCTTGTATATGTGTCATGATTTAAGGCTGATAAAAAACATAACGCCACTTTGGCTCCACATATTGCATATCTATATTCATCGCCTATAACTGGGGAAACAGGATAATATTTTTTCAAAGGATTGTCCTCGTCTAAGCTTAATAAGACTTCATTCCACCCTCCTCCAAAGAGGTTTAAACTATACCCTTTATTACAAACCTCCTCTAATATTTCTAAACGTCCATCATTCTCGTAATGTCCAGCAAAAACAATATCACATTTAAATCTTTTAGGAATTTTTGATATAGGGAGTGGATAATCATTTTCTGGAATAAAATACGATCTTAACAATTCCACATGTTTCGCACCATGTTGTTTATATGCCTCTAAATTATTCTTCCTATAACTGAGTGTTAAATCGAAATACGGGATGCTTTTTATAAAATTCGACCAAAACTTATACTTTGCTTGAAGAACAAATGGGTTATCGTTTGCATACTGAATGAATTTTGTATTTGGCAATTTCTGCCTTAATTGTTTAACAGTATTTGGACTAATCAGCCTGACATTGTAGAACCAAATAAAGTTTGGTCTTAAATCCAACGCCTGTTTTATCAATCTTTTCTCAACTTCACGCACTTTAGGGCCTAAATTAAATCTATATTGAAGGCGCAACCATAGATTTTTATAAACAGGCTCTATAGCACCCTCTGGTCTATATCTAAAATCATCAAACCAACTAAATTTCTCAGCCTGGAAACCCAAGTCGTTCAAGGCATTACCACAAGCCTCTTGATACCAGGGCCAAGAGTAGTCTCCTACAATCAAAATAGACTTATTTTCTATCATAAATTAACCTTTTACAAATGATTGGAAAAGTCAAAATCACTAAAATCAGCAGTATATTCATCATTCATTTCCGGAGTCCAGGCTGGGCTGGGCATATTGAGGACCAGCGCATCTTCTTTTCCAATATTTTGTAATGCTGCCGGTATTCCAGTTGGCACGATTACACTCTTGTAATCAAAATTTTCCCCACTATATATTTCATTATATCCGTTGTCGGTTTTCAGTATAAATCTCGCATTTCCCTTGATACAAGTAAAGCAGCCTGTACGAATATAATGCAGATGAGGGCCTTTAATACAATTAGGAGTAATTACCGTCAAATATACCTGTTCTGGCTCTTTACCCTTCTCAAAGAAATCTTCATGGATATTATATATTGGAATCAAATAACCATTCTCGTTGCCCGCCTTATCCTTTGTTGTAAATTTTTTGTTATTTTTTATTCTCATATACTCCCCTCTCTAAATCATATTATTCATAAGTATCTCTACACCACGAGATGCAGGCCATTCGAGTGACTTTTGATGCGCCTTTACACCCAGCTCCATTCTTAACTTTTTATTACTCAAAACTAATTCAATATACTTAGATAGTTCAGAAGAATTTTCCGAGCTATATAAAAATCCGTTTTTACCATGATTTACTCGATCAACCGCGGCCCCAGAGCCATAAGACCCTATAACTGGAACACCTAAAGACATAGCTAGGATACTACCGCCATAAGAGTCAAATCTAGCGGGGTGAACAAAGACATCACTATTAGCGATAATACATTTAAAACTATCAATTTCTATCCACTCGATAAAAATAATCTTTTGAGATATACCAAGACTGATAGATAATTTTTTTAAATTATTTAATTGATCGCCATCTCCAATCAATATCAATTTAGTTTTGCTTAAAATATTGCTTGGAAGTAACGCTATTGAGCTCAACAAGATGTCATACCCTTTTTCATATACCAATCTACTTCCTGCAGAAATTAATAAAAAATCATTTGGAATGTTGTATTTTTCAAACAACTCTTCTTTTTTTTTAAAAATACCAAGGTCACTATATGTTTTAACAAAAATAGGAAGATTAGCCAACCTGTTTTCATCAAACCCCATCCCCTTAAGGCCTAAAATAGACATGGACCCCACTCCAAAAACCTTACATTTTGATAGTTCTAGTAATTTATAAGCCCCCCAGCGAAATAAAAATTTTTTCAAACTCAAATGTTCGTTAACATCTGGAAGATCGGTCCAGTGATTATATGGAACCCTAAGTAAGAAAAACATAACATGTAACAACATAGTATTAATATTAGCCCAGCCCACAATTAAGAATTTATCTTTTCTGTGTCGAAGACAATATAGAAGGAATCTTAAATTTAACCTGGAACCATATATATTGGCTTCAGATATTTCATTTGTAAGGTCACTTACTCTATTATATCGCCTTTGCTCCTCACCTTGGGCGTACCAAATCTTTATATCTTTGCCTGAATAGTCTATCAAACTCTTAATAAATAAATTATTATGAGGTGTTGCTATATCTTGAATTATATTGATTTTTTTACTCATTAAGTTTTACTAATTTTAAAATATGAGTAGATAATCTAGATGCATATGAAGCTATTGTGATAGTCAGATTGGCATTTCCAATTTTAGGAACAATAGAAGCATCACATACATATAAATTATTAACACTATGATATTTTAAATTTGAATCGACAACAGAATCATTAATACTTTTTCCTGCTCTACAGGTGCCTGAATAATGAGAAGCATCATCCAAATCTTTAAAATCAACATCAAAGAAATCAATAGTTGAATTGTTTTTTAACAACCCTTTGAGTATAGTTTTTATATTATCTAGATCAGTAAATAGATCATTTGAGTACTTACGATGAATTTTTGGAATTTTTCTTCCATAACTATCGATAGCATCTGTGACCTCTACACTCGACCCGCTACTTGAATCTTGCTCCAATTGAACGGATAAAAGAAATTTATTAGTATATGATCCTAATGATAATTTCTCTGAAATTAATCCAATAACCGTTAAAAATAAGTTTTTATTCAACAAAATTGATATAACTTTTTTAATGCTAATCTTATTGTAAACTAAGCTTCTAATATTCTTACGGCATAACTCTACATCTTTGGAAGCAGATCCCGGTCTAATAAATATTGAATGGTTTAAATGTTTATTAACTCTTAGGCTTTTTGGAATTACAAAGCCCACCCTATTAGAGGCTTTGTTAGATAATGAGTTGACACCATGCTGTGTATAAAAAATCTTCTTTGAAATTTCTAACTGACCTATGATTGCAACAGGGTGATCCATCAAGCCAATACCAATATTTTTATTAAATAAATTAGTGCCCTTAAATGATTGAAATAATAATCTTGGAGTCTCCAACGCACCCAAAGATACAACAAATATATCTGCAGAAAAATGTTTAATTACACCATCTTGAATATATTCAACACTCTTCACCTCGTCTGAGGTCAAGGTATTCAGCTTAACTACAACACTATTTTCTATTATATGTAGGTTGGTTTTTATTTTATTTGCTTCTTTAATCTTTTTTCGAAATCTTGTAGGTAAGGGCTGGACAATGTATGGCTTAGAAGTAAGCTTATTTAAATTAATACACTTGCCAAGCTGATGTGACTTAAATTGATTTTTCTTACAGTCTAAATGAGAAATATCTCCAAAAAATTGTGAAATTTTGGTTGTTTGCAAGTCAAGCTCAGATTTCACATTATCGCTATACATAAAATCTTCACTGTCTAATTTTGACAAGACTCCATGCCAAAGATTGCTAGTTCCTCCAAACCCATATCCAACTGTTTGAAATTGCTCTTCAATTTTCTTCTCTAAACATGTGTCTGATCTAAATGAATTATTTAAGGAGTCACAGTCGATTATTGTTACCTTTATATTGCTTTTTTTTACTAGGCTTAACGCTAATACCGATCCACCCATTCCAGATCCAAGTATACATATGCTTTTCATAGTTTAATAACCCCGATGATTGAAATTTCCTTCGGGTCAATGAATGTCAATGAATAAAATTTATTTTGCTCTGGAGAAAGACGATCCAAAGCTTCTCTTGAATTTATAGCTAAAGTATTATTATTTAAATAATCCGAAAAAGGAAGTGTATACCATATTAATGATAATAAATTTCTCAACCTGTTCTTAACTATATATTGGATTGTATCTAATTTGTCTAAATTATACATATTTTGATATTTATTATGCTTGGCTTGAATTGCATGCCCACTCCTAGTCATCACAAATGAGGAAAAAGTTAAATAATCAGAATATATTAAATACCCCTTTATATGTTTTTTTGTTGAGTATGCATTAATATTTGAACTATACAAAAATGTTACTAACTTTTTCACATTTAAAAAATAAAACCTATTGTTGGCTTTATTGGGAAATTCAATGCTATTAGATGATGATACACTCTCTACAAAACAATCAAGCCCATTACCCATTCCATAAACCAAGGGGAAATATAAATTTACAGTTTTAAAATTTGCCAACTTTAAAATTCTAGACTGAAATCTTTTTGTTATTATGTATCTATTAAAGTGTAGATACTCTCCATAAGGTTGTAACGTAATATTTTTTAATTCCACTCCTTGTGTATTTAGAAAAATAAAAATGCCATTGAAATTTCTTTTATTTAGAAATAATACCACCTTAAGATATATGTATATATTTCTTAAGACACTATAGTGATCATAACCCAAGAAGATTACTTTTTTATATCTTCCTACAAGCTCTAAACTATCCAAAACCCTCCTTAAAGGGATAACGTGAACTTCACTTAAATCTTGTTTAAGATGCTTAGATATATTTCCACTACCAATTATCAAAGTTGAACTCACGCAATCTCCATATATATTTTTTATCACCCTAAAACCTCTGACAACTTTTTAAAATTTCTTATATAGAACATCCTAAGAAGCCTTCTTCTTATTCTGGTTCAATTTTATACTTTCTTGGTACACGTCCACTGGCTTTTTATAGTCTAATGTTTCATGG
>Ga0209142_1001147_pt1 | contig 15413 bp, 15 predicted proteins | sample SaaInlV_120m_DNA_FD_184678 | JGI IMG/M metagenome (GOLD analysis project Ga0209142, IMG submission 184678) | Marine microbial communities from expanding oxygen minimum zones in the Saanich Inlet - Saanich Inlet SI074_LV_200m_DNA (SPAdes) (version 2) | ecosystem: Environmental > Aquatic > Marine... | reverse complement strand
AAAAATATGCAGACTTGGCTTTTGCAATTCAATATAGATTAGAGATGATTGTGAATGCTTTGGCGCATTGGTTGTACACAAAAACTGGATCAAAAAACTTTTGTTTAGCTGGCGGTGTTGCAATGAATTGCGTTATGAATGGTAATTTATCCAAAAAATCATTTGTTGAAGATATATTTGTTCAGCCAGCAGCATCTGATAATGGCGTGTCATTAGGGGCTGCACAACTATTAACTGCACAGGAGGGCGTCAATCCAAATTATAAGATGGAGCACCTTTATTGGGGTCCGGAATTCTCTGAAAATGAAATTGTTTCAGCATTGAATGAGGCTAAAATTAGTTATAGAAAGAGTGAAAATATTTGCCATGAAGTGGCTAAAAAAATTAGTGAAGGAAAGATTATTGGTTGGTTTCAAGGAAGGATGGAGGTTGGAGCTAGGGCATTAGGAAATAGATCCATACTTGCCAGTCCTTTAATTAAAGACATGAAAACTAAAATAAATTTAGAGGTTAAGCACAGAGAAAATTGGAGACCTTTTTGCCCTTCAATGAAAGAAGAGGTGTATGGCAAATATATTAATTCAAAAACAGGGTCTCCATATATGATTATGGCATTTCCCGTTAATAAAGAAATCTCATCAAGTATCCCTGCAGTTGTACATGTGGACGGTACGGCGCGACCACAACAGGTTAGTAAAAAACATAATTTAAAGTTTTGGTCTTTATTAGATGAATTTGAAAAAATAACTGGCCATGCTATTTTAATTAATTCATCATTTAATATACAGGGTGAGCCAATTGTTTGCACACCAATAGATGCATTGAGAACATTTGGTGGCACTGGATTGGATGTTTTAGTTCTTGGAGATTTTATTGTTGAAAAAGATAAAATTCAACATTCAAATGGATAATATTTTAATTATTGCGGCACATCCTGATGATGATATTTTGGGTTGCGGAGGATTTTTAGCTAAATATGGTGAAAGTATAAAAATAAGAATTATATTTATTGCAGAAGGTAGTAGTTGTCGATTTGATGGGGATGAGATTGATTGTAATGATGTTAATATTGAAATATTAGAGCGAAATAAATACTGCCTTAATGCATTATCTGTTTTTGGCATTACAGATGTAAAGTTCTATAATTTACCTTGCGGAAGGTTGGATACGATTCCTATTATTGACATTAATAAGATTATAGAAAATGAGATAAGTGAATGCAACCCAGAGATTATTTTCACCCATTTTGAGTATGACAACAATAATGATCATAGGGTTGTTTATCGCTCTACAATGATGGCAGCGAGACCAGGAATTTTTGATAGCATTAAGAGTGTAATATCTTACGAAGTACCTTCGAGTACAGAGTGGAGCTTTAGTAACGCCTTCCAGCCTAATTTATTTGAAGTTCTAAGTCAAGAGTGCATAGATAAAAAATGGAGGGCCTTACTAGAATATAAAAGCGAGGTGCTACCATATCCACACCCAAGATCATATGAGGGGCTGGTAACGTTAGCTCGTTTTAGGGGTATGCAAACAGGTGTTGAGTTTGCTGAGGCTTATCACTTAATTAGGAGTATGAAATAGATGAAAGCAGTAATTTTAGCAGGTGGTCTAGGTACGCGCTTAAGTGAAGAGACAGATTTAAAGCCAAAACCTATGGTGGAAATTGGTGGAAAGCCGATTCTATGGCATATTATGAAGATGTACTCCGCTCATGGTATAAATGATTTTGTAATATGTTGTGGCTATAAAGGTTATGTTATTAAAGAATATTTTGCTAATTATTTTCTACATCAGTCAGATGTAACCTTTTGTATGAAAGAAAATAATATGATAGTGCATAAAAAGAGAGTAGAGCCATGGACGATCACTTTAGTTGATACGGGTGAAAATTCTATGACGGGTGGAAGATTAAGCAGAGTGTCAGAGTATGTAAAAAATGAGGAGGCTTTTTGTTTTACTTATGGCGACGGCGTGTCAGATGTTAATTTTACAAAATTAATTGCATTTCATAAAGATCATGGCAAAGATGCAACCCTTACTTCGGTATACCCGCCAGGCAGATTTGGTGCATTGGATATAAAAGACAATCAAATAAAACAATTTACAGAAAAACCCAAAGGTGATGGCGCTTTGATTAATGGCGGATTTTTTGTACTTTCTCCAAAAGTCCTAGATCGAATTTCTGGTGATAATTGTACTTGGGAGCAGGAGCCATTAAAGAGCTTGGCGATGGATGGTGAACTAATGTCGTTTACACATGACGGCTTTTGGCAGCCCATGGACACGTTAAGAGATAAAGTGTATTTGCAAGAGCTTTGGAATCAGGATAGTGCATCATGGAAAACTTGGTGATCAAGAGTGGTTGATCAAAATTTTTGGCAGGGTAAGCGAGTATTCTTAACAGGCCATACTGGCTTTAAAGGAAGTTGGCTTTCTTTGTGGCTGCATTCTTTGGGTGCTATTGTTAAGGGGTATGCGTTAAATCCACCAACGAGTCCTTCATTATTTATTGAAGCAAGGGTTGATTCAATAATTGATTCACAAATTGGTGACATTAGAGACCAAGACACACTTTACGAAAGCATGACAACTTTCAATCCTGATATTTTGATTCATATGGCGGCACAACCTTTGGTAAGGTATTCCTATAAGGCACCCATAGAAACTTATGAGGTGAATGTTATTGGCACCGCCAAGGTTTTGGAAGTAGCACGTAGTTGTGTCCATTTAAAAGCTATTGTAAATATCACAACAGACAAATGTTATGAGAATGATGGCCGCTCTGAAGGCTATAAAGAAGATGATAAAATGGGTGGATATGATCCTTATAGTAGTAGTAAAGGCTGCGCCGAATTAGTTACCTCAGCCTATAGGCGTTCTTTTTTACAAGATCAGGGTGTAGGGCTGGCTTCAGTAAGAGCGGGCAATGTGATTGGCGGCGGAGATTGGGCAGATGATAGATTGATTCCAGATATTTTAAGATCCCTTGAAAAGAACGAACCTGTTGTGATTCGCAATCCTAAAGCAACCCGACCGTGGCAACACGTTCTAGAGCCACTATCAGGCTATCTCATTTTGGCGCAAAAAATGTATGAAAATAAAGGTAAGTATGCCGAAGGTTGGAATTTTGGCCCAAAAGCATCTGATGTAAAATCTGTAGATTGGATATTGGACAAGATGATCAGTAAATGGCCTGATTCCAGCTGGGAACTTGATAAGAACTGGAATCCTTATGAGGCAGGTTTTTTGCAGTTGGATATATCAAAAGCTCAATCTAGACTTGAATGGGAGCCCGTTTGGGATTTGGATTACACATTAGATAAGATTGTTGATTGGCATAGGGCTTGGCTAGATCAGAAAAATATGCAGACTGTATGCTTGTCAGAGATAGAGGACTATGTAAAATGCATTACTAAAAAATATAAAAAATCAAAAGATGAAATTTAACGAAACTAAAATCAAAGGATTGTATACTGCCGAACTAAATCCAATTCGTGATCATCGGGGTTTTTTCAGCAGGCTTTATTGTGATGAAGCGATCAAGGAGGCGGGTATTAAAAAACCTGTTAAACAAATAAATCATTCTCTCACACCGGAGCCTGGTTCAATTCGAGGTTTGCACTACCAGCTTCCTCCATTTGCTGAAGCAAAAATTGTTAGATGTGTATATGGAGAAATTTTTGATGTCGCAGTTGACCTTCGTAGAGATTCAGATACATTTCTGCAATGGCACGGGGAATTTTTAAGTGCAGATAATTTTAAATTAATGATTATTCCAGAGGGATGCGCTCATGGCTTTCAAGTAATAAAAAAGGATTCAGAAATTTTTTATTTATCAACTGAAAGTTATAATAAAGACGTTGAGTTGGGAATAATGTTTAATGATAAGAAAATTGGTATAGAGTGGCCGCTACAGGCAGTTAATATATCTGATCGAGATTCTAAGCATGGGCCGATTGGTGAAAATTTTAAAGGTTTAGTATTAGGGAAGGAGTAATTTTTTAACAGGAATTTAAGTTATTATATTGATATGAAAAGAGCAATTATTTTAGGGTCCACAGGCTATATCGGTTCAGCCGTAGTTAAAAGCTTAATAGATGAAAATATTTTAGTTTTGGCTATTGGTAGAAGGCCATTCGATGAAGCTCAAAAAATATTACCATTAGAGTCTGATAAAGTTTCTTATATTCAGATTCATGCCGAAAATATTGCTCAATTAGTAAAGTGGAAAAAATGGGCTAATAAGAATGAGACGGTATTTTTTAATTTTCTATGGTCTGGCGACCAAAGACTTACAGATGGAAAAATAGCAGATCAACTTGAAAATGTAGTGCTATCCTCAAAGGCTGTTAAAGTATCAAAGGAAATTGGCTGCATTAAATATATAAATGTTGGAACGCAAGATGAAGCTTTGCTAGAGTCTTGTTTAAAGGTCGACTGGAAGTTTGGAGGGTGTCATACAAACTCAATTTGTTATACAAACTCTAAATTAATATCAAGAGATATGTCGACATTAATTGCTTATATGGAGAAAATTGACTATATACATACAAGATTTTCTCTTGCCGTGGATAGTGAACTACTTGCCAGAGGTTATTTGGCTGAAAGCCTTAAAATATTGAAAAATGGAGGGGAGATTGAGCCAGTTAAAAATAAACAGTTGTACGATTTAATAGACTTACATGATTTAGCTTGCGCGTATGTTGCTATTGGTAAATATGGCAAAAATAAGGCAAATTATTTTATCGGAACCGGCAATCCAAGACCTCTTGCAGAATTCTTTTCCCTATTTCTGGATTTTAAAAACAGTACTAATTTGACTAAAGTTAAAACATTACCCGGCGAGAGTGAAGTGCAAGAACTTTTTGACACAAATCTACTTTTTGAAGATACTGGATTTAAAACTAAAAGAAATTTTAAAGAGATTTCTAAGAGGATATGCAAGCCATGAAACAAGCTATAATTACTGGAGCTACGGGATTTATCGGTTCAAGGCTTGTAAGATTATTGCTTGACAATAATATTGAAGTACTAGCTATTGGAAGAAAGGCCTGGGAAGATGTAGACCCTTTAAGGCTGCAAAGTAATAAAAATCTGACATACCTATCTCTAGATATGAGAAATATTAATTTATTAGCGAACGGGATTAAAGAAAAACAATTTAAAGTTAAAAAAAGTTGCGTATTCTATCACTTTGCTTGGGGTGGTGAGAAAGGCTTGTCAGATTTTAATGTAGGCGCCCAACTCAATAATGTCGCTTGGGCGACTGAAGTTATTAAAATTGCAGAGCTTATAGGATGTAAAAAGTTTATCCATGTTGGTACGATGGAGGAAGCTTTTGTTAAAAATTATTTAAATCTTGATTATAAGAAGAATGATGAATATAACAGGCATGTTGTTTTCGCTGTAGCAAAAAAACATGCTAGAGAGATTTTTAAATCTTTATCAGGTAATTCTAAAATTGATTTGATATTTACAACTAATTCACATGTAATGGGTCCAAATGATTATAGAGATTCATTTTTACAACAAACATTAGAAAAATTAATAAATAATACAAAGCTGGAATTTTCCAGTGGTAAGCAAATTTTTGATGTGATTTCTGTAAGTGATTGTGCTAAAGCATACAAACTTATTGGAGAGAAAGGAAAAAAGAATGCAGAATACTGGATAGGCTCAGGAAGTCCGCGCACCCTGAAAAAATATATTGAAATTATGGCTCGATTGTATCCGTCGAGTAAATGTCTAGAGTTTGATAAAATTCCTTACAATGATATAAAGCTAAAATTAGGAGATTTTTCTATTGAAGATCTTCAAAAAGACACGGGTTTTGTTGCAACTCAATTGTATGAAGATATTGTTTATGAGCTTTATGACTGGCTGATCAATAAAAAAATAGATGTATATTAGTTTAAGTTGATATGCTGATTTCGGTTATTATTCCCACATTAAATCGTCCAGATGATTTGGCTTTATCTGTTTATTCAGTAATAGGGCAAACATATCTACCACATGAATTAATTATTGTCGATCAGAGTGATGATAATATATCGTACGATATTGTTTCAGGTATTTTTCATGAATCTAATTGTGATATTAATCTTGTATATATTCACGATTCAGAAATAAGTGGATTGGTAGCTGCAAAAAAAAATGGCGTTGATGCTGCTGTCGGGGATATTATTAGTTTTTCTGAAGATGACGAGGTGATGCATGAGAGGTATTTAGAGAATACGGTAGACGCTTTTTCCGATGAAAATATTATGGGAATATCAGGCATTGTTACAAATATCGAAAGAAATAAGTTTTATCTAATCATTTTTAAGATATTCCACCTGGGAATCTATAGCGACCCTAGAGTTGATGTTTTTAAGAATAGAGATTGCAATGGCAAGGGGCGCTTAATTTGCAGCAATTATATTAGCGGTGGGATATCTTCATACCGAAAAGTAGTTTTTGAGAAGATTGAATTTGATTTAAAAAATAAATTTTTTACTATGGAGGACATAGAGTTCTCAGTAAGAGCAGCAGATTTTTTTGGAAAAAATAAATTTTTTATTTGTACAAATGTATGTTTAAAGCACTATATGTCCCCAATTAACAGAGAGATTCTTTTTGACCGATGGAAAAGAAAGTCACATGAATTTATTCTTTTTTATAAAAAGAATAAGCGTAAAAAGTACGCATTTTTATTTTTATTATGGCTAATGATAGCTTTGATTTTAGAGTCGATTTTGGCCGGGTTTAGAAAGATTAGTTATAAGCCATTTTTAGGGCTAATAGTTGGTATATATACAGGCTCTATTTGGAAGCTAAAATGACCTACAGGTATTAATAATGATAGAAGATTGTAAGCTTGTAAAAATACCATCATTTCATGATGAACGGGGTAGTCTTTCTTTTTTGCAAAAAAATAATGGATACGGGTTCGATATAGAGAGAGTGTATTATTTATATCATGCGAAAATTAATTGCATTAGGGGTATTCATGCACATAAAAAATTAGAACAGGTGATTGTTTCACTTCATGGAGAGTTTGAAATTACGCTTGACGATGGGGTAAGTAGAAGGGTTTTTCATCTCAAAAGTCCAGATGTCGGACTATATGTATGCCCTATGATTTGGAGAGAGGTTAAACCTATAACGGATGGCGGCGCCTGCATGGTGTTGGCATCTAGAAGGTACGAAGAAGATGATTATATTCATGACTATGATGAATTTTCTCAACAGGTTGGATTATTGTGAATGCTAAGTTCTTAGATTTAACTAAGATTCACTTAGAAATAGAAGATGAAATTAATGATGCAATTCATAAGGTTGTCCATTCTGGCGTATATATTGGTGGCCAGGTAGTTAATGATTTTGAAAATAAATATGCAAATTATGTTGACTCTAAATATTGTGTAGGTGTTGCCAATGGTCTTGATGCTATTAGATTATCTTTGATGGCGCTTGATATAAAAAAAGGGGATGAGATAATCGTCCCATCACATACCTTTGTAGCAACATGGCTGGCGGTTAGTCAGTGTGGAGCGATCCCAATACCAGTTGATGCCAATATAAACACATACAGTATTGACGTGGCTAAAATTGAAGCAGTTATTACAAAAAAAACTAAAGCAATTATTCCTGTTCATATGTATGGTCAGCCAGCAGATTTAGATGAGATTTTGAGAATTGCAAGGAAACATAGTTTATATGTAATTGAGGATGCGGCACAAGCGCATGGAGCTATTTATAAGGATAAAAAAATTGGAGCACATGGCGATTTAGTTGCATGGAGTTTTTATCCTGGTAAAAATTTAGGTGCAATGGGCGATGCTGGCGCTGTTACTACAAACAATAAAGAATATGCACAAAAAATAAGGATGATTGGTAATTATGGCTCAGAAAAAAAATATATAAATACTGAAGTTGGTCTAAACAGTAGGCTTGATCCAATTCAAGCTTCAATTTTATCTGTTAAGCTTAATTATTTAGATGCATGGAATAAAATAAGAACAACCACAGCCGGTCTGTATTTAAAAAATATTAAATCTACATCCGTTACCCTTCCAGTAGATATAAATCTTAATAATTCGGCATGGCATATTTTCCCTATCAGATGTAAAAATAGAAATAAAATGATAAATTATTTAGAGAAAAATGGAGTTCAAGCGTTAATTCATTACCCTATCCCTCCGCATAAGCAAATAATTTATAATTCTCAATATTTAAATAGTGACCTTAAAATATCTGAAATGATGTCTAATGAACTTATAAGTATCCCAATTGGTCCACATATGAGCATAGAAACAACTGAGTTTGTAATTACAAAAATTAATGCAGTAGATAAATTGAGAGTAACGCGATGAACAATAAGCCATTTTTTAGTATTGCAATACCCTCCAAAGATAGGTCGGAATTATTACATGATCTTATTAGTAGCATTCTTGATCAAGATTTTACAGACTATCAGATAGTCATAGCTGATAATAGTGTTGATAAAAGTAGTTTGAAAATGGTTGATAGTTTTTGTAGTAATCAAATAAACTATATTAAAACTGAAGGCCTAAAGATGTCTGAAAATTGGAATGCCTGTATCAATGCATCTAGTGGATCCTACCTTGTCTTAATGAGCGATAAGACAGTGCTTAAAAAAGGCGCACTGAGATTTTTATATGAAATTTTGAAACATAAAAATAAGAAATGCATAACGTGGAATTTGGATCAATTGGTTGGAGGAGATGTTTACATTTCTGAGCCTACTGTAGAGCATTCGCACGATATAAAATCTGACAATCTTTTAAGAAAGATGCTGGGATCGGATTGGATCGGATTTGATGACTCACCAATGCATTCTAATTCATGCATTTCAATGGACTTGGTTGATAAAATAAAAGATCGGTTTGGCAGCCTGTGCATGGAGTTAAATCCTGATTATACTATGGCTACACACATTCTTCTCTCTATTGAGGGTATATACAGATTGAATACTAACCTTACAATATTACAAAGACCATCATTGGAGAGTAGCCATGGAAATGGCAGTAGTTTTTTAAAGAAAACTTCTTTAGCGGATGGCTTTATGAATGATCACATCTCATGGAGAAAGAATGGGTATAAAAATGCAGAAATACCCATAGATGGAGACAGCTTTATATTAAACATAATGCTTAAGGATGTTTATGCAGTATTAAAACTACATAAAGTTGATCCTGATATATATCTAGATAGAGAGAAGAGGGTCGTAACCTATTATCATTATACATTTAAGGAGATATTGTGGAGAATGTCCATGGGTATTGAGATGAAGAATGAAATGAAATCATGGGACGACGCCTTTTTTAGAGAAAGCTTTAAGGTAAAAATAAAAGTATATAAAAGAAATAGCTCTTTGTATTTTTATAACCTCATATCTAGAATTAAATTTGTAGTAAAAAACGCTGATAATATTTTTTTAGATAAATTACTCAGTAATTATAGAACTGTTAAATATACAAACATTGGTGTAAGGTATAAAGACATAAATGAAATGTTGAAAGATAATAATATATGAGATACATAACCAATCATATTAATGAAAAATCTGAGTATAAATATACTATTTGCACTGCCTGCTATAACAGTTCATTAACAATAAATAAAGTCTATGAGAGCATAAATAAAATATTATCTTTGGATTTTGAATGGATAATTATTGATGATTTTTCAACGGATGATACGTTAAATTTATTGAAAAATATAGCTAAAACAGCTAAATTTAACATAAAAGTATACAGCTTGAGTTCAAATAATATGGTTACATACTGTTACAATTTGGGAGTTAAAAAAGCAAAAGGAGATTTTTTTATTTTATTAGACCACGATGATGAGATAAAACTAGATGCATTCGATAGGTTTGAATATTATTGGAATATTTATGGTAGGGATGATATTGTCGGAATCATGTCTAATTGTATGGATAGTAATAATAAGTTAGTTGGCACTCCGTTTCCTAGTTCTCCAATGATAACGGGTTTTTTCGAAATGATATTTGATCATAAGGTTCGACATGAGAAATTCTTTTGTTATAGAGCCGAGATAATGAAGATGTATAATTTCCCGCTAATTGATAGATACGTTCCAGAGAGTACAGTTATGTGGAACATCTCGGCTGACTATAAGACGATTTTTATTAATGAATCTTTGAGAGTGTACAACCTTCCAGAGAAAGGTGGCAATAATCTAAGCTTAATGAATGTGTATAAGTATTCTCTTGGATTTAGATATAAATATTTACAACTTTTGAACAATCATTCGGGTAAGTTCAGTTCAAGGCCTTATATTTACATGTCATTTATATACAATTATGCAAAAATGTCGGTCATTTCAAAAAAATCCATATTAGAGTCTTGTAGCAGTATGAATAGTATAAGTACAAAACTGTTTGTCGCCCTTATTTACCCAATTGCCAAATTGAAAGTAATATTCTCTTATGAGTGGAAGTAATATTAATAAAAAAATAGCTATCGTTTTGCCTAGTCTTGTTGGTGGTGGCGCTGAAAAATTAGCTATTTATCTTGCTAATTATTGGAATGATGAAGGGTTTAATGTGACCTTTGTGCTAGTGAAAAAATATGGCAAGCTAATGTCAATGGTTAATCCGGAAATTGACATTATTGATTTAAAAACAGAAAAACTAAGAAGTTCATTCTTTACACTTAGAAGTCATTTTAAAAACAATTCATATGATGTTATCTGGAGTGGTTTGTGGCCATTAACATCAATATCCATATTGGCATGGATTTTTTCTGGACAAAAAAGTCGAATATTTGTTATAGACCATAACCATTTAAGTATCTCAACGGTTAAACAACTAAAATTTCCAAAATATTTATTGAGAATTATTTTAAAAATAACTTACCCACTTGCAACGGGCATTATAGCGGTTTCTGATGGGGTAAAAAAAGACATTTGTATGCTGGGCTGGCTAAATAGTAGGTTGGTAGAAACAATATATAATCCTGCATATACTGGAAGGGTTGATAATTATATTTTAACAGACAAAATCAAGACCGAGTTATGGGGAAATGGAAGTGATAAGCACATAATTAGCGTTGGCTCATTAAAGCCTCAAAAGAACCATAAGCTATTGATTAAGGCTTTTTCCATGCTTGAAAACACTAATTCAAAATTAATAATATTAGGTGAGGGAGAGCTTGAAAGTGAATTGAATGATCTTATAAACAAGTTAAATCTCTCTAAAAGAGTGTTTTTAAAGGGTTTTGTTGTAGATCCTACATTGTGGTACTTGTCAGCTGATTTATTTGTATTGTCATCAAATTGGGAAGGGCTGCCAACAGTGTTAATAGAGGCTTTAGAGTGTGGATTGCCAATTGTGAGTACAAATTGTCCTAGTGGACCTGATGAGATACTTGAAAATGGAAATTATGGAAAATTAGTGCCTATGAATAATGTTAATGCCTTGTCAGACGCAATTAAATTAAGTTTAATGGAGGCTCCTCATGACCCTTCGCCACTTACCAAAAGAGCAAAAGATTTTACAATTCCAAACATTTCTAGAAAATATTTGGAATACTTTAAATTAATTGATAAAAAAGCAGGAGAGGCAAGTGATTGAAAAGGTAAAAACGCTTCTTTGGTTCCTGAAGAGAAGAAATTATTGGGGGCACGCTTTGGCTTTAATGATAAGAAAATTTTTTATCAATAAGGATTCAAATAAGTTAAGGAAGGCTGCTGGTGAGTGGGCCAAGTCACAGTCTGTTTTGTCAGTTAGTGATGCATTAAGAAAAATTGGCCTACTCGATAAGAATAGAAATTTTGACGAAGAAATAAATCCACTTCTTATTAGTGGCGCTGTTAAATTGGCTGAAAAATCTAAGGTTCAGATGGGTGGCCCTGGGGATTTGGAGTTGTTATATTCAGCATCAAAACTTTCTGGAGCAAAAAAACTTCTTGAAACTGGGGTGGCGTATGGGTGGTCTAGCCTGGCATTGCTTGCAAGTATTAAAGATGATGATAGTAGCAGGTTAATAAGTGTTGATATGCCATATCCGAAAATGAATAATGAAGAGTTTGTAGGTTGTGTTGTTGATAGCTCATTAAGAGATAAGTGGGAGCTTATTAGAGAACCAGATAGATATGGAATTCTAAAGGCTATTGAAAAATTTGGCGGAACGTTCGATCTCTGTCATTATGATTCTGATAAGTCTTATTATGGTAGAAAATATGCCTACGATATACTCTGGGATGCGCTGAAAGATGGGGGGGTTTTTATATCAGATGATATACAGGACAACATGTATTTTAAAGAATTTGTAGAGAGTAAGGAACTTCAATTTTCAGTAATAAAATCTGAAGACAAGTATGTAGGAATAATTTATAAAAACCCCGTAAATGCCAAATAAACCAAAGATATTATTTATTATGTATGATGGCTTGACAGATCCTTTGGGTCAATCTCAAGTTTTAGCATATATTAAACACCTTTCTGTTAATTATAGTTTTGATATTGTTGGATTTGAGAAGCCATTAATATACGAAAAACAAAAGGAAATTATTAATGATGCAATTCATAATTTAGATATTAGTTGGTTTCCTGTGGTTTACCATAAAAAACCAGCAATATTATCTACTATTTATGATTTTTACAGGGGTTGGCTTGTCGTTCGAAGGCAAGGTGATAAGCATAATTATGATTTAATACACTGTAGAAGTAGTGCTATAGGGGGTATCGCCTTAGCCGCAAAGAAAAGGTACGGAGCTAAGTTGTTGTTCGATATGAGAGGTTGGTGGGCAGATGAAAAAAAAGAGAGTGGCGCCTGGAATTCCATCATATTTCATCCGATATATTTTTATTTTAAAAAATTAGAGAAAAAGTTATTTAAAAAATCAGATTTTGCAATTTCATTGACAAAGTCAGGTTATAAGGAAATTTTAGATAAGAAACTAAAAAATTCCTCCAGCCTAGCAATAATACCAACTTGCGTGAACTTTAACATCTTTAAGAAGTATGATTCTAGGATTCGTAATAATATTAGAAGTAAACTTGGCATAAAGGAAGTTGAATTTGTTATATTGTATAGTGGGTCCTTAGGAGGGAATTATAAAATCGATATAATAGTAAATCTACATAAGGCAGCTAAACGGGCGAATATAAAATCTAGAATTCTCCTTGTGACTCATGCCAATAAAGCAGACATCTTCTTGGCAATGAAAGCTAAAAATATACCATCTGATGACCTTGTGATTGTGAGTAGTAATTATGAAGATGTGCACCTTTACTTGATGGCTGGTGATATAGGCGTGATAGACTATAAAAGATCTTTCTCTACAATAGGGAGAAGCCCTACAAAAATGGGGGAATATTGGGCGTGTGGACTCCCTGTCGTAAGCAAAGGAAATACTGCAGATGTTGATAGCTTGATTGATAAATATGAGAATTCTGGATTTATAGTTAAAACTGAAACAAATGAAGAGTATGACGGGATTATTAATAGGATTCTTATGGATAAAGTTAATAAAGAATTGTTAAGAGGGTACTCAATTGATTATTTCGACTTGAAAAGTGGAGTTGATGCCTACAATGATATTTATGAAAAATGTTTAAGCGGTGAGAGCTTGAAATGAATTTCTCTAATAAGACTTCAGTATATATACGATCTACTTTGGTATGCCCACGATGCAAGTTAAAATTAAGCTCCAGAGCTAATTATTACGTATGTAAAAATGAAGCCTGTAAAGAGAAGTATCCAATTATTAATGGCACTCCTATTTTAATCAATGAAGAAAATAGTCTTTTTGAAATACAAGATTTTATTAAAGGGAATTCAACAACAATCGAAAATAAAAGCAATAGTGGAATTTTAAAGAAATCAATATCAAAGCTTATTCCTAAAATTAGTGCCAATATTAAGGGTGATTTAAATTTTAAAAAATTTATTAAATTAATTCAACCTAACAATGAAGTAAAAAATATTTTAGTTATTGGTGGGGAGTCTACTGGCCAAGGAATGAAGCAGTTTAATGGTATAAATGGTATTAGTTTAGTAGAGACGGATGTGTCGATGGGCTCAAGAACAATGCTGGTGTGTGATTGCCATGATATTCCATTTTCTGACAATACGTTTGATGGTGTTGTTGTTCAGGCTGTATTAGAGCATGTGGTCGATCCTTATCGATGTGTTGAAGAGATACATAGGGTGTTAAAATCAGATGGAATTGTTTATTCTGAAACGCCGTTTATGCAGCAAGTTCACATGGGTCGCTATGACTTTACGCGCTTTACGCATTTAGGGCATAGGCGTTTATTTAGAAATTTTTTAGAAATTGATAGTGGTGCTGTTTGCGGGCCAGGAATGGCATTAGCATGGTCTTTTCAATACTTTTTATTGAGCTTTACAGAGTCTAAGAAAATAAGAACAGTTGTAATCCTGTTTTCATCTGTTGTTTCTTTTTTTTTGAAGTATTTTGATTACTATTTGGTTAATAAAAAATGCGCCCTTGATTCAGCGTCAGGATTTTATTTTTTAGGAGAGAAAAGTAAAAAAAAATTAACCGATAAAGAATTGATAAGGAGTTATAAAGGTTGTGTTAAGTAAAAATATTTTCCTATACCCTCTTGTTCTTTTGATTTTCCACTTAATAATTAGTGTTTCATTATTTGTATTAGCAAATAGTGAGTACTTATCTTATTTGCATAATGGCTCTGGAGTTTGGAATTTTGCAAAGGATTCAAACTTATACCATAAAGAGGCATTGATCTCTCTTGAATATATCCAGCAATCTAACTGGAGTGGTTGGTGGAATGTATTCCCAACACATCATAATGTTAAATTAATATCCTTATCTTATTGGTTAACAGGTTACAGCTCTCCTATTTCTTTTTCAGTATTTAATAGCTTAACTTGGTCCATATCTGTTCTACTTATTTTTAATACTGTAAAGTTACTATTTCCAGGAAAAAAGTATTTACCCTTTATGACAGTTACTTTATTTTTTCAGCCATCTTTATTATTTGGCTCCACACAATTACTAAGAGACCCTATATTCCTGTTAGGAATTAGTTTCTTTTGTTATGGATGGGCCTTAATGAGTGTGGATCCGTCAAAGTGGAAATGGCTATTATCTATATTATTAGGATTTTTCTTTAGTATGTCAATGAGGGGATATCTATACTTTGTTTTTTTTGTTTTTTTTGCGTTATATTTATTATGGATTTTTTATGTAAGAAAGGTTACAGCTAAGCCAGCTATATTGTTATTGATACTAATGTTGTGTTATACGTTTTTAACAACTAATAAATATTTTGAGAAGCCAAATGCTATTCAGCAGAAAGAGTCCATTCAGCAGAAAGAGTCCATTCAGCAGAAAGAGTCCATTCAGCAGAAAGAGTCCATTCAGCAGAAAGAGTCCATTCAGCAGAA
>Ga0209142_1001146_pt1 | contig 15422 bp, 9 predicted proteins | sample SaaInlV_120m_DNA_FD_184678 | JGI IMG/M metagenome (GOLD analysis project Ga0209142, IMG submission 184678) | Marine microbial communities from expanding oxygen minimum zones in the Saanich Inlet - Saanich Inlet SI074_LV_200m_DNA (SPAdes) (version 2) | ecosystem: Environmental > Aquatic > Marine >... | reverse complement strand
ATCACACTTTCTTTTTTAACTTTATTTTCTTTTTTCAAAGTTTAAAGTCAAAAAGTTGTAGCATGTATTGTAAGAAGCTTTCTTCATTTTCAAAATTATTTGTTGAACTTCTAAGTCTTGTAACTCAAATAACTTTAAATTTTACATCTTTATCTAGTTTTAAAAATTCTTTTAATTCATCTAAATTTATTTTTTTATTGAAATCAATTTGATAATTTATTCAAACTCTTTTTATAGAATCTATTTTAAAACTATGTGCTTTTAATTTAAGTTTTAAAAGTGAAAAAAAGATTTTAGTTGAATCAGATAATTCTCTATTTATTTCCTTAAAGTCAGATATTATATTTTCTAAATCCCTTAGGTTATTTAAACTTTCGATTTCTCTATAAAAATTTATCTTATCAAGCTCTGAAGAAAAATACGAATCATCAATATATGCTCAAATATTTAAATCAACTGTTGTATTTATTCTATGAGTTTTTTCTAATTTAGACTCTCTAGAATTATTATTTATATTTATTTCTGAATTCTTTTTTTCTTTTAATTCTTCTACTTTATTTTCGAGCATTTCCAGGAACAAGTTGACACCTATTTCATGTCATTGTCCACTTTGTCTAATACCGAGTATATCTCATCATCATCTCACTTCTAGGTCTTTTATTGCTAGTTCAAATCATGCTCATAAGTGACTATAGTCGACTATAGTTTTTAATCTTTTTGCAGCATCTTCTTTGATTTTATCTTTCTTGAATAATAAATAACAATATCATTTTCTATCTGATCTTCAGACTCTTCATCTAAGTTGATGAATCTGACTTATTCAAAAATTTTGTGATTCATTTATAAAAATTGTATTCACATTTGAAAAATCAATTCAATTTTCAACAACAGTAGTTGCGAGTAAAATATCGTATTGTTTTCTCTTGAATTTTATTATTCTTTGTTCAAGTTTATCTCATGACAATTGTCCATGAGCAATAGCTATTTTTTTTCATGGAAATATATTAGACAAATAATTTCACATAGCATCAATAGTTTCTACTCTATTATGGATAAAAAATAATTGTCATTTTCTATCAAATTCTCTCTTTCAAGCATCAAATATAAGTCTATCATCAAATGCCGAAACTATTGTCTGAATTGATTGTCTACCTATAGGTGGAGTTGTCAACATTGATATACTTTTTATCCCATTTAGAGCCATATTTAGACTTCTAGGAATTGGTGTTGCTGACATAGACAGTATGTCTATATTTCATTTAAACCTCTTTATTTTTTCCTTATCTTTTACTCAGAATTTATGTTCTTCATCTACAACTAATAATCCTAAATCCTTGAAGCGAATATCTTCACTTAATAATCTATGAGTTCAAATTATTAGATCAATTTTTCAAGTTTTTAATCTATCTAAAGTAGCCTCAATAGCCTTAGGCTTTTCAAACCTAGTCAGTACTCATATATTTATAGGAAAATCTTTAAACCTATCTATTGCATTTTCATAATGTTCATATGCCAATACTATAAGTGGTGAGATAAGCGCAGCTTGTTTTCAGTTAATAATAGATTTATAAATACTTGTAAATGCGATTTCTGTTTTTCAAAATCATACATCTCATGATAAAAGCCTATCCATTGGATTTACTGATTCCATATCTTTATAAATGTCTGAAATTACATTTAATTGATCATATGTATAAGTATAAGGGAACGAATTACTAAAAATAACCTCTTCTTTAATTAGACTCTTAAATTGAAATCACTTTACTAGTTTTCTTTTGGCATATACTTCTAAAAGTTCTCATGCAATTATTTCTACATCTGCAGATACTTTTTTTATCTTTTTCTCCCATTCTAGAGTACTTAATCATGTTAATTTAGGATTTTCTACTCATACATATTTAGAAACTCTGGAAACCTCAGTAATAGGAACAAATAACTTATCATTATTTTTGTACTCTAAACTAATATATTCTCTCTTAATTCCTTTCTTTTGTTTTCATCAGATATTAGCTAATTCTTTGGTCACTATCTCGCGAAAGATACCAATTCAATGATCAATATGGACAATATAATCTCAAGATTTAATTTGCATTAATAAGTCTAAGTTCTTTGATAGACTCTTTTTTATTCTTTTTTTAATAAAAATACGTGATATATTATCATCACAAATTATAGATAGTTTATCAGTTTTGAAACTTTTTAGGTTATTTAAAGTAGTTTCATAAACTTCTACTGATTCCAAATTATTAAGTTCTAAAAAATTTTTTATAGCAACTTTGTTCTTTGTAAAAATACATTTTTTAGTATTTTTTTCTTCTAATAAAATTTTTAAATCTTCTAATTTTTCTATATATAAATCATCAATTCATAAATCTGTAAAACTATCAAAATTAGAAAGAGAATTAAATATTATGTAATTATTTAATTCTTCACTTACATCATCATAACTAGAAAAGAAATCTAGAGAATCTAATATAATTAAAGAGTCTGTATCTAAAATTTTATTATTTAATTCACTATTTACCTTCTTTGTACAATTATCAAAATCTAGAACTTTGTTCCTTCAAAAATTAAACTTTTTTAAATTTATATTTCAAGTATTTATAGTCTCGATTGAATCTCACCAAAAACTAATTTGGGTAGTTATTCATGAAAAATCTGTAAAACTTAGTATGTCTCAAACTATTTGAAAACTTCCAGGATTATTATAATTTGAAAAAGTATATCAAAACTCATTAAGCGTTTTTGTTATCTCAGAAATTTGAATGTCGTCCTTAACTTTTAATTCAAAGATATCATTATACTCCAAAACACTAAGTTTATCTAGTTTTAGATTAAATAACTCCTTTGTTACTAAATATTTTCATTTTTTATTATGACTAAAATTTACTAAATCAGAAAAATTATCTAAACTCTTAAAATCAATAGATAAAAAATCTAAAATTTTCTGATATGAATTAAGAATTTTATCATTTTCTAGCACTATTAAAAAAGAATCAGTTTTTAATAACTCTTCCTTTAACAGAAGTAATCTTGAAAAAATACTTCAATAATTTATGTAATGCCTGTTTAATTTGAGTTTTAAGTTTAAACTAATCACTTTAATATGGTTAAAATACTTGCAAATTATATAAAAAAATTAGAATATATAAAGTTTATATATGATTTTTGAAAATGAACCTATTTATAGATACAATATCATCCCCTGCTAATATAACTCTTTTTGACTGAAATAGAGATATTAAAGATAGTATAAAATGGGATATCAAATGAAACGAGTCATCTACCCTAATACCACAGATAGATAGTCTATTAAAAAATAATGATTTAGATTATAGTAGTATAGAAAATATAGTAGTTGTTAATTGACCTGGTAGTTTTACTGGAATTAGAACCACAATACTAGCAGTTAACAGTATTAATTATATAATTAATAAAAATATAAGCTGTCTAAGCTATTTTGAATTGTATAAAAATTATCCAATCATAAAGGCATCTTCTAAAAGGGATCATTTTGTTCAATTTAATAAGAATTCAAAAATAGAAATTATCCCTAATAAAGAGTTGCTTTTGTTATTAAAAGAAAAAAGTATAGAAAAAGCCTACGGAGAAGCGAATAAGGATTTATTTGAAGATATAGAAATACTTGAAAATATAGATTATATAAGTATAATTAAAGATATTAAATTCCAGAATTTAAAACAAATAGAAGCTTTATACATAAAAAAGCCTAATATTTCATAAAATTTTTAGTCTATGTTAAATTTACAAAATTTAAGACCCTGAGAAAAAATATTATCCGTTATTAAAAGGCATTGGATTATTTATATATTTTTATTCCTTTATTTTCTTATTTGAATAGTGATATCTTCTAGTCTATTTTTAGCATTATGATTTTGACTAATATCAAATTTAGTAAATATTGTATTTTGGCTATTTTTCTCTATTTTTCTTTATATAGAATGGCTGAACCATGAATTAGATATGTATGTAGTTTCAGATAATAGGGTTATTTGAATCGATCAAATATCATTTTTAAATAGAACAGTTTCAGAATGTAATCTATGACAAGTACAAGAAGTAAATTCTAAGACTTCATGACTACTTGCAAACTTACTTAATTACTGAACTCTATCTATTCAAACAGCCTGAAATAAAACAACACTTAGGATGAAATTTGCTCCAGATTCAATGCAAGAAGCAAGAAAAATTCTCAATATAGTAGATGATTACAGAGATAAGAAAAATGATACAGAAATAGATGAAAAAAAGTAAAATACTAAAAACCTCTCTCTTGAATTCTCTCTCCTTATCAGGAGAAAGAGGCTACAAAAATAAAGGAAAAATAATGAACTTAAAATGAAAGAACTAAAGCTACAAGATATATTAGATAATACTGATGATTTAACTAAGGAAAAAAAAGTATGATATGTGGCAATAATAGGTAGACCAAATGCATGAAAATCTACATTTGTAAATTCTCTTATCTGAGAAAAAATATCAATAACTACAAATGTTCCACAAACTACTAGAAAAAGAGTTTTAGCTATTTATAATGATGAAGATTCACAAATCATCTTTTTTGATACACCATGAATACACAAATCTGAAAAAAAATTCAATGAACAAATAAATAATGTTGCGATTTCAAGCTTCAAAGATGCAGAATTAATACTATATTTTATAGATTCGAGTAGAACTGGTTGAGAAGAAGAAAAGTACATAAGAAGTATTATGGACATGCTTAATAAACCTGTAATAAGAGTCTATACAAAAACAGATTTAGAAGCTAAAATAAATATTCCAGAATCAGATAATGTATTAAAAATTTCTTCTGTATCCAAAGATGGATTTGATATACTATTAAATAAAGTTAAGTCTTTTCTAAAAGTATGACCTATTCTTTTTCCTGAGGAGTATTATACGAAACAAGATATATACTTTAGAATAAGTGAGATAATAAGAGAAAAAGCTTTTTTACATACAAAAGAAGAACTTCCTCACAGTGTTTATATAATAGCTGAGGAAATAAATGAGACTGATGAATTATTGAAAATTGTTGCCTATATATATACTGAATCAGATTCACAAAAATATATAGTTATATGAAAAGGATGAAAGTTGATACAAGCTATATGAACAGAAGCTAGAAAAGAATTAGAAAAAGTGTTTGATAAAAAAGTTTTCCTTGCACTAAGAGCAAAAGTAAAGAAAAACTGGAGAAAGGATGATAAATTAATAAAAGAAATTTTGAACTAAAAAAATCCCCCTATTCACTATCGTTCATTCCCCCTTATTAATGGGGAGAAAACTATAGTAATAAATTAGGGGGATTTTTCTATTTTTCTATTATTTAACTAATTCATCAATAATATCCTCAAAAGCACTTGTAGGATATGCTCATGAAATAATTTCATATTCACCAGTTTCATTATTTATAAGTACATTACCAGGAGTACCTGTTATACCAAATAATGCTGTTCATACTTCCATTTGAGCTTTAACTTTATCAGTATATTTACCACTATCTAAACATGCTTCTAAGTCATCTTCTGAAGCTCATAATTCAACAGCTTCATCAATTAAGTATGATTTAGCAGATTTTTCATCAGCATAAGCTTTTTTAATCAAAGCATAAAATGCATCAGTTCATTCTTGTTCAGCTAAACATTCTAATATTTCAGCTCAAGGTTGTGCATTATTATGAAAACCTAGTGGGAAATGATTAAATACAATATTTAAATCATCACCATATTTTTCAGTTAAGTCTTCTACTGTACCAGCATTATGTAATTTAGCACAGAAAGGACATTCTAAATCTGAATATTCAATCCATGAAATTTTAGCATCAACATTTCATTTAATATTTGAATCTGCTTTTATTGCTTCTAATTTTTCTTTATCTAACATTAAGAAACCTCTTTCACTTCTTTCCTCAAAAGGATTAAATGTTGCACCAATTGCAAGAGTGTAGCTTCATCCAGGCAATGCTTCTAAAAAAGTATTTACTTTTGGAGCTGGTTGACCATTTTGATCTAATTGAGCTGGATCAGCTGATACATCAAAATTGTTAGTTGAAAATACAATTAAAGGAAGTGTAGTAATATTATTATCCTTTAAATAATCTTCCATACCTTTATCAGAAAAATCTTTTCTTTCAATTTCTGCTCCAGATACTGAAGGAAGTAATTGTAATTGTTCTAAGATTGCATCTGTTGGACAGTTTGTACATCTTTTATCATCAATTACCATTATAGATAAATCTTCGTAATCAGCAGGTACCGAAGTATCTGTATTAACTGTAGTATTATCTGTAGGAGTAGGAGTTCCTGATGATTTTCATAGGAAAAATCCCATAACTGCAATAATAACTAATAATGATACAATTACTATCATTTGTACATTATTGTCATTGTTTTTTTCTTGTGTCATATGACTTAAAATAAATAATTAAAATGTAGTACTAAGTATATTAAATAGACTAAAAAAGTAAAATTTAATTGCAATTAAAAGCTAATAATTCTTAACTGTTTCTTAATTTAGTATTATTAAAAATCTCTGTATCATAAATCAATAGATTTATTCATGTTTATATTTAGATTATCCGCTCAATTTACTCATAAAACATCATATAATAATCCATCTTTTAATAAGTCTAAAGAAAGTCATCTATCAGTATTTGATATATAAATTTCATAATCTTCACCCTTTCAACTAGCTATAGTTTTATTATTTTCATTCATTGAAGATAAATCAAATTCTAGTATTGTTCAGCTTTTTATTCAAATAATTGGCTCACTAGTATTATCAGTATTAACTAATTTAAAAATCGCTGTATTAGAATTATCATATACTGAAAATTTTAACTTATTTATTTCTATTTTTGGTACTGAATTATTTAAATCTATTGTACTATCTCAAAACTCTCATCTTATATTTAATTTTATTACGGTTGAGTTACTTAAATCATTAATAACTGAAATGATTGGTACTCAAGGAACTATAGAAAATCATTCTACACTTATAGTTGTAGTAAAGGCATCTATCTTGTTTCATGAGTTTAATCAAACTGCATCAGATATATTAACACTAGTGACTCTTGCATCTTTAATTGTTTTTCAGGTTTTTTCATATCATATACTCTTTGCCTTTATTCAAAGCCTAAAACTTACTTCTTTTTGAGGAACAATAAAACTCTTTAAATTATCAAAGGTTAAGGAAACTTTATTTGTAGTTAAGATATCAATATCTGAAGAACTAATTTTAGCTATAAATACTCATTCAAAATATAAATTAGCATAATCTAGGCTATATTTTAAATTTTGAGCATCAATTCCCTCAATATAAAATTTAGCTCTTCATACATCAACAGATTCATATTTTGAGCTAGTTTTTCAGGATAGTATTATAAAATCATCTCAGGCAGTAACATTTTTTTCACTATCATTATAATCATCTCAAAATCATGGATAAATGATCTCTTCTTTTATTTCTTCTTCCTCTCATAAATGAATTACTCATAAATCAACCAATAAAAAATAAACCTTTAGGTCCATATAATATATTAAATTAACTATATCATCCGTATACTCTATATCTTTAACATCAATATTAGTTTTTAATTCTATAATTCTATTTTGTAACTTCAAAAGTACATCAGCATCATCAGAATATTTTCATAAAATACTATTTATTTTAGCTAGATATGATTCTCATATATTAGTTTGTGATAGATTTAATTCATAATTATTTAGATTTGAAGTCGTATAAAAATGATCATTTGAATATACTTTATTTCAAATAAGCAGAAAACATATAAATAATAATATTTTTAATACTCTCATAGCTAAACATTAATAGTTTAATATCTATATTATAAGCAAACATCCAAAATATCAAACAAAAAAATCCCTCTCTCAATTAAGAGAAAGGGGTTAAACTTAAATAAATAAGTTTTATTTTTGTATTTCAGATTTTATTTCTCATATAATTTTATCAAAATCTGATTCATAGTTCTTATCCTGAATAATTCTAAATTTTGAAAAATGTTTTTCTGCTACTTTTTTAGCAACTTGTGCAGTAATTTTTCAAGGGTTATTTAAAATATCATACTCATTAAATTCTAAAAAAGAATCTAATCTTTCTACCCAATCAATCATTTTCATAGGATTTCTTTTTCTAGCCATATTTTCTGCAAAATCTAAGTACATTGATACAACTCTATTTAAATCATCTATTTCCTCTTTTGTAAGATAATTTTTGGCTACTGAAACATCTCATTTGATTATTTGTCAACCATTTTTTGAATTTTTCCAATTTGTTAATCACATATTAGGTTTTTTGTGATTTACTCTTTCTACTATTAATTCTGAAGCTGTATGGTGATGAATAGCCCAATGTAATTTATTTTGTACTGTTGCATAAAATGTTCTAGTAATAGGAGAACTAGGGTCATAATCGATAGCTGTAGTATATAAATCTGTTATTTTTTGATAAAATCTTCTTTCAGAAGTCCTTATCTCTCTGATTCTATCTAATAATTCCTCAAAATAATCTTCTCCAAATAGATTATTAGCTTGTTTTAATCTTTCATCATCTAATACAAATCCCTTTATAGAATAATCTTTTATAATGGATGTAGCCCATATTCTAAATTGAGTTGCTTTATATGAATTTATACGATACCCTACAGATATAATCGCATCAAGATTATAAAAATCAATGTTTCTATTTACTGATCTTCATCACTCTTTTTGAACTGTCAAAATTTCTTTTACAGTTCATTTTTTTTCTAATTCTCATTCATCATAAATATTATTAATATGATAACTTATATTCTGTTTAGATGTATTAAATATATCTGCTATTGAATTTTGTGAAACCCAAACAGTTCAATTTTCAAGAACTACTTGAATTTTAACATTTCACTCATCTCATTTATAAAATAAAAAATCTCATTTTTGTTGTATTTCCTTATTCATTTATTTTACTTATTATATGTTAATCATTATTATATATTATAACAAATAACAACTCAATTGCAAATCAAATATACTCAAAATATATACTTTCTTCTACTGCTGTATTATTCCCCCTGACAAGGGAACTAGGGGGTTTATCAAAAAAAAATCCCTCTCTCAATTAAGAGAAAGGGATTAAACTTAAATAAATAAGTTTTGAATACTCAGTAATACTAATAAACGATTACTCGTAAGTTTTAGTACCTAAGTCTAATTCAGTAGATAGATTAGAAGTTAATCCAGTACTAGCAGCAGCATCGTAAGTTACACCATCAGTTGGTAATCTTAGAGTGTAAGTAACGGCAGTAGTATCAGTTGGGATTAAATCAAATGTTTGAGAACCTGAAACTACAACACCAAAGCTTCCTTCAGTTAATCCAGTAGATTCACCTTCTTCAAATATATTGAAGTTAACAACACCTGTACTAGTAACTAAGTCAATAACACCTAGTCCTTGTATAGTTACAACTGGAGATGCAGCACTACCAGTAGCAGTGTTATCACCTGTATCAACTGTAACAGTAACTTTAACTGAACCAGTTTCTAATTTTTGATCAACTGAAGCAACTACAACAGCAGGTACAACAGAGAATAATTCAGAATCAGTTTCTGGAGCAGTATCAACATCAGTAACATCAACTACAACAGTTTCAGATGAATCAACACCTTCAGCTTCAGTTAATGCAACTTCAGTAACAGCAACATCAAGAACAGCTTCACCAACTTTTTCATAACCGATAGTTTCAGTAACTATAGCTAATTTAAGTTCAGATTCAACAGTTGGAAAGTCTAAGTTAGATATATTATCAAATGTTATAACAGAGTTAGCAACATCAGATACATCAGAATTAGTAGCTGTAGCAACAACAACATCATCTAAGTATAATTTAGCAGAAGCAACAACTTTTTTCAAGTTAGCATCTAGAGTAAATTCAACAGTTTCTACATTTACTTCTTCATTAGTAGCAATTGCATCAGCAGAATAAACAATCATTTCTTCTCAACCTAAAATTGTTTTAGAGTCTTCGTTATCAACGTTGTTAGCATCAGCAGTAATTACTAATTGACCAGAATCTTTAACAGTAATTAATTTATCGTTAAGAGTAGCTGGACCATTTAAAGTAACAGCATCATTTTCATCATCTTCTACATCAATATCAGCAGAAGCAACAGAAGCAACAATTACTTTACCTACTACATCAGTAGTATCAACAGTAGATACAGTAACAATAAAAGTTTCAGTAGCGTCAGCAGCGATTTCAACTTCAGTAAATTCTAAAGTAGCAACACCGTTAACGTCTAATTTAGAACCTGATTCTTGATCTAATAAGTTAGATTCAGAAACAGAACCTCTATATAAAGAAACTTGAGATACAGAATCTTTAGTGATTCCAGTACCAGCAGTAGTATCTTCATTTAATGCAACTTTGATTTTATCAACAGTAACATAAGATGCAGAATCAGCTTCAATTTCGAATTGAAGAGCAACTAAATCAGTAGCACCTTTAACAACTTCAACGTCAGCTAAAGGAACATTTGAAACAGTAGCAGCAGATAATACAACTTCAACATTATCCCAAGATAAAGAAGAAGGAGTTACATCATCAACTAATACATCATCTTCAGTTTCTTCAACTCTAAATGTAGAAGTAGTACCAGCATCTAAAGTCATAGTAACAGTAGTACCGTCAGTTAAGTTATCTAATGTATCAGCTCTAACAGTTAAGATAGAAGTACCTTGTGCTAATATAATACCTAAATCACTTTCAGAGAAAGTAACAGGACTAGCAGAAGCAAGAGTTCCATCTGGAGCATCTAAATCGTAAGAAGTTCCATTAACTTCGAATTCAACATTTTCTAATATTTCTAATACTCATGAATTAGTTGTAGTTAAAACTACACCTAAGTTTTGAAGTTCTAGATTTTGACCAGCAACATTAACTATTTTTAATTGACCGATAACAACATTAGATTTATCTTGTCTAATTTCATCAGCTTCAGCGTCAATAGCATAAAGAGTTAATTCACCAGCATCAATATCAACTGTAGAGGCTAATGCAACTCCAGTAACAATATTAACAGCGTTATATTTAGAAGAAGTAGCAGTGATATCTATTTTGTTATCTAAAACAAATTGAACATCATCACCAGCTCAACCCATAACATCAGCTTTAACAGTGAAAGTTTCATTTTTATCATCTTCGATAACAAATGGATCAAAGTTAAAAGTTAAGTATTTATCCTCGATAGAAGCAACAGTAGAAATAACTTCACCATTAACAGTTAAAGTTAAGTTTTCTAATACATCTTCTTGATCAACAGATCCTATTTCTTTTAAAGTAATAGAAGTAACTGTAATATCAGCATCAGTAGTTAAATTACCTTCGTTAGTTAATTTAAATTCAGCTAATTCAGCTTGTTCTTCACCAGCTTTAACAGAAACATTAACACCTTCATCATCAATAGTTAATTCAGAAGCTGCAACATTTTTAACATCAAAATAGTTAGAAACTATAGTAGCAGCATCAACAGTAGATGAGGCAGTAATGTTAGTAACAGAAACAGCAAATTCACCTAAATTAGATGCGTGAGTATTAACTTTAGCAGTTAAAGTTCTAGTTTCACCAGCTTTAATAACTACAGCAGGAGAAAAAGTTAAGTTTGCAGTGTCATCAGAATCAGAGAAAGATTTAACTTTAGAAGCTCTTCATTCTTCAGAGTAAACAGCAACTTCATCAGCAGCTGATTCACCGAACCCAGTTCTTTCTAATTCCATAGCAGTAATTGAAACATCTTCAGATCCAGCAGTAACGTCGAATGATAATACATTAACACCGTTAGCAGCTAGAGGTAAATCAGTTCCAGCAGGAGTAGTAGCAGATAATTCAGCCATTAATAAGTTATCTCCAGAGATAACAACAACATCATCACCACCTTCATCATCACCGTTATCATCAGCAACTTCATCACAAAGTCCTAATAATTGTGATACTTCATCACATTCTTCAACAACTTCTTCAGAAGCCATCATAGCTTCGTTACCAGCTTCGAATACGAAACCTCTAGTTGCAGCAGTATCATAGTTAGTGAAGTTTTTAACTACACCTTTATCAACAGCAAATGCAACCACTTGTTCCATCCAAGAAGTAGCTAGCCCAGCGTCATAAGCATATTCGTCACCGAAAGCAGCTTTAACCATCATACCTACAGCTTCAGCTTTAGATATTTCCATTTCAGGTTTGAACATAGTATTAGAAGCGATTAAATCAGCATCTAATAATGCTTCAACTGAGTAACAAGCCCAGTCATTTGGAGTAGTAGCAGTAACATCTGTGAAAGATTCATCACAAGTTGTTTTTTTGTCTAATCCAGCAATTCCTCTAGCAACAGCAGCTATTTCTTGTCTTAATACATTTTGATTAAGATTGTAAGCAGCTGTATCATCAGAATGATCAGTAATTACACCATTGTCTGCTAATGCGTTAGCAGCTTCAATTTCTGTACTACTTGATGCAGAAACTCCAGCAGAGAAAACCCCTGATAATAGAGCAACTAATGCAACAGTAGCAGTAGATTTTTTAAATAAATTCATAAAATACGTTTATAAATAAAAATAACTACTTCCTAAATTAATAGAAAGTTCTATACTATAAAATTATAGTATAGGGATATAGAGTTAAAATATTTTAGAAAGTTGTTTCTCAAAATTATGTTCTGAAAAAGTTTTAGCAGTATTTATAGACCCAGTAGAAAGTTTATCTCTCAGAGATGAATTAGATAAAATTTCATAAGTCTTTTTAATAAACTCAGAATCTGAATTTACCAAAAATCAATTATATCAGTTTTTAACTATTTCTTTTGCTCAGGAAAGATTATAAGATATCACAGGAACTCAAATAGACATAGATTCTAAAATGACAAGTCAAAATGAATCTACTTTAGAAGGAAATAAAAATAAACTAGATTGCTCTAAGCTTTCTATTATTTGTTTTTTATCAACAAATCATAAAAATTTTATATTTTTTTCACTTTTGTATTTGTTTTTAAATTTTTCAACTTCTTTTCACCCTCATCAGATATTTAAAATAAGATCTGGGATCTTTTCTTTTAATTCATTATAAGTCTGAAAAATCATTTCTAAATTTTTACCCTCTACCCATCTACCATAAGTAAATATTACTTTTGACTTTCTCCCCTCCTTACTAGGGAGGGGTTGGGGGTGGGGTTTTTTATTTTCGCTGTTATAATTCAAAAACTGATTATCCAATACAGGATATAGTATTTTTGAATTCACCTTATATATGTCTTCTATAGAATCTTGTAAATATTTACTATTAACAATTACAGAATCGATATTTTTAATAATACTTCTTTCAAAAAATCTTTTTAACTTTATATATACGTTTGTCTTTTGTCCATAATACCATGGGTAATGATGATGCCACCATATAAGTTTAGCTTTACTTCTAAATAAAAGTTTTGAAATTACTCATACAAAATGCATAGGTGAATTTCAAATAATAATGTAATTACTTTTTCTTATAGCATATGCTATTTTAAAAATACTAAGAATCTTAGAATTATTGAAATAGTTTATTTTAAAATTGTTTTCATTAGATGGAAACAACTTTTTATTATAAGAGAATGCATACAATGTTACATCATTATTTTTATCTTTAAGGAAATTTGATAAATAAATCATCATATTTACTGCTCATCATTTCTTAGTTAAATAAGGATGAAGAATAGCAAGCTTTTTATTAGTTGGAATCATAATACAAATAGTTTATAGCAAAACACAAAGGTTAAAGCCTTAACCCAAAAGTTGTTTACAACTATGGGAAGCAATAATCAAAATTTATTTAATTACTATTCCCCATATTCGTAAAAGACTTTTTAGTTAGACTTAAAAAATATTTTTTTGTTCTATATTTAAAGAACATCTTCGGATCATTTTAAGGACCAAAATATTAACTTAAATATTTTAATCTTTTTATATACTAAAGCAAACAAGCAAGCCCATATTTCACACATTCTTCACATAGATTTTTTATCTAAAATATATTATAAAATAAATAAAAAAATATGCAAAAAAAAACTCTCTTGAATCCATAGCTACAAATGAGCTAAGAATTTAAAAAAGTTATATTAATATATAATTTATAGTATTATTTTACTATCATTGTGATACAGTATCCGCAAGATTCATAATTGGTTGCATAATTGCCATTGCAATAAATCATACTATAATCGCTAGTGTTACAATAATAAACGGTTCTAAAAGCTTATTTAATATACTAATAGTATTATCCACTTCATCATCATAAAAATCAGCTACTTTTAATATTGTTTGATCAAGCTTAGCTGTTTGTTCTCATACTTGAATCATTTGTATCATCATTTCTGGAAATAATTTATCACCATCTAAAGATTCCCACATCTTGATTCAAATAGAAATATCTTCAGATAATAATAGTATTCTTTGCTTATAAACCTCATTTCAGACAGCTGCAGAGGTTATCTTTAATGATTCTACTACAGAAACTCAAGAACCTACTAGTCAAGAGAATACTCTTGAGAATTTTGATAAAATTAATTTTTTATTTATTGATCAAAAGACTGGTATATGAAGCATTACATTATCAAATATATACTTTCAATCTGGTGTTTTTTTCCATATAGAAACGATAAATACTATTACAACAATGATAATTATAAATAGAAACCAATATCATCTAAAAGCATCTGAAATTGACATTAAAAGCTTAGTTGACGCTGGTAGCGTAGATTTATCATCAAATATATCTAACAACTTAGGAACTATTGCTGTCATCATAACAGCAACAACACCAATAACCACAACTATAATAAACATTGGATACATCATCGCTGATTTGATTTTTCATGTTAATGACTCTACTTTTTCTATTTGTGAAGCCAAGTCTGATAATACTTTATTTAGTTGTCATGTTTTTTCTCATGATTTAATAATTCATATTTCAGCTTCAGAAAAACTAGCAGGATACTCTTCTAAACATTCAGATAAGTTCTTTCATTCTTTAAGTTCTTCACCAAATCTTCACAGTATTTGTTTGAATACCGGATTTTTTTCTTGTTTTTCTAATACTATAATCGACTTCATTAATGTCATTCAAGCATTTGTCATTGTTGACAAAAGACGATAAAAAATTACCTTTTCTTTTGTTTTAACTGACTGCATAGACATGATGAAATCATTTATTCTATCCATAAAAGTACCAGATGATGCTGTAGACACTTCATTCTGGACATTATTGTCATTCTGAGAATTTTTTTCATCATCTAAGATTAAAAAATCTGCCATAATAAATTATTAAAATCTAAACTTAATTATCACTTTTGTGATTTCGCAACTCTATATAC
>Ga0209142_1001141_pt1 | contig 15479 bp, 13 predicted proteins | sample SaaInlV_120m_DNA_FD_184678 | JGI IMG/M metagenome (GOLD analysis project Ga0209142, IMG submission 184678) | Marine microbial communities from expanding oxygen minimum zones in the Saanich Inlet - Saanich Inlet SI074_LV_200m_DNA (SPAdes) (version 2) | ecosystem: Environmental > Aquatic > Marine... | reverse complement strand
GCCCTCCAATAAGAAAGAGAGCTTACTAATCATATTCATCATCGAGCAATATAGTTTTCATATGTTTGTATTAGGCCTGGCTCAAGCTCCATAGTAGGACTCCAGCCCATTGAATTAATCTTGTTACTATTTAACAACTTTCTAGGTGATCCGTCTGGTTTGGTGTCGTCAAATTCTATCTTTCCTTGATAATCAACAACCTTTGCAACGGTATATGCAAGCTCTTTAATGGTAATATCGTACCCAATTCCGACATTAACATGGCTTTGCATGGGCGTTGTATTTTTCTCAAAAATTGTTTTATCAAGATCCATTAAATGAACACAAGCTCGAGCCATATCATCTACAAACAAAAATTCTCTTTTGGGTAGTCCAGTGCCCCATATTTTTACTACTGGATTGTTGTTGATTTTTGCATGATGAAAACGGTTAATCATTGCTGGAATTACGTGAGAATTCTCAGGATGATAGTTGTCTCCTGGTCCATATAAATTGGTTGGCATGATACTGCGATAATCAACACCATGGCTAATTCCGTATTGTCTATTATAGCTTTCACATAACTTGATACCGGCTATTTTAGCAACCGCATAAGGCTCATTCGTTGGCTCCAATGAACCGGCCAATAAAGCACTCTCATCCATAGGCTGTGGGGCAAGCCTTGGATATATGCAGCTCGAACCTAAAAATAGAAGATTTTTAACACTATTCTTAAAAGCTGAATTAATAACATTACACTCAACCATTAGATTTTCATAAATAAAATCAGCTGGATAAGTATTGTTAGCATGGATACCGCCAACTTTCGCAGCTGCCATATAGACAATATCTGGATTTTCTTTTTCAAAGAAAAGATCAACATCTAACTGGTTGGTAAGATCAAGTTCAGCATGGGTGCGAAATATGAAGTTAGTGTGGCCTTGGCTTTTTAATACACGGACAATAGCTGAACCAACCATACCGCGATGTCCAGCTACATAGATTTTTCGATCAAGATTCAACTTGTTTACTCGTGGTACTCAAATGCACTATAGCCATTATCTTTAAGCAATGAGTCCTGCTTTGCTAAAGATATATCATGCTCCATCATTTCATGAACCATTTCTTCAAGTGTAATTTTTGGCTCCCAACCTAGTTTTTCCTTGGCTTTGGTAGGGTCGCCAAGCAACGTCTCTACTTCTGTTGGGCGAAAATAGCGAGGATCTACTGCGACAATTAAATTATTGGTTTCTTGATCATAGCCTTTTTCATCAATACCCTGACCCTCCCAACGTACTTTTTTACCTAAGTGGCCCCAGGCAAAATCAACAAATTGACGTACAGAATATTGGACGCCTGTTGCTATACAAAAGTCATCTGGGGTGTCTTGTTGTAACATTAACCATTGCATCTCTACATAATCTTTGGCATGCCCCCAATCTCTTAATGCGTCCATATTGCCTAAATACAATGTATCTTGTAAGTCTAACGATATTCTAGCCAATGCTCTAGTAATTTTTCTGGTTACAAAAGTCTCGCCCCGAACAGGCGACTCATGATTAAACAAAATACCATTACAGGCATACATGCCGTAAGCTTCACGGTAGTTAACCGTAATCCAATAAGCATATAACTTGGCTGCCGCATAGGGAGAACGCGGATAGAAAGGTGTGGTTTCTTTTTGAGGAACCTCTTGAACATCACCATAAAGTTCTGATGTTGAGGCTTGGTAATAACGTGTTTTACTCTCCAGGCCTGATATGCGAATTGCCTCAAGAATTCTAAGGGCGCCAAGACCAACAGTATCTGCCGTATATTCGGGAGTCTCAAATGAAACTGCAACATGTGACTGCGCCCCTAGGTTGTATATCTCATCCGGTTGAATTTGTTGAATAATACGCACCAAACTCATTGAATCTGCAAGGTCACCATAATGTAAGAAAAACTTTCTATCGGCTTTATGAGGGTCTTGATACAGATGGTCAATTCTATCAGTATTGAAAGAAGATGATCTGCGTTTTATACCATGTACTTCATAACCTTTTTCTAACAAAAATTCTGCCAAGTAGGAGCCGTCTTGTCCTGTTATTCCTGTAATTAATGCAACTTTATTTTTACTCATATTTTTTTAAACTCTACTATAAATATCTTCGTATCTGATTATATCATCTTCGCCTAAATAGGTTCCGCTCTGAACCTCTATAATTTCTAGATCTATGCTGGTATTATTTTCTAACATATGTTTGACCCCAATTGGAATATAAGTAGAATCACCCTCTTTAAGTATTAACACCTCAACCCCATTAGTGGCAGTTGCAATGCCTTTTACCACCACCCAGTGCTCTGCACGCTTTTGGTGTTTTTGCAATGAAAGCTTTGCGCCAGGGTTTACATGCAGCCTCTTTACCTGAAAATTACTACCAATCTCGATAGCGTCGTACCAACCCCATGGACGGTAAACTTTACGATGGAAAGAATGCTCCTCTCTATTTGTCTGTTGAAGTTGATCTACAATCTTCTTAACCTTATGAGCTTGATCTTTGGTTGATATTAATGTGGCATTAGGTGTATCCACAATAACCAAATCTTTTACACCGATGGTTGCCACCATATGATGACTAGCGTCAATATAAGTATTGTTAGTTTCTTCAGTGAAGACGTCGCCTTGAATGACATTGCCACGGGCATCCTTTGTACCAATATCATACAGTGCAGACCATGAACCGATATCATTCCACTGAGCATCTAGCGGCACAACAACTACGTTATTACTTTTCTCCATTAATGCATAATCAATCGAATCACTTGGAGATGATTCAAATGCTTTTTCTTCTAGTCGAATAAAATCAAGGTCTTTCGTGGCATTCTTAACAGAATTACCAACCGATTTAACAATATCATGAGAGTGAGTAGTTAGTTCATCAATTAATGTATTTGCTTGAAACATAAACATGCCAGAGTTCCAAAGATAGTTACCTTGCTCTAGATATGCCTGCGCTGTTTGTAAGTCTGGCTTTTCAACAAACTGTTCAACCTTATATGCGCCGTCATTATTATTCTTAGATACCCCAGGGCACCCTCTCTTGCCTGTCGACAATTCACCTTGTAATTTGATATAGCCGTATCCAGTATTAGCATCTGTTGGAACAATACCAAAAGTTGCCAACTTGCCAGCTTTTGCCTGTTTATTAGCAACATCGATTGCTTGATGAAAGCCTTTAATATCTTGAATGGCATGATCAGCTGATAAAACCAATAACACTGCATTGTCTGAATCTTCCAAGGATTGGAATGCTGCTGCTGCTATGGCAGGTGCAGTATTTCTACCAATAGGCTCTAGCAAAATAGTTGGATTTTTAATATCAATTTGTTTACATTGTTCTGCTACCAAAAAACGGTGATTGATATTACAAACAATAATCGGGTCTGCGAGATTATCTAATCCACTTAAGCGCAGAATAGTCTCTTGTAGCATGGTGTTATCACCCACCAAGGGTAAATACTGCTTTGGATATTGCTTACGCGATAGCGGCCAAAGACGTGTACCCGAACCACCTGAAAGAATAACTGGAATTATGTTAGACAATGTTTTTTCTAGTTTTAAGTTTATATTAATTGTACAATAGCTACCGCACCGTTAACTCTATTTTAAGAATAAGCAGTGCAGTAAAATGGATTCATATTCTTGACTATAAAACTAAGATAAATAAGTTTAATATAGACCTCTATAATTATATATTGCCAACCGAGTAATAAGCAATACTAAATAGAAGAAAAAAATAGTGCACTTACACTTAGACGTGTGACTCTTGGACGTAATCTAATTTTTAGAAAATATTTTTCTTATATAAACGAAAAGTATGGATAAAAAGAAGGCGATTATAGTTGCAATAATAACAATTTGCTTCTTGTGTGGGTATATTGACCCAGTTGGTACAGTTGATGGGCTATAATTAATTAGTTGCGTATCACCAAAATCAACCTTAAATGATTTTAATTGTTCAATATTTGAATCAATAATTGCAATCTCTTCACTTGAATTATTTTCTTGAAGCTCAGTTAAGAATTTAAGTCTTTTTTGCAGAGTATCTTGTCCATGGACGTACCAATCGGGCAAAGACTGTATTCCTGAAAGTCGTGAGTCTTTCGTCAATTGAGACAAGTAACCTTTCTTTTTATTTAATGCCTTAGCCATTGAAATATTCATATTTAATTCAGATAATTTCTCTGAATTTAAGCTCTTAACTTTATTCACCTCTGCTGCTTTTTTAACTATGAGATTTTGTAGGTATAATGAAACTCTATTCTTTTCAATTAGTTTTAATTCGCTTAATGACTGCTTATTTAAAGCGTAAACAAAATTATTCAAATAAGTTGCTATAAGTGATGGATCGTCCCCTTGAATAGAGACTAAAGTTGTTTCTTTTATTTCTTCAAATTTAAGTTTGTTTATATAATAACTATCTGGCGCTACACTTTGAGCGTCTACTTGAGGTAAAGGGGTTGAAATATTCGCTATCAACTGATTTGAACGTGCAATATTTCTAACTAGTCCAGCAATAAAAGTCCGGTCATATTCTTTCAGTTCTGAATACTTTCTGCTATTTATTTTTGATAAATTAGAGTGGCTTATTGGCTTAAATGTAATCTTAGCTTCATAAACAGGCGTAATCATCATAACGTAAACAATTGAAGCCATGGCAATAGCTCCAGTTATGCTAAAAATAGCGAGTCTTCCATTATATAAAAATAAGAAAATTTCCTTTAAACTAATCTCGTCATTAAGGTTATTACGACTTGTGTCTTTCATACTAAAATAAAGTAAAAATATTTAATCCAGAAATTTTAACAGTATTATGAACTTCGGTTAAACTTTAAATCATTGATTGTCAATTTTTAAAATATGCTCTATAAAAATATAAACTTCAACGAAAAAAAACTATTCTAATCCCTGTTGGTGCGGGCTTTATTGGTAGCAATTTGGCTTTTTATTTCCAAGAAAACTACCCTAATTCACACGTGGTAATATTTGATTGCTTTAGAAGTGAAGCAACATTCGCTAATGGCAACTTACAAAGCTTTGGTCATTATAAAAATTTGATCGGATTTGCGGGTGATATAGTGTGTGGCAATATTATAATGTAAGGCTGGCGTAGCTAGTGCTGGCTATCGCTACCCTCATAAGAAATTTATTTGTATTGACTTTACAATAACCTTTCACACTGAGATTTTTTAAATATTACTGTGCGTTGTATTAAATTATTCTGTAAATAGTGGGTCGACTATATTACATTGTGGTGAAAATTCAGGGTTAGCTTCAATCAATAGCTCTCTAATTAATTTTTGATCGCATTCATCAACTGCCAAACGTAAATTACTGATAATTTCTTTTAATTCACCCCAGGGAATAAAATCTTCCTCAGCTCGCATAATAAGCGGATGCTGAGTCTGGATTGCATTATCCTTAATTAATAATTCTTCGTATAGCTTCTCTCCCGGCCTAAGGCCAGTATAGCGTATCTCAATATCACCATCTGGATGAGCTGCATCTTTGATCTCTAGCCCACTCAAATGAATCATTTTTTTTGCCAGTTCGTCAATCTTTACTGACTTTCCCATATTTAAAACAAACACATCTCCGCCCATTGCCATTGCTCCCGCTTGTAAAACTAACTCGACTGCTTCAGGTGTAGTCATAAAATATCGAGTAATGTTTTTATCAGTAACGGTAACTGGACCACCATCTCTAATTTGCTGCTTAAACAGTGGAATGACAGAACCACTAGACCCTAAAACATTGCCAAAACGCACCATTGAGAACTGCGTCACACTTTGACTAGCTGACAATGCCTGTAGTATGAGCTCTGCAACTCGTTTAGTTACGCCCATTGTATTTGTTGGACGTACAGCCTTATCAGTCGATATTAACACAAAAGTCTCGACACCTGTGTCGATTGCAACTTGCGCTACGGATAGGGTGCCAAATATATTGTTGTTTACACCTTCAGTGTTATTAAGCTCTACCATTGGCACATGCTTGTATGCAGCTGCATGATAAACAGTATCTACGCCAAAGTGCTTAAATACATTACCAAGTCGGCGATTATTATTTACACTGCCCAATATTGGGTATATATTAATAGACTGATTCTCAATAGTGGCAAGATCTTTTTCGATAGTATAGAGCGCCAATTCATTTATTTCATACAAGATTAATGTCTTAGGGTTCAGAGAGATAATCTGCCTACAGAGCTCTGAACCTATTGAACCACCTGCGCCCGTTACCACAACAGATTTATTACTGATGTTTTTACCTAATAATTCTTTATTGGGTGGCACGGCGTCACGACCAAGCAAATCCTTGATATTTACCTCGCGTAAATCGGCAATACTAACTTTACCTTCAGCTAACTCTGACACACTTGGCAATATGCGAACAAGCACTGGAAGGTGTTCTAATTTTTCAATAATGGATGCTCGCTTTGCACGAGAAAGTGATGGTATTGCAATTAATATTTCATCTACTTGAAATTTATCAATCACGTCATCAATACCATCTAAAGGGTAAACATACAGCCCTATGATCTGAATACCTAGCAATTCTTTTTCATCATCTATAAACCCAACAGGCTTATATTCATAAGAGCGTCCCAACGCTGACGACAACTGAATACCTGCACTGCCAGCACCATATATCAATACTTGCTTCTTCTTATTACTACTTTCTAAAAATTTAAAGTCTGTACTTTCACAAAGCACAGCTCTCGCCGCAATACGCACCCCACCAATTACCAACATAGACAACATCCAATTGATCAATACCACTGATCGTGGAATGCCTTCCACTGCAGACATAAAGCCAACAACACCCCATATTAATGCATACAAAGATATCGCCCACACAACAGCCCACAAGGCCTTAAAGCCAATATATCGAATAACTGCACGATACAGTCCAAACTTTATAAAAATAGGAATAGCGACAATTGGTGTGCCAAATATTATCCAAATTAAATCATTTTCTGGAAAATACCAATAACCAAGACGAATAGAAAACGATGCTAGCAACACCAGCACTAGCAGAATGGAATCAGTCAATAGCATAATTGACTGTTTTGTGATTCTCGATAAATTAAGCGTTTTTTTAATCATTAAATTAACGGGAAAATATTTTTCTAAAAGTTAAATAAATTATTTTAATATCAAGCAGTATATTCCTATTATCAACATAATCAACATAATGCTGTTGTTTTATGGGCAAAATTATATCAATATAAGCTTGTTTGACGTCTTTGTACTTTCCAAGTATTTCATTCTCATCAATCATTTCAATAGAGGCCATATCTGTAATACCTGGTCTAACAGATAACACTTTGCTTCTTATATCTATTGGGTATAGTTCAATGAACTCTTTCACTTCAGGCCTAGGCCCCACTAAGCTCATCCTCCCCAGTAGCACATCAATAAGTTGTGGCAGCTCATCTATTTTATATTTGCGTAAAAACTTTCCTGGTTTGGTAATTCGAACATCACTACCAATGGTTAACTTACCTTTACTTTCTGAGTCTTTATACATAGACCTAAACTTATGAATTTTGAAAACTCGACCTTTTAACCCAACCCGCTCTTGTCGAAAAAAAACACTTCCTTGGGAGTCGATTTTAATCCAAGAAGCAATCAACAAAAATACAAAACCTAACAAAAGCAAGCCAATCAAAGAAAATAAAAAATCAAAGAGCCTCTTAATCATCCTAATGCACCTTGCAACACCTGAATAATATATTCCTGTTGATCATTAGTCATTGAGGTATATAAAGGAATGCTAATCATAGACAAATATGCTTTATCAGCCTCTACAAAGTGATCATTGGTCAAACTGTACATATCACGCCAATAAGGCTGTCGATGTAATGGCACATAATGCACACTTGTTCCAATGCCTTTATCGCTCAATAACTCTATCAACTCATCACGGCTCATCTTAGCATTGCCCTGAAGCCTAATCACAAATAAATGCCAAGAATGAGAGCCTCCACTCACATCATCTGCAGGCAACACCAACGGCAATTCGGCCAACGCTTCAAAATAACGCTCAGCTAAAGCTTGTCTTCTCACTAAAAACTTGGGCAATCTCTTTAACTGATGAATCCCTATTGCTGCCGCAATATCTGTCATGTTGTATTTAAACCCGGGCGCCACAACCTCATAATACCAAGCGGGTTTTTTAGACTGGAATCTATCAAATGCATCCCTATCAATGCCATGCAAGCGCATTATCTTCATTCGCTTTGCTAAATCAGAATGTCGAGTAACTACCATACCACCTTCACCTGTGGTCATGGTTTTATTAGCATAAAAACTAAACACAGTAATATCCGACTTAAGGGAGCCAACTATACTCCCCTTATGGGTTGTTGGTAATGCGTGTGCAGCATCTTCAACCACCTTTAAATCAAACTCTTTGGCCAATGTGAAAATCGCATCCATATCACAACTCAACCCTGCATAATGCACAGGCATAATAACTTTAGTCTTTACCGAAATGGCATTACGAATAGAGTTGATATCGATATTCAAAGTATTGGGATTTATATCCACTATTTTGACATTAGCACCCAAATATCGCACAACCTCCGCAGTCGCTGTAAAAGTTAAACTCGGTACAATAACCTCGTCTCCCAGACCAACACCCAAAGCCTCAAGCGCCAAATGTAAGCCGGCTGTCGCCGAATTAACTGCAATTGCCTCTACACCAGTACCAATAAAATCTCGAAAATTTGATTCAAACTGTCTAACCTTTGGTCCCGTTGTAATCCATCCAGAGCGAAGTGTGTCAATCACTTCACTAATCTCTTCCTCACCTATTTCTGGAAGTGCAAATGGGATAAATCTAGACACTGGCATTTAACCTTAGGTTAATATAATTATCTAAGTTTATCATATAAGATTTTTTTTATAAAAGATGGTAGAAGTTGCATTAAAAAATAAAGCAATGCACAAGTGTTTCCTAAAATTCCGTAATTCATACTGGGGTTGATGACAAAAAGTCGCTGCTTTAACATGGTGGTCAATATACTCATATTTTTTCTGCGTTGATACATATCACTAGTGCGTCTAAATTTCAAGCATACTTTAGGTAAGTTTGCAAACACACAGCCGTTAATAAAGCCACGATGCCATAACAAAGTGTCATCTATCGCAGGTATATCTATCGCATAATGAGCGCCTTTATCAAAAAATGTCTTCCTAAACATTACTGTTGAGTGCGCTAAAGGATCGCGACATTTAAAATGTATCATGCAACGTTTATGTGTTTCTGGATATTTAACAATTTCTTTAATGACGCAATTATTTTCATCAATCTCTGATATCCATGTCCCTAAAACATCAACCTCTAAATTAATTGCCAGATAATCCATTTGATCCTGAAACCTACTTGGTAGGCATATATCATCCTGATCCATTCTTGCTATAAAAACACCATTTGATTTTTCAATACCCTCGTATAAAGATAAGGTTACGCCTTTATTTTCTCTATCTATTAAAAGTATTCTACGGTCTTGTTTTTTATATTTTTCAATTATCTGCAAGCTTTTATCTGTTGAACCATCATTAATGATTATCAGCTCAAAATTCCGATATGTTTGATTCAAAACACTTTGCACTGCATCATTCAAATATTCTTCACCGTTATAAACCGGCATTACCACAGAAATTAAAGGTGTTTCGTTATGCTGATTATCCATGTTTGTCAAAATTGAATTTCATTTGGCAACAGCCAAGGTCTTTTAACGCCAGGAATTAACTCATCAGGTGCAATAACAACGCCTTTTTCACTATTACACCCCAATGCGCTAGACCATAACGCAAAGGTGCTTGATGACAATATTCTAAATTGAAATCGCCCTATTAAATGAAAATCCTCTTGAATAGAGCCGCCAATAAAAAGGGGTTTGATATTTTTTAGCATGGATTTGGCATAGTCTCTATCGTCTGTTACCACATAAAAATCTTTAACACCATAATCTTTCTGCATCTTACGTATAGAATTTGCATAGAATTCTGATGATGCAACATCATTCCTACCAAGTTTTATGAAGTCACCGCCTCTAATGTGAATAACGCAGCCTTGCTTTTTTGGCAGCCCTTTATGTCTAAATAAAGACTTTAAAAGTTCAATTTCCTTATAGAAATCTTTCTGTAAAAGGCAAGTTTGAAAATAACCATCTAGCCATAAAAACTTATTCGTACTTTGCATTGCTTTTTGGAAGTTTCTATCACATACCAATGGATAATTAGAAAATTTAAAAGGCAACACTCTAGGAAGCCTGAATTTTCCAAAAAAAGATTGTTTAAAAATAATTTCTACATTTGATTTTGTTAAATCAAAAAAAACAATAAGTCTATTGTTGCGCCTCTCTTCATATTTGGACAAACCACTACCATCAATAACGATAGATTTGCATTTAAACTTCTCAGCCAACAATAAACCCGCTCCTAGTTGGAATATCTGATTGCCAAGACCGCCCGCTAGTCTAATAATCACTTTTTAATTTTTTCTATAATTTTAAAAAATGTAAATTTAAGGCCACTGGACCTAATGCTTTGCAGAATTTTTTTAGCGGTATCACGCATATCAAAAATGAATGTAACACCCTTATTTCTTAATGATTTCTCACTATCTCTAACCTTTGGCAATAACGTGTAATAATGCAACTTGTCGAGCAATTTTTCAACATCTAGATTATCCGAAGTAATTTTATTTTCAAGATATTTTATGTGTTTTATTTTGTCTGGTCGCTCTGCATACCATTCATGATATTCGATATATCGCAAAACTGCCTCATCAATCCCACAAGGAACCTTGACACGAGAACCGCCCATATTTATTAATTCCGAACCTTCTATTATCGAAGAAAAAAAGGAGCTCTTAATATTTATATTTTTATAAAATGGTAGCGCTCCATACAAATCAAATCGAAAATGTATTGAATTGCTCCTTATAACATCTATATATATTTGTGACCCATTATCTATTGTCTTAATTTCTAGATCTTGTTTTATAAATTTTTGTAGATTTGATAAAATAATTTGAGCTATTTTGTGAATGTCATAACAAAATATATCCAAATCACTGCCAATATTATAATCCGGAAAAATATCTGGCAATTTAATAATACAATAATTTTGATTCTCTAAATTTATAAACATTTCTGATAAATTAATAAATTTATCTATCTCAACACTTGACATACTTTTATCTCTCCGTGACCTTGCTTGATGTGACAAGAGGCCCTATGCAGACCATCTAATATTACAAATTTACCTTTTCTTTTCTCGACTATTACAAACGAAACCTCATGAGGAGGGCTTAAATATTCAAAATTCATACTCATATCAGAATATTTTTCCAAATTATAATAATTTTGTAATGGACCACCCAAATATCTATCAATATAGTCTTTATATATACTCATATCCTGACTGATACCAATAAATTGTGGACTTTTTTGTATTTCTACCATTTTTAAGGTGAACTGATCCCAAGAATCTCCAGTTGCTATATTGCAAAAAATTTCATCTACTTTTAACATTCTAAAATTCAACTTACTACACCCTTTGATATGGTTCGGCATATTAATTACTGCATCTGAATTATTAAACAATCGAACGCCCTCAATATAACCTAGATACTTTAGTATTTGGTTTGTCTGCTCTTGAGAATCTGTAGCATGCAAAACATGATTATGAGTCTGTTGGCCATCTTCACGCGGATTGTATTTACTTCTTAACTCCTCTTTAAAATTTTTTAGCGTTAGTGATTCTTTATGTCTAAAGCTACCCTCCCCTAGATAATCTTCAATTGGATTTGAGTTTTCTATAAAAACAAAACCCACCTCTTGAGGCGTTTTTAAAAGGTAATTAGTCTTAGACTTAAGGTGCCAAAATGGCGCGTAATCATGAGAATACATCTTTTTTACAAAACTTCTCATATCTTTTGGTTTGTGCTTTTGTATCTTAACTATCTTAAAATCTCTGTGTGCTCTTATGTCATTCAATATTTCATTAAAATATTGCATACCATGACCCCATATAAGAATTGAGTCTATTCTTTTTTGAAAAAATATTTTCATTGCCAGTTACCAGTCTTAAAAAAAATAATTATCATTGGATTCTTGCCAAGATTACCAACATTTGACACAATAATACAATAACAAGGTGTGTAAATTTAATAGGCATTTCTTTACTAATTATTTTTGAATAGGCAATATATTCTACAGAAATAAACACCATGAAAAACAGCACCCACTCATGGATATTAAAGGTATCAATAACCAGCCAGATTGTGGCCACTTTAACTATCAGGGAAATTATATCAGCATAAGACTTTTGCTTAACCTGACCAAGGCCTAATAAATAAAAATGGGGGACGGTAACCATGGTAAAAATAGGAAAAAGCAATAAAAAAGTATTAATGTAATATTGACTATCCTGATAAAACTCCTCTCCAAGCCACAACTCAAATAAAAAGCTCAGATTGGTCAAAGTAATACTAATAATGAGACTTATTGCACTCACAAAGAACAATAGTTTCCAATACTTTTTTGCTAAAGCCCTCTTGTCTAAATTATCTTTGGAAATATTGGGGAAAATCCAAGATATTGACGATCCAACAACTATATATAATTGGTTAAAAATCAATATTCCTATTGAATAGAATCCAAATGTCTTTAACCCTAGTAGCCCACTCACCAACCACTTGTCACTATCTGCCTTAATCATAGACGTTAAAGAGGATAGCCAACTCCACCCTCCAAAATTTAGCAAAGATTTTGCTGTTTTAACATTTACCTTACTAAAGGAAATATTATCTTTGTGCATTGCCTTTAAATACACAAACTGAAATATAAATATTAGCACTGATACAATCAATGCGCCATAAAATACATCTAACACAGATTGCGTATAAACAGCAGTTATGATTTGAACCAAAATAAATAATACTTTAGAAGCGGTAGATAGGATTGTCATGTGGCCAAATTGTTCATATCCTCTCAAAAAAGCGTATAACAATTGCTCTGATTGTTTCAGAAAAAACACTGGAATAGCGACATATAAAATATCAAGAAATATCAAGAAATTCTCAGAAGAAAAATATTGAATTACAAAAGGTACGGTAACTAAAAATAATGCATAAATTGACAATACTGCAATTGATTGAAAAGCGAATACTGTACTAAAAACCTCTTCTGCAGTGTTTTTATCATTACCACCCCTGCCTGCAGAAATAAATTTTATAACAACATTAACCCCGCCAAAATTAAAGATAGCCAAAGAGGCAATAATACTATTAATTAAAATCCAAGTTGCATAACCCTCTACCCCTAAGTAATTCAAAAACAAAGGTGTTGCTATTAACATTAAAAGTGGCAATATCAGTGCATCTATGACCCCATAGATTGAGCTTCTAATATTTTTCATTAAAATTCCTTGTTTTTATGACAATCTCCCATTAAAACATATCAATACAATAAAACATACTTAAAGCTATGAAAAATACTAAAGATATCAAGTTAAATTTATTATACTAAATTTAGGCACTGCTTCAACAATGGATACTCAATTTGAGATGATTTTCGTATAACATATCTAGAATAGCATGCAAATAATAAAAGATGATGATATATAACGATATTAATTTCAACAACAAAACCATTTTAATCACAGGTGGTGCAGGATTTATTGGTAGTAATCTGGCTTTTTATTTTCAAGAAAATTACCCTGATTCGCAGGTAATTGTATTCGACTGCTTTAGAAGCGAAGCAACTTTTGCTAACGGCAACTTACAAAGCTTTGGCCATTACAAAAACCTCATTGGTTTTACTGGTGATGTTGTGTGTGGCAATATTAATAGTAAATCCGATTTAGCACTACTGGATGATTACAAATTTGACTACATGTTCCATCAGGCAGCAATTTCAGACACACGTGTGTATGATCAAGAAATTGTCATGCAAACCAATGTTAACTCATTTTATGACTTGCTTAATAAAGCAAAAAATGATGATGCTGTCATGGTGTATGCAAGCTCTGCTGCCACTTATGGTAGTCTCCCATCGCCGCAAACTGTTGGCATAGAAAATCCTGAAAATCCTTATGGATTTAGCAAATATATGATGGATCAAATTGCCTATCGTTATAGTAGAGATAATCCTAATATGACTATTGTTGGCTTAAAGTTTTTTAATGTCTATGGGCCGCGTGAATATTACAAGGCAAAAACCTCCTCTATGGTAATTCAACTTGGACATCAAATCTTAGATGGAAAAGCGCCAAAATTATTCGAAGGCTCGGACCAAATATTACGAGATTTTATTAATATTGAAGACGTCATACAGGCCAATATCAAAGCCTGCAACCCTAAGCAAAATGGTACTTATAACGTGGGCACTAGCAACCCAAGGAGTTTTCAAGATATTGCTGATATTTTGCAACACGAACTGGGTACAGATTTGGGTACAGATTACATACCCAACCCATATGACGGTTATCAAATGCACACGCAAGCTGATATTAGCACCTCACAAACCAACTTAAGCTTTGAGCCGATAGTTTCTCTAGAGGCTGGTATTAAAGCTTATATCCCTGATATTAAGCGCTTACATGGAACAGATATTTCATGATTGACCTACAAGGAAAGTCACCAAAATTATTGGTCATTGGCGATCTAATGATTGATCATTACTTATGGGGTTCGTGCGAGAGAATTTCACCCGAAGCTCCGGTACAAGTTGTCAATGTTAAAAGCGAGAGTGCGGTTCTTGGTGGTGCTGGCAATGTCATTAACAATCTTTGCGCATTGGGTGCAAAAGTTGATGTTATTAGTGTTGTTGGTGGCTGTGAAATTTCAGATGAACTGAAAAAATTATTAAATAAAATTAAAGTTGACACTCAATATCTGATTACTCAAAAAGATCGCATCACCAGTAAAAAAAGCCGAATTATTGCTGCGCAACAGCAAGTCGTGCGCTACGATAGAGAAAGCACTGATGAGATCAGTAGTGAATCACAAAAACAGATTTTAGCGTCTTTTAAAAACATTATTGCCAATTATGATGGTGTTTTATTGTCTGATTATGGAAAAGGCGTATTAACGTTTGAACTCACTCAAGTCTTAATTACGCTGGCTAAGCAACATGGCAAAAAAGTATTAATCGACCCAAAAGGTTTGGATTATTCAAAATACAAAGGTGCTTATTTACTCACACCAAACAAAAAAGAAGCTAGTGAGGCCACTAATATTAATATTGTTGATGACGAAGGTCTAGCTCAAGCAATCACTCAATTAAAAGACGAGTGCAGTTTAGATGTTTCGTTAATCACCCTTAGTGAAGATGGTGTGGCAATTTATGACGATAATCTACGTACCCACCCAACCGTAGCTAGAGAAGTGTTTGATGTCACGGGCGCAGGCGATACTGTACTTGCTTCATTGGGTT
>Ga0209142_1001137_pt1 | contig 15531 bp, 21 predicted proteins | sample SaaInlV_120m_DNA_FD_184678 | JGI IMG/M metagenome (GOLD analysis project Ga0209142, IMG submission 184678) | Marine microbial communities from expanding oxygen minimum zones in the Saanich Inlet - Saanich Inlet SI074_LV_200m_DNA (SPAdes) (version 2) | ecosystem: Environmental > Aquatic > Marine... | reverse complement strand
ACAGATTTGGCGGGGTAGTTTTCGTGTAGGCATGTCGCTCTCCAGTGAAATTTGGAGAGCATTGAATCAGATCAGGCTGCTTGTGTCCAGTACTTTATGCTGGGCGGGAGAATTGGGTAACGATATGGTCTTAGCCCCCTCATCCGGCAATCCATTAAAGTCGGCAAAGAGGTCTGCCTGCATCTCACTGTTGAGTGCATCCGCCCGCTCCGCCTCCTCGGTCTGCCGTCGTAAATCATCGATCAACACCTTGGGGTGAACCTTCTCCTGAATATAGAGCGGTGGCGCATGAACCACCAGATCCGACCAGTCCTGCTGATCCTTGCCTCGCCAGACCAACTGAGGATCAAGATCCCCATTGCGCTGCTCCTTCTCAGCCTCCAGCCTGTTATCACCTCTCGGGTATTTCACCTCAACCGGGTTTTGATCATCCTTCTGCATGATGGATTGATATTCTGCAGTAGGGATATTCTTGCGGGAGGCCTCCTCATGGGTAATGGTTTCGACCGATTTGGGCGTTTGCTTTTTTGTTCTTCTGGCCATCTTTGCTTCCTTATGCTGCAGCCCCAGTGGTTACTGTCTGAATCATCTTCTCAAATTCCTCTTCCACCTTCTCTGCAAAATCGTCCTGCATCTGGAACACGTCCGTAAACTCGGCAAATGCCCAGCGCCCATAGCGTTCCAGATTATTCACCCCCGGCACCCAGTAGGTGTCCATGGTACTTTTCTTCTCTTTGGCATCTTCTCCACGATACCCCTTGATCTCTACAATGAGTTTCAGTGGATTATCTGTACCATACCCATCATCAACATAAACAATAAAATCAGGACGGTAGGTTCTGTTCTCTGAGGCATAACGGTACGGCACCTCCAGTCCCAGATTGTGGTTCTTCACATAGGCAATGACTTTGGGGTGGTCTTCAGCCACCCGACAAAACTCCCCCTCCCAGTCACTGTCGAGAATAGCCCAGTTGATCTGACACCGTTCACTGCTGGTCTCATAACGTTCGGTCTTTGAGGTGGTGAAATTGATATGCACGGTAGAGCCGGTTGGATTATATGGATCCAGAACCGCCTTGATTGGTCGCTTGCCTTGCTCTGCACGAGTAATCGCTGCTGTAATCCGGTCACAAGCAACATCTGCCAGTGCCTGATACATCAGCAACCCTGGATAGGTCTCTCCTTTGCAGGCAAGACAGGTATCGAGCCACTCTTTGGTAATTCGCTTGAGCTGTCCAAACAGGTGTAGTTTGGGATCCTCACCCGGATCACGCCATTTGGTGTAGAGCAGGCGCTGGGTGATATGGAACAGCAGCGTGGAACGACGCAGATCTTTAATGTGTTCCAGCGTCAAATCGGCAGACTCACCGATGATACCGGAGTTCTTAACATGAGAAGGCCCCACGATTGCGGGCGTCAATTCAAAGATTGAGTCTTCGTTGAAGGATGCTGTAAGTCGCTCTTCAGGGAGTTCCACACGATACCCGGCCACCCTGGGAAACTGGATTTCCAGGGTGGCACGTTCTGGCAAGATTGCCTTCACCTGAATGGTTTCACGCGGGGGCTGCGGAGGGGCAATCACCGGCTTTGCTGTGAAGTCGAAGGGGATACCGAGCACATCGGCATACTCGACATTAAAGAGGTTCTCTTCATTCAGGTCATAAGATTGGCGGCGCAGTGCACGACCAATCACCTGCTCACAAAGCAGCTGAGTACCGAATGCACGCACTCCCAGTACATGGGTGACGGTATTGGCATCCCAGCCTTCAGTCAGCATGGAGACAGAGACCACACAACGGATCGACTCCCCCAGTGTTCCCGGTTTACCGACGGTATTCATCACCTCTCGCAACAGTGCTGCATCATCGATGTCCTTGCCTGCACGCAGTTGGTTGGCGAGGTCACCACCACGCTCCAGTGCTTCGCGCTTAAAACGCTCAATTTCATCAGCGGCGACGTTTCTGAAATTCTTGTCCAGTGCTTCACCAGACTCCAACTGTTCACTATCAATCAACAGCGTATTCGGACGCGCCAACTGGTTACCATGCTGGTCATAGTTACGGAACAGTTCAAGTCGTCCGTTTTCAACATTTGAGGTGCCATCTTCATTCTCACGCACAAATCCGGAGATATAGTCGTATACCAGCTTTGAGGTAGCCGTATTATTACAGACGACAATGAAACAGGGAGGCACCTTGATCCCTGCCTTCTTCCAAAGATCGTAGGTTTTCTCATAATGGCCATAGAGCGCCTGCAGTGCAGTTTGCAGCTCTACAGGAATACTCAACGGATCGAGTACGGCATTTTTTCGCCCCTTCTTCGGCATTTTCTTACCGATATGCTCCCAGAGCTTACGATACATCGGCATCTCACTGCCGGGAATATTCTCGGCAACAGGGACACGCGGCAACTTCACAATGCCACACTCGATGGCATCCATCAGTGAAAAGTCACTCATGGTCCAGGGGAAAAGTGTCCCCTCTACATAGCCTGATCCGCTTAAGAAGAACGGAGTAGCCGAGAGATCAAAAACCCGAGCTACCCCCAGCTTTCGGTTGACCGCCTCAATACCGGATATCCAGAGTCTTGCGGCCTCTTTGTTCTTTTCTGCCTCCTTCCTGTCATCACCCTTCAGAGTTTCCTCATCACTCTGCTCCTTCTCCCGGTAACAGTGGTGGGCCTCATCGTTGATTACGACGATGCGTTTCAATCCCATCAATTCGGGCATGACACGCTGCAGCATCTGCCCCTCTGTCTCGACCGTCTCCAGCTCTGAGCCACCACGCCCCTGCAGGAGTCTGCGCCCACCTTTCGAGAGTTCAATCCGTTCTCTCTGTTTGAAGGCGTGGTAATTGGTAATCACGATCTTAGCTTTATTCAACTCCTCCATCATATCGCTTGGGACAAGCTCACGATTCTTGTAATAGCTATCTGGATCATTCGGAAGTAATACACGCAAGCGGTCTCGAATGGTGATCCCAGGTGCTACTAGCAGAAAACCACGAGTGAACTTCTTGCTGTTCGGCGTGCGCACCGCATTGATCGTCTGCCAGGCAATCAACATCGCCATCACGGTGGTCTTGCCTGCCCCCGTTGCCAGCTTCAGTGCCAGACGCATAAGATCACGGTTGGCTTCGTTATTGGCTTTATCCAAATGGTCTACAAACCGCTTACCTGCCTTGCCCAACTTGGGGGCAACTTCAGTGAGCCAGATCGCTGTTTCAACTGCCTCTACCTGACAAAAGAATGGGCGAATTGCAGCAAAATCATGATGTCTCCAGTGCAGTAGTAATCGCTGGGTCTCAGGTGTAACTCTCCAGTCAGCTGGATTGGGGATTTCTCTCCATTTATCAACCTCCAGACGAAGCGTATTGATAACTGTGGTATGGTCATATTGCTGCTCTTCTGAAGAGAGTCCTTTTCCCTCATCAAATACCAAGTCGGCTTGCTTTGCAGCCCCTTTCTGCTTCTTTGGCTTGGGAATTGGAGTAATAAATTCCGCACTACGGCGCTTGCTAACTACTTTCTGTGTTGGCTGCCCTGAATCATCAAGCTCCCAGTGCTGGCCGGGATACTCGTAAGGTGAATTTAGGATTGGGTGTTCGAAAAATGCTCTAGACATCGGCTCTACCTCTATCACCCCTACCTCAAAATCAATAATTCATCACACCCAAAGACAGAAAATACCTGTGGGTTGCGATACGGACTGGTATGTTTATGAGTGTCTATCATGCCAGAGCTTTCCATCAATTAGTAATTATTACAGGCCCGCAATGATTACCAAATATTGTAGTCATTCTACCAATACCCAACGACATATTTTGTCGCTTGAATCAGATCATTGTTCAATTATTTTGAACAAACTACTTTCCATCAGCTGGGCCAGCCATATTTCAACTGGCTCAAGCCAATAAATAGCCACAAACACAACAACAAGCCATTGAAATCATTACATTAACTTGACTTTTTATTATAAGTCAGTATAATAGATGTACGGCTCATTTAATGAGCTGCTTATCCCCTAACCCCTTCCCCCATGTCCGCCCCGACCTACATGACCACTATCCAGGTCGATGTCTTCGACTATTGAGACAAAGCCACTGGCCCGAGCACCTCTGGAACCGACCACCTGAAGGTCTACTACGACTTAGTGGAACTAACCCCAGATCAAATCAACGCCATTGTGAAGATGACCTCTATCCTCACTCGATGAATCTATGACTCCCATCTACCCAAGCCCCTTGATGATCAGGTGACTGGAGAGTTGAACATCAACTGCCCTGAGTAATGGCTCACTGTTGCCAAAGTTGGCTGCTCTTCGGAAGCGGCCACAAAACAGCGAAAACCCAAACAAAAATATCCCCTAATTTTCTATCCCATGAAAAGATGAAAACTGAGATCAGCATGGAACTGCCTTGTCGGTTTCATTGATCTGATCAAACGCCCATTCCAGCTCTACTATCTCTACCGCTTCTACTTCAAGATGAGGAAGCTCATTCCACTCTACGCCTTCAAGAGGCATGGCTATCTAGTCGCCTCTTCCGGTAGCGGGAAGAGTGAACTGATTAAGGTACTGCTCTACCGTGAGCTGATTCAGAAAGAACCCAAGAGTAGTGTCATTGTGATCGACCCCCACGGAGATCTAGTTGAAGAGATCGTCAGAATGAAGCCGATGGCGAAACGCTATGTCACCAACCGTGTGGTCTATATCGACCCCTCTCTTCATGCTGACTACACTCCGAGCATCAACCCCTTTGAGATATCAGACCGCAGTGAGAGGAACATCGCCCTGATGACCCAGGAGCTGAGAAGTATCTTTGAGGTGCTGCTGCAGGATGCCAACACCACCAACCAGATGAGCGCCATTCTGAGCCCCTGCATTGCTACGCTATTGAGAAGACCCAACAGTGACTTCTCGGACTTGCAACGCTTTATGGATGACAACAACAATGAGGATCTGGTAACACTGTGAGCACAGTCACCCAACCCACAGCACCGCACTCTGTTCCAGACCCGCTTCTACAGCAAGATGTACTCTGCAACCAAGCATGGGCTCTACACCCGTATGCAGGTACTGCTGAATGAGCCGGTATTCCAGAAGCTGATCTCCAACACCACTACGCTTAAGCTAAAGCAGTTGATCAACCAGAAGAAGATTATCCTCTTCAAGCTCTCTCTGTGAGAGTCTGGGAGTGATAGTGTGCAATCCTATGGAAGGTTCATTGTGGGGATGCTGCGCATCATCGCCTTTCAGAGGAGCAACATTCCACAAGAGTTCAGGGTACCGACCTACCTCTTTATCGATGAGTTCCAGAACTTCATCTCAGAGGATATCGAGAAGGCGCTAACCCAGCTGAGAAAGTATGGACTCCATCTGATTCTGGCCAACCAGTATATTGGTCAGGTGGGCTCCCCTTCTCTACAGAAGGCACTTCTCTCCACAGGTGTGATCATTGCCGGAAAGAATGAGCGCAGCAGCCTGCTTTCACTGAGCAGAGAGCTGGATATCTCTGTTGATGGCCTGATCAATCTGAGGGTGTGACAGTTTGTGATCAACACTCCCTACAGAAAACCCTTTTTGATCGATGCACCCAAGTTACTACTGGGTAGCAACTACGCCATCTCTGAAGAGGAGTGGCAGTGGATCAGAGCAAGGAATCTGCGCCAGTACTACCGCAGGTTGAACCCTGATAATGAACATGCCGATAGTGATCTGCCCTATACCCCTTAACCTCAACTCACATGAAACTAACCGAACGTGAACTGACTACTCTGAAGGCGCTGGGCCGCTTTAAGTTTCTGACCTCTTCCCAGTTGAGGTTGATCTTTGGGTGCAGCCTCAGCAGCGTGAACAGCGCACTGCGTAGTCTGAAGGGGTTTCGTTACCCGCTGGTGAAGAGTATAGATTTTTGAGTATCCCCCTGAAAAGGGAGGCTAGCCCCTGTCCACTATCTAAGCCAAGCGTGAAAGTATCAATTGCATGAGGGAACCTCTCTGACGCTGGAAGAGATTCTTGCACCCGCTAGGAACACTACCTTCTTTCAGCGTGACTACTTCCACCGTGTGGCCACCGTGCAATTTGCCATTCTGTTCCAGCAGTGGATGGCTCACCATGAATACGGGCTCATCGATATGGGGCTCTACTTCAACCGCAGAATGGTCAATGGACAGTATGTAGCTGCCTCCAGAACCCAGTGACATGGCCGTTATGTGGAGCCGGATGCCCATGCCATCTATCAGGCCAATGGAGTCTTTCACACATTTCTGTTTGAGCAGCACAACGGCAAGGATGCCAAACGCGCCATCAAGCAGATTGAGCAACACTGCCTGGGGCTGACGAGTGAGGCCTACACCATCCGTTTCACTAGACGTGATCAGGCGCTAGTGGTCTACCTGTTTCAGAACCGCAGCTGCATGAGTGTGGTGATGAAGGCGATGATGGCCAGCCCACAAATGAGGAGGATGCAGCACCTCTTTCTCTTCAAGCATGAGGAGGAGCTGAAGAGTGGTTTTGCTGCTGAGTGGCACCACCCCGATGGAACCGCCACCTCCTTTCTTCCCAGTGACCCATCGTAGATCTATTTCCCTTTGGGTGGATCTCGCTGCACTCGACAATTCCTGTCGAGGGTGGCGTTTGTCCAACCAAAAAGGAGTCTACTGATGACAAAACTGATTTCAAAAGAACTAGTACAACTGTTCAAGAACTATCCGCTCTACACACAGGAGAATGAGTCTGACCCACTGGTGGTCGCCAAGCTGTTTGATGCCTACGGCTCAGCCACCTGGTACCTTACCGAGTACAATCCGGAAGAACAGGTCGCCTTTGGCTATGTCACCGGCCTGGCCTATGACGAGTGGGGCTACGTCTCACTGTCTGAACTGGCGGAGATCCGGCACCCGATACTGGGTCCCCGTATTGAACGAGATCGCTACTTTGATCAGCAGCGCTTCTCTGCACTGGGTCTTTTGGAAACGGTTCAGTAGAAGTTTTTCAGCCAGAGCGATCTGGCTGATTTTCTTGTCCGCAACATCAACGACACTCCCCCATTCAGCGTCTTGGATCTGTGCCCTTACAACGTTGTGTACAAATATTACACGGTGGGTCGAACCATCAATCCGGCCCAATTCTACAAAGCTCTTTCAAGGGCGTTCAGGCCGTAGGCCATGGCCTGAACGCCTCTTGAAAAATCGGAAATTCAAATTTTTCTGAAAAATATTTTCCTCCTAAAAAGGCATCAACTCCCCTTTTCCAATTTTTTTCAGAAGAAATTTGAGTTCCCTCAGAGCATTGTGATGAATGGGCAGGATTAATCGTCCTATTATCTTATTTTTTTAATTTCTTAGATTATGAACAAGGAATTGCCACAGTATGCGACGTCATACGAAAACGAGCTGTTAGCCTATGAGCAACTAGACAGCACAGATTTTATCAAACAGTACATCGATTCAAACTACGACTGCAGTAGTGATGAGGAGGATGTAATGATCCAGGAGCATTTCGATTGCTTGGAGATCCAGCATTACAGAAACAAAGATTCAGAGTATGACTACTTTGAGATCACTCTTGGGTATGGTGGGCCGAATATCTATCTTAATGTGAACAGCAGGTGGGAGTCGGTTGAGTACATCATCAGCTGGTGATGGGAGACCTACAGGAAGGATCTGAGTCATCTGTACAGTGCAATCAATCAGCTCTATGCTTTGGACTGTTACTGCTGATAATTATTGCTCCCGGCTTTGGCTGGGAGTTTTTTATTGTGTGCTATTGCCTCTCCTCAGCCTTTTTATAGACTGCACTCCGTTCACGCTTACCCACTGCAATCACTGAGATAAACAAGACCTCATCTTCTACCCGATAAATCAGCCGAAAACCTGAGCGGCGCAACTTGATCTTGTAACAGTTCTCCATTTTCCTCAGCCTGGCTGAAGGCACCCTTGGGTGGATCAACCGCTCCTCCAATTTTTTCTTGAACTGCTGCTGCAAGGTTGGATCTAACTTCTTCCACTCCTGCAGCGCCAGCTCATGAAACTGAAGTTCATAACTCATCAAGGTTAACCTTTACAAAAGGCCCATCGGTACGTTCATTCACCAATCGGGCATCCTCTAGGTCCTCGATATAGGCCAATATTTTCTCATAGTACGTTGCCGGTAGCAGATAAGCTTCTGGGCGATTATGGTTAAGAATCGCAACGGGCTCCTCTTCCGAGGCCTCAAGAACATGCGCATAGTTACGCTTTAGCTCAGTCACACTGGCTGTAGTGGTAGAGAGGACTCTGTTCATTATTTACACCTTTTTTGATTTATTTATCACATCTTATTTCACACCATTATAGACGTCAAAAAAAGATCGTCCAGCCCGCAAAGCATACCAAAACTAATGAACCCATAGAAATTACAATTTCTAAGTTTGCTTGCCTAGCACCGTTTTTGAACTACATTCTTTAGAAGATTGTTGATGCCATGGGGTAGTGGCAAGATTGCAAGTTCGTAACGAACTTGCGGCATCTTGCAAGGGCCAGCCCTTTGAACCCGAAAGAATCCAGCAGAGCTGGAACATCGATAAGGATGGAGACGAGTGATGGATGATGCGAAGTCAGAGTATCAGAAGTCGTACCGCAAGCGGTATGCCGAAGGGCATCGTCGCATCAATATCTCTGTCACCAAGGCAGAGTATAACGCCTTACAGCATCTCGCAAACCGAGAAAACAAGAGGGTGACAACACTGGTAAAGGACTACGCCTTTGCTGGGGTGAGCCGCACATTAGCCGTACCAAAAGAGCTACAAGAGGAGCTGAAACAGCTCCGTTTTCTGATCCGCAACATTGCCAATAATGTGAATCAGGCCGCCCACTACTCCAATTCATTGCGCCGCGTAGCCGATGAGAATGGCCTTCTGCTGGAGATCAAGAAGCTGGAAGATACCGTTCATGAATTTGTGCAGGAGCGGATGAAACCATGATCATCAAGTCGATGTCACGCAAGGAACGCTCCTTCAGTCAACTGCTCGATTACATGGAGTCGGGCCGTGCAGATGAACGCTTCACCATCCACCACAACCTCTACGGCAGGAGCCCTGAAGAGGTAAAGGAGGAGTTTATCCAGAACTCCCAATTTCTCCATCATCGCACTGGAGCCAATTACATGTACCATGAGGTGATCTCCATCAGCCGCAGTGATCAGGTAAAGCTGGATGAGCAAAAGGAGAAATTACGCCAGATTGCCCAAGACTATATCCGTGATCGCGCTCGGCATAATCTGGCGTATGGGGCACTCCACGATGATCACGATAACAACATCCACTTCCATCTCATTATCAGTGCCAATGAGGTCGCCTCTCAGAATCGCTTCCGCTTGAGCAAGCGAGAGTTTGATCAGATCAAGAAATCACTGGAACGAAAGGTGCTGAAGCACTACCCAGAGCTACAGCAAAAAGAGCTGATCAACCGGTCATCGAAAGAGCATCTCTCCAACAAGGGGGCTGAACTGAAGCGGCGTACTGGGAGGACACCACAACGTGATGCAGTCCGTGAGAAGGTACGCACCATATTCAAACATGCATCATCCCGTGAACAACTACTTGATGGCTTCGATAAGGCTGACTTGGACTTCTACATGCGGGGCAAGCACCCTGGCGTAATTGACAGGGAGACGGGGCGTAAGCACCGCATCAAGTCTTTGGGATTTATAGAGCAGTTCAAGGAGATCGACCGGAAGATTGAGGTCGATCTGAAGCGGGGAGCGAAGCAGGATAAACCGGCCTCCTCTGCCAAACCCAAAAAGCGCAAGCCTGAACAGAGCACCAAGCCCAAGCAGTCGGACCGTACCGAAAGCCAAAAGAGGACCCGCGATCAATCAGACACCCATTCGAAAGGAGGAGTCGGTAGCTCTGAAAAACGTAGCCGCGCCAAAGAAGCATTTCGTGAGTGGGTGATGGGAGACTTCTCTGCACGTGAGGCGCGGGCCAAGCAAGCAGAGTATGAGCGCATCCGTGATCTGATGCGTGAAACACACCCTGAATTGAACACCAAGGCCAAACTGGATGAGTGGCTCAAGGGGGACTTCAGCGAACGCGAACTCCACCAGAAGGCAGAGCGTATCAAATCCTACTACCGCAAGCTGGACGAGGAGAAGAGCAAGGAGCAGCGCAAGGCCGAGGAAGAAACACTAGACCAGAAATTCAGCCACCAAGAGAAAGTTGATCAACAACGCCGAGAGCAGATGAAGCAGCGTCGTGCACAATCCAAACAATCTACGGAGGAGAAGAAGAATGGCCACTCACGATGATGACTGTTATGAGAAGATGAAAAAGAGGAGCAACTCCAGCTCCTCAAATTCATCCTCTACAAAATCGGTTCCACTGGGTGGCTCTCTGCTGTCAGATACCATGAAGGGGCTCTTTAAGGGGGGCGGCTATCTGCTGGGCCGCCACTTCAACCGCAAGAAAGAGGGTGCCTCTTTTGGGGAGGAGAAGGACTTCTCCAGCTATCTCAACCCCCGTAATGATGGACTGCTGCTGGATGGAAACAAGCTTCACCTCTCTGAGCGAGATAGCATGCAGAATGTCTGCGTAATGGCCCGTATCGGTGCGGGCAAGACCTCTCGCTATATCATCCCCAATATCCTGCAGAAGGCGCGCACCAAGTGCTCTATGGTGGTCAATGACCCTAAGGGGGAGGTATTCGAGAACACCTCTGAACACATGCGCCGCAGTGGCTATAAGGTGGTGGTGATTGATCCGGAGAACTTGGAGCGTTCCAGTCGTTTCAACCCATTTACTGAGGCACGTAACGAGATCGAGATTGAACAGATTGCGGAGATCCTGATCCACAGTGGTTCACCACGACAAGGGGGGAAAGATGAATTCTGGTTGAATGGTGCCACACGCTTTGTCAGCCTCTTTATCAAGTGCCTGAAGAATGCAGGGCGGGATAACCCCGCCTACTACAACCTCCATAACCTCTATTATCTGTTCCAGAACTTTGGTGAGGACGGTCAGCAGCTGGAGGAGTTTATGCTGCGTTACGTCAGGAACCCCGATGATGCGCTGGATAATACACTCTGGAATGAGTGGCAAGGGGTGCTAACCGGCAACAAGGAGGGGGTACAGAGCTTTATCCTCAACGCCATTACCGCGCTGAGGAGCCTCTCCAACCGCAATATTGCAGCGCTGACTGCCCGCTCCGATATTGATCTGGAGGATATCCGCAGTGAGAAGACGATCATCTACATGATCACCCCAGCACAGAATACCGAGTATTACGGCTTCCTCACCAGCCTCTTCTTCCGCAGTGTCTTCAATGCCTGCATGCGCAAGATGCCGGACCGGCGGACACTGCCAGTCTATATCCTCTATGATGAATTTGGTCACTCCACGATACCCAACTTTGTATCAACCGCCAATACCATCCGAGGATACAACGTCTCTATATCAATCATCTTGCAGAGCATCAGTCAGCTCAGCGCCCGCTATGGACAGGAGTATGCCTACTCAATTCAGGGGGGCTTCAACACCTATCTCACCTACGCTGGTGCCGATCCGGAGACTGCTAAATTCTTTGAGCAGATAACAGGACGCACACGAGAACGGCAGAAGGAGCACTTTCTCGACATCGTTGAGACCTATCAGGAGTACAACCTGATGAATGCAGGCGATGTGCGCACCATTCATGAGAGTGAGGCGCTGATTGTATCTGGCAACCGCCACCCGATTAAGCTGATGACCACCCCCTACTTTGAGAGTTGGTCTCTGAAGCGCTGCGCCAACAAGGGGCCAGCCAAGCTGCCCTCACCTGAGCATCACAGCGCCTATCTGCAGTATGTGGGGCTGGAACGATGAATGTGACGGTTGTGGTGGGTGAAAATCTGAACTGGCTTGGAATTGGCATTTTCGCTGGACTGGGGTATCTCAATGGCTATCTGCTTCGGGATATCGGGCTAATCAAGATCATAGCCGCTTTCTTTGTGATCCCGTACTCCCTCTCTACCCTCAGTCAGGTCAACAATGTCGTACAGGCAACTCTTCCTTTTCTACTGCTGGCACTGGCCGGATACTGGGGACTGGACAAAACCCGCTATAGAGTGAGCTACCTCTTTAACGAGGTGCAGTACCATATTGGTTACTTCGTAAGGCGCTGGCGATGAATGAGTCCGATTTCATTTTCTTCTCAATCTTCTCCTTTGGAGTGGGGCATGCCATCGCCTACTCTGTGAAGAACGTTAGCAGGCTATATAAGGAATGGGGGCTATTGGTCTGCTACTTTGTCTTCCCACCCATCTTTGTTGTACTGGTCTACTCAGCGGCAATGATTGCTGATGCGAAAGATCCCATTCTAAGCACAGCATTTGCTGTGGGCTTTATCTACAGGATGTGGAGAAAGCGATGATGGATAACTACTCTACCTATATCTATATCGCTGTGATCATGTCAGCTGTTGGATATCTGACCACCCATACCAGAGACTTCAACATCTGGAAGTTTGGACTAATCGCTTTGATTGCAGCCCCAATCATAACCTCACTCAATAACGCTGAAGAGGCTATCTGGGTCGCTGTCACCTCCTTCTTTGTGGGCTACCTACTCCCGCATGCCCACATCTTGGGAGGATTTTTCAGTGCTATCAGCTCTCTGATCAATAGCATCCGCTACCGCAGCGACCAGAGAATGATCAATGCCAAACAAGAGGAGCTACGCAGAAAGGAGGAGGAGTTATACCGCAGAGAGGAGGAGCTGGAGAAGCTACGCCGTGAATACGAAGAGGCGATGCGCGATGCACGCCAGTCGCAGAGAGAGTACGAGGAGGCCCGTAGCCGCTATGAACAACAGAGTGGCCACTCTGGTGGTGAAGAGCAACAAAAGCAGCAGCGACAGAAACAGCAAGAGTCCAGTGAGCAGAAGCACCGTTCTAAGCAGCGCTCCAGATCTGATTCCAAGTCAAAATCCAAATCTAGATCCAGCAGCTACTCTGGGTCAAAATCAACAAGAACGACTCATCTCGAAACGCTTGGGCTTGACCCAAGCACACAGTACACCACTGATCAGATCAAAAAATGGCAACGCAAGCTTGCCTCGAAATACCACCCTGATAAACATCACGGCAAAAGTGAGGAGGAGATCCGTAGACTTACCGAGGAGATGCAGAAGATTAATGAAGCAGCAGATTGGCTGAAGAAGCACCCTGACCAGTAGAATTACGACTGTTTACAAATTTTATACAACCCCACTTTTTCCTGACAACAGACACCACTATGCACCAATCCCATATCTACACCCCACAAGATCAATCCTATGAGGCCAGACTGGAGGCACTCAAAGCGGTAATGGCTGCTCGTGAGCAGGCCAAAAGTAGCCGAGAGCATGCCAATGATCCGCAGTGGTCTAGCGTACTGGGAGGGATTGATGAGATTGAGGTTGCCGAGATGATGATCGAGAGCAGCTTCTCCATGGCATCCTCTGATTTCCAGCAGAATGAGCTCAAGCAGGCACAGTCTGATGGTGCACTGACAGAAAAAGAGCTGGGCGAGATTATGACGGCAGTGCAACGGCAACAGGCGCAGTCCAAGCGTAGCAACTCCAACTCGGATGAGAGCAGCAGCTCTCACAAGCAGTCATGAAGCAGCAACCCTTTTCAGACAACATGAAAGAGATCGCCGATAGCATGGGGATCTCCATGTATCAGCGCTTCAGTCTGATGGAAGCATCACTGTTTCTCCGCTGCACAGAGGCTGATTTGCAGAAGCTGATTCGCACTCACAAGATCTCGTATATCCAGGTCACTTCTGAACAGGTCGACTTCTTTGGCTTTCAGGTACTGGAGTATCTGTTGAAGAGTGTGGTCACAAAATCGGCCTCTTCTTCAGATACCAGCCCAGAACGCATTGTGCGCGCCAAAGAACTGCAAGAGCTGACAGGTCTATCCCGCACTACACTTTGGAGGATGGAGCGTAAGGGTGAGTTCCCTGACCGTGTACCATTATCGGGTAGCAGTGTGGGGTGGCGTTATAGTGAGGTTATGGAGTGGATGCGGACACGATGAAGCGTGTCCAATAAAATTGAACACATCACCAATCATCTGGTTTGTGGATCGCGGTATCAGGAATAGGGTTAGGTAATTGACTGGCCTCAAACATCCATCTACGAATCGGCTTCACAAAGTCTGCTTGCTGCCGAAGTTGAGATGAAGTTTTCCGCACAGGGGCTCCGGGTGTAACAAGCCCAATTACCTTGTCATGTAATTTCGCTAATTTCATAGACTCCGCAAGGTCTGAATCATTGGAGACCACTACTGCACAGTCATACTCATTTTTCCATGCATCATTCAGCAGATGCACTGCGAGATTAACATCTGAGCCCTTTTCTTCCTTCTTCCAAACCTGCACAATCTCTGGAGGCGGCTTAGCATTTTCTGCCTTTACCTTGTTCCTGAGAAAGTGCCCCAATATTGTTTCGACTTTAGGGCACTGCTTCTTCAGCGCACGGAGATAGGCTTCCTGACGATGATGGATTTCAGGATCTGATTTATTTGCAGAAACTTTAGCCGTAAAGTACTTAACTCCGACAACCTCATTCGCCTCACCCAGTACGTTCTGGAAAAACCGCTCTAGGTCAATCCACTTATATTTACTGCCTCTCAATGCACCATAGTAAAAATTGAAGCCATCAACATAGACGATGGTTCTGTGTGGTTGCTTATTCATAAACAGTAATTTTGATGACCTATAAAAAGCTAGGGCCTCCGAAGAGGCCCCGCGCCCAATGATCGAAGTCACTGGGGTAGTAGTACGTATTACTGTAGGGTATCGTCTGGTAAAACACAATATCTCAAGCCAAAATTTATATTAGACTTGGAAGTAGCCAGCCATACCCCTACCAGCAAGATTTCGCCGGACGCTTACTTTGCTAAAGAGTGTAGTGGTGAAATCCCCTTCATCTAGCGCCGGTAGCGCCTCTTCTGAACGGATTGTGCGAGCCAAAGAGCTGCAGGAGCTGACTGGATTATCCCGTACTACGCTCTGGCGGATGGAGCGTAAGGGGGAGTTCCCTGATCGAGTGCCATTATCTGGCAGTAGCGTGGGATGGCGGTATAGTGAAGTGATGGAGTGGATGCGGACACGGTGAATGTCCTATAACATAATTTCTTGATCGCCCGTATCCAAACGGATACTATAATATCTATGTACCTAATCCAACAAACCAGCACATTTGCTAAATGGTTTAAAAAACTGAAAGACCAAAATGGGAAAGCAACCGTTCTTAAAAGACTCAGCCGCTTAAAGAAGGGGCACTGGGGAGACCACAAATCTGTTGGTGAAGGCATTGAAGAGCTAAGAATTTTTTCAGGCCCAGGCTATCGTCTTTACTGTTCTCAGCAAGAAACACAATTGGTCATTCTGTTATGTGGAGGCGACAAATCCTCTCAACAGAAGGACATAGAACAAGCAAAATTACTGCTTAAGGAGATTAGAAATGGTAGAACTCACTGAATTCGATCCGGCAGAGTACCTTGATAACGAAGAGGTCATCGCAAGTTACC
>Ga0209142_1001133_pt1 | contig 15590 bp, 14 predicted proteins | sample SaaInlV_120m_DNA_FD_184678 | JGI IMG/M metagenome (GOLD analysis project Ga0209142, IMG submission 184678) | Marine microbial communities from expanding oxygen minimum zones in the Saanich Inlet - Saanich Inlet SI074_LV_200m_DNA (SPAdes) (version 2) | ecosystem: Environmental > Aquatic > Marine... | reverse complement strand
AATATTAACATCTAGCGGAATACCTATCGATCCAGGCTTCCAATCTAGCAATCTAGGGTCATCTATATGACTAGGACCGGTTTCAGATAATCCATATAAATTTCCTATCCTTATACCGTATTGTCGTTCAAATTTAATTTGAGACTCTACAGGTAGTATTGACGACCCGCATCCGATAAACTCTAAAGAATTAAAACTCATTTCACTCGTATCATATCGAACTTTTAGTAGCATATAAACAATAGTTGGCACTAACTGTGTGTAATTTATCTCCTCTTCAGATAAAATTTTAAAGAATCGATGGGCAACACTAGAGAAACCCTCTGCAATAACTAAATTTGATTTATTAAACAAACATGGGAAAATATTGTAGTTAATTGATGCAGTATGGCCAAATGGCAAAATAGAAAGGTGTTTTGTACTTCCATCAAAACCGAAACCCTTGTTAATTGATTCTATAAGGTAAAAAATATTATCGTGCGAATATAGTACGCCTTTAGGGTTTCCTGTTGTACCTGAAGAGTAATATAGAGCAGCAATTTTATTACCATTAACAAAATTTTTCGTATATGGGATGTTATTTTTTACTACTCTAAAACTCTCTGGGCTATATATTTCCTGACTATCATATTTTTTATTAATCAGCTTCCTGGTGGTAATTACTACTTTAGAGTCTATATACTTAAATATTCTAACTAGCTCCTGGTCTGATGTAAAAAAAGGAATCGGGTTAAATATATTGCCTGTCAGTATACAAGCTATTAATACTTCCAAATATTCGATAGAATTCGGAAGTATAACGGTAATTATTTCTTGATGATATTCGTTTAACCCTTCTACATAATTCAATGAAGATCTAAATATATCATCATAGCTTTTACTTTGAGCATGGCTTATGTCTTTGACGCCTTTTGCTTTAACTCCTTTCAGCTCTAAGATTTTTTGTTGAAGTAGTGACATGATATTTATATAAAGATTAGTCTAACCTTCTAAATACTGGACTTTTACAATCAAGCCATCTTCTTCAAGAGATTGAAAAATTGGAATTAAATCATAAGCATATATATTTAACAGATTTGCAATATCAATAATATCTGTACTTCCGTCACAACATGTCATGATATTTAATATTAACTGAGCTGATCGACTTTCATTATTTTCTCTGCCACCTACAATTGTATAATTTTTACCACGTTTAGATAAGAATGGCTCTCCAAGAATATTTGATTTATAATAAAAATTCTTTTCTAATATTTGTATGCACTCGATATGAATTTGATATGACAACTCTAAACCGTCAGGTGAAATAAAATCCATATTATCTAATGATGTATGATATTCGGAATATTCGCCGTATTTTGATCTCATAATTGATACCATTGGAAGGTCTACTCCGGGAGAGCAATATTGCCTCTCATCACTCCCCCTATCCTTAATAAAGTCATACTCTTTGAAGCTACTTTTCTGGTTTTGAAGTACGTGTCTAGCAACTCTGTCTGCAATTGTATTTCCTTTTCTTGAAGGCATAAGAGATAACGAATTTTCATCACCAACACATGTAAGGTTGAAGGCTGCATACACCTTTTTTAGGTCGTTTAAATTCTTTGATATATATGTGACGGCACCTATAGTTTCTGGCGCAAAAGAAAAGCGATAAGTATATCGGTTTGAACTGTTAGTTAACCATTTTGCTAAATATATTGCAAGTCCGGGGCCAGATAATTCGTTATTAGCCATTGATGGATGACATATATATGTAGAAAAAAATATCTCTTCTTTTTGTTGTCCAGGAATAATAAAATCAGCATAAGTTAAGCTTCCTGTACTTAAAACTGAATCTATATAAACATGATATTTTTCATCTTTAAGATTTTTTCTTTGGCTATCAGCCATACAAAAACCCCATGTCTCACGATAGTATGAGGTGACATAAGGAATTGCATCGGGAAGCTCTGGTAAGGAATAGATATACTCATTTAACTCTTGCAATGCTATTTTTCGATTTATTGGAACACTGTATCCTACAACATGAAGGTTGTTTTCTTCAAAATTTATAATTTTTTCCCCGGCTTGGTTTTGAATATATGCAGCATAAATATTCCACTCTTTAGGAATGGTCCAATCTCCAACCTCTTTTCCAGATGGAATTTCATGTATGGCCAGGTCATGCAAATATTCACTCTTTATTTTAGAAAATGTTTGTCTAACACCTTCCCCAGTAAGACTTCTAGGAATTTTAAACAAACTCCCTATAAAATCATAAATTAATTGCCCAGTCAATTGATTAATCCCTCTTCTTGTAGGCTATTAAAAAAAATAAAAAAATTGTTCTTGTAATCTTTACAAACGAACTCAGCCCACCACCATAGCGTGAGCCGCCTTCCCTTTTTGAGATCTCAATTGGCACTTCATTGATAGGTATCCCATCCCTAATTGCACATGCAAGAAGCTCCGTTCCAATCATCTTTCTCCTGTCAAAGAATCCGTATTTTTCAAATAAATTATAAGAATAACCTTTCATTCCACATAGTGGATCACTTACACCCCAAAACATACCACTTAATGCTCCAAATATAGTTTCTATAATTCTATTTTTTATACTTCTTGAGCAAACAACAATCATAGCATTCTTTCTTAGAATTTTAAGCACTTCTGGAATTGCCAACGAATCTAACTCGCCATCAGCATCAGTAGTGACAATATATGAATAGCCGTTATTAAATGCATACTCAAAACCAGTACTTAGTGCGGCTTCATAACCTAGATTTTTCTTATGAGAAATAATAGTTGCCGATGTTGTTTTAACAGTATCTATAGTGGAATCTGTTGACCCATCATCTACAATAATAACATTTCCGTATATTTGAACTTTGCAAATTACATCAGTTATCGTCTTACTTTCGTTAAATGCTGGAATCACTATAGCTACACTATTATCTCTCATGATATTGTTTTTTAAAAATTTAATTTTTTAGAAATAATATTAAAAAATACTTTTGTTCCGTAAGTATTAAAATGGGCGTCAGATTCATCTATATATAAGAACTCCTTCTCTATCTCCATAGCTAATTCATTATTTAAGTCAATAATATTGACACCCTTAAATCTTTTTCTGAACTCGTTTACAATCTTATTATGTCTATCAACATAAACTGAAAAATCAGAATGAAGTTGGACTCCATAAACTGATGCTGGAGACAGTGCTAAAAGATTTTTCTGAGTTCATGTAATGTTTTTTGTATTAAACTTAATCTGTTACTTTATCTCTAAGTCACTTAGTAGAAAACTATCTCCAGCTTTAATACTTCGACATAAATTAGTACCAAGTATCTTATGCATAAGATACGGCGGCAATGCATTCTTAGGACAAGGCCTCAGAAACTCCAAGTCGCCAATAGTGATAATAGAGCCTTCTCTTAAGTTTTTCTTGGCGCGTATCGCCCTTCTTTGCAAGACAATAGTTTCTTTTTCATTATCTTCTACTTTCTTTAAACTTGTGCCTAACGCGTATTCAAGTTCTCTTGCTCGGTCAACCATATCCCTCCATGCATTGAAGTCCATTGAAAACTTATGGTCAGGACCCTCTCTACTTATATTGTCAGTAAAGTGTTTTTCTATAACTCTAGCACCTAACGTGATTGCCCCTAACACTGTAGCATGGCCTGGTGTATGGTCAGATAATCCTAGTATAGCTTCAGGATATTGATCTTTATACTCCTTTAATACATTCAAATTAATATATTTAAAGTTATCTAATGAAGCTGTATAGTTCGTATTACACTGCATTAATATTACATCCTGAGTGTGCCGCATTATCGTGTTCATTGCTAAGTGCACCTCGTTAATATCAGATGCGCCTGTAGCTAACAACACTGGTTTTTTCTTTGAAGCAATATAATCGATAATATCCAACCAAGTAATGTCTCCCGAGCCAATCTTATACGCACTAAGAAAACTATCAACTTCATCGACCAATTCTAATGAATAAGGTGAAGTTAAGAGAGTAATGCCAGCTTTATTGCAAGTTTCTTTTAATACTGGATTCCAGTCTTGATCAAGTGAAGCATCTTGATAGACATTATAGACACTTTTTTTCCATTTTGCCTGATGAGATTGCTGCCCCATTAATGATTTAAAACCATAATCACTAACAATCGTATTTGCAGTAAAGTGTTGAAACTTGGCTGCATCTGCTCCAGCTTCAGCACAAAGGTAAATAAGGTCTTTGGCACGCTCTAAGTCTCCATCATGATTCGCAGCAATATCTGCAACAAAATAAGTAGGATGATCGATACCGATAGTTTTATTTTCTATTTGAATCCTCTTCATTTATCCCCTCTAGAAATTATAATTACTCTCTAACTTCACACCTTTTACTCTAGACAGCCAGCCATTATCATACTGACTCTTCATTAGTTCGATTGCGTCAGAAACAGTAGGTGAGTCGTATTTTAAAATTGAATTAAGTTTTTCGCTACACAATGACATATTTTTAGGCCTATTCGCTTCGAAATGTATATCTTCAATACTAATTTTCTTAATATTATCAACAGGAAGATTAAATATTTCGGCCATTTTTATTCCAAAATCATACTTAGATACGTAATCCTTGCTTGTACAATGATAAAGCCCTGATATTTCAGTCTCAATTGCTTGACTGATTATTATAGATAAATCACTAACATGTAATGGTGAAAATATAACATCAGTAAATAAAGTTAGGGGCTCGCCTTTAACTAACCCATTAAGCATCCATTCAGCAAATGACATTTTGCCTGATTTACTCCAGCCGATTATATTGGTTCGTAAAACCAACCCACTCTCCATTAGCAATACTGGCTCTTCTCCCAAAAGCTTGGTTTCTGCATAAACATTTAATGGGTTAGCTTGATCTGACTCTATATACGACCCATTCTTTTTACCATTAAATACTGAGTCTGTCGAAATATAAATTAACTTTTTATTCTCCTGATTTAAGTAATTTGCTATAGTACTGGTTGTATCAATATGTAACTTTTTTGCAAATTCCGCATTATTTTCACATTCATCCACATTTACCATTGCAGCACAATGCACAATCACATCAGGCTTAGTATTAACTAACCATCTATTTAATTTTTGCAAATTTGTTAAGTCAAAGCACTCCCATTGGACACCGTCTTTTTCATAGCCTCTACTTCTCGAGGTTGCAAAAACTTGATGTTTATTCGTTAATTCATCAATTAATGCTGCTCCTAACATTCCACTTGCGCCAGTTACACCTATTCTCATTTGTCTATCTTCCGAATGATATCATGTTAAAAAAAACTCCCATAAGGCATGAGTAAAATCTATTATATTCTGATATATTATATTTGCCTATTGCGTAAACTAATTAAAGTACTCGAGTGTAGATCTTAAAATTTCTGCCTGCTTTTCTAACTCTGCATCATCTAGATAGTTTGTCTTAAATTGTTTAATTCTTGGTTGGATTATTTCGGCATTTGGACATAAGTTTTTATCATAATCAGCACATATAAAGTTATTTCTCTGTCTAAATAATTTTTTTTGAAAGAGTGGTTCGTTATAGGTTAACTGCCATGCTCCATAATACTTATCACCTCCTCTCTTTAAGTACTCTTTTCTGAATACATCCCAAGATAAATAATCGGTATTTAGTTTGCACGCAAATGCCCAATATGAAGACTCATACTCTTTGTTTATCTTTTGTGATTTAAACCATTCATAACCATGTATAGCCTCTTCAAAAAGCTTACCAGCTTTTTTTCTAGGGTTAATCAATTCTTCTGCACGTTCAGTTTGAGCCAATGCAACAGCGCAATTTAATTCACTCATTCTATAATTCCACCCAATATAATCATGTCTTTCAAAAGAAGGGTGTTGTATTTCGTCTTTACTAATCCTAGCTTTCTTAGCGCCAATATTTTTATAACCTAGACCAGTCACTTTTCTAATCCCAACCGCAAGATCCTCATCATTAGTTGTAATTATCCCGCCTTCTCCAGCTGTAAGATGTTTTGAACTCTGGAAACTAAAACTTGCTGCATGCCCTAATGTGCCAACAAGTCTATCCTTATAATATGATAAAAAAGCTTGCGCATTGTCCTCAATAACCAATAAATTATGTTTTCTAGCTATATCCATAATTGGGTCCATATCTGGTGATAAGCCATATAATGCTACTGTTATTATAGCTTTTGTTCTTTCGGTAATTTTTTCTTCAATACTTTTTGCATCAATAACGAATGTATCTATATCTATATCAGCAAAAATCGGGGTTGCGTTAGCATGTAATACAGCAAGACTAGTGGCTGACATGGTTAATGGCGGCACTATAACTTCATCCCCAGGGCCGATACCTGAAGCCTCAAGTGTCGAGTGCATAGTTGCTGTGCCATTTACATGGCTTATCGCAAATTTAGATTTAAACTTGTCTGAGAAAGCACTTTCAAACCTTGTCATATAAACCGCCCCTTGTGATGTTCTAAATTGACTATCCAAAACGTCCAAGACATACTTTCTCTCTAAATCACCAACTCTCTTCATTACTCAATCCTCTTTAATTGATTCTATGTATCCTTCATTTCTTACAACACTTTTTTGAATATTACTTAGTTCTGGATACTCGTCCAAAAGACATAATATATCTTCCATTAAGAAGTGCTCTTTCTTATTTCTCATTTTTCTATAAATAGCCCTTGAAAATTCCAAATCTTCGATGTAATCAATTGTCCACCTTAAATTACTTAAATTTTCTTTATATTCAAAATTAAATAATGAGAATTTTTTGTCATTTTTCCAGATGTAAGGGGTTACATGCTCTTTCTCAGAGTTTAAGGTGGCTTTTCTAAATGCAATTTCTAGCGATTTAAACCTGCAAACCTCTATATCAATTCCTTCTGGATATGTAGGTTTAATTGTATTACTAACGTAATCATAATTATTTTCAATTAATAGGTTGATTGCATGACTAACAATAACAGAATCTTTAAAAGGATCATCTGCAGTTATACGAACAATTATATTGGCATCGTAAGCCTTTGCGCAATTGTAATAACGCTCCAGTACATTTGACTCACTGCCACGAAAAAAATCAATTCTTTCATGCTTACACCAATCCACTAAGCGATCATCAGAGGCATTTACCGTTGTTGCCACAACAATCTTATCTATAATATCCACTTGCTGCATCCTACTTACAACCCTTTCAATTAGTGGCTTTCCATCAATATCTGCCAATACTTTATTTTTTAAACGAGTTGAGTTACATCTTGCCTGAATAATTGCAACAATATTCACTGATAAAGCTCCCAATTTGATGGGTCAATCAACATAATATCATTGATTTTCAAGTGATTTGGAACAGGAACTTTATAGTCTTTATTAATAGATGACATAATTTCCCCTAACTGCTCTATAGTTTCAATGCCGACTACTATTTTATCTATTTCATTGTATGAATAAACAAAATTAAGGCAAGCTTCTAACGGTGTTTGATTAGTTTTTTTAATCCAACTTTCAAATTCATCAAAGTAATTTTTCCATTTTTCAAAATACTGGTCTTTTTTTTCTGGATCAAGCAATAATAATCCTTGTAAAAAAACTGATCTAGTATGTATCTCTATTCCTAGAGTTTTCAGTTTTTCTAACCACCCAGAAGTTTCTATTCTTCTGTCTAATATGTTAAATGGGGCCTGAACAATATCTATCTTAATGTCATTATTTTCTAAACTTTCTAACTCTTTAGGATTATAGATAGATACTCCTATTTTATTAATCACTCCATCGCGCTTCAACTTACATAAAACACCATACAGTTCAAACCCTCTCTCTCCTAGGAAATCATTAGATCGATGAAGCATTAGCCCATATAATGATTCAACATTTAAATTATTAATGGAGTTATTGATGTTTTCAACCACCCATACTTTAATATTGGCTAAATTCTCTGGCATTGGCGGCAACTTTGTTACAATGTTAAAATTAGCAACTCCAGCCCTTCCTAATACCGCCTCACTATCTCCATAAAGAACCGCTGTATCAATTGTATCTATATTCTCCTTTTTTGCTTTATTTAGAATCTCAAAAACTTTAGACTCATCAACTTTTCCAGATATATTAGATACACCATAATTAAGACCAAATTGAGCAGTTCCTAAAGCTAATTTTCTTCCTAATTTTTGTTCATTTACCATGTAAATAATAAGAGTTAAATATTTCCAATTTTATCTTTATTTTTAGCTATCCAATCTTTTAGTTCCTCTATTTTCATCCACTCCTTATTATTGTCAGAGCTATATACAAAACTAGGGTTAACTTTTCTTCCATTGCCAATTCTTTCCGGATCTTTACTCCAATCATTAATAGATGGTAGAATTTTAAAATGATCTAGATATTCATATGTATAAAGCGCATCTTCTGAGCCTATCATTTGTTCATGTAATTTTTCACCGGGACGTATACCAACTTCCTCTTGCTTAGCCTCACTAGAAACAGCTAATGCAACATCAGTTACCTTCATAGAGGGAATTTTTTTAACATAAATTTCGCCACCCTTCATATCATTAAAAGCATGCCATACCAATTCAACTCCATCTTCCAAGGAGATCATAAATCGCGTCATTCTCTTATCAGTGATTGGCAAAACTTTATCTTTAACAATGGATAAGAAAAAAGGAATTACAGAGCCTCTAGATCCCATAACATTACCATATCTAACGACTGAAAATCTTGTGTCGTGACTTCCACTATAAGAATTTCCAGATACAAATAGTCTATCTGAGGTTAATTTTGTCGCCCCATATAAATTTGATGGACTACTAGCCTTGTCAGTAGAAAGCGCCACAATCTTCTTAACACCTCTGTCAATGCAAGCATCAATAAGATTCATAGCACCAAATACATTAGTTTTTACACACTCAAATGGATCGTATTCGGCAGTAGGCACAATTTTAGTAGCCGCAGCATGTACTACATAGTCAATACCGTTTAATGCACGATACAATCTATCTTTATCACGTACATCTCCAATTAGAAATCTAACTCTTGAGTCATCTTTAAATAATTTTGCCATTTCCCATTGTTTCATCTCATCTCGTGAAAAGACAACTATTTTTTTAGGATTGTATTTATCGAGTGTCATTGGGATAAACGTATGTCCAAATGATCCCGTTCCTCCAGTTATAAGAATATTTTTACCTGTTAACACAATAGCACTCCTTTTTTCTAATTAAACAACTTTACCATTAATTACACGGTAAATTCTATTGCATCTTTTCAGTGCAGATTCATTGTGTGTAATTAAAACAATAGTAATCTGACTATATAGTGATAGAATATTCGTTACAACTTCATATTCTTTTGCTTTATCCAAAGCAGACGTCGCTTCATCTAAAAATATCACCTCTCTTCCGGCATATAGCACTCTAGCAAGAGCAATTCTTTGTTTTTGCCCTCCTGAAAGTCTTACCCCTTCTTCCCCTATACTAGAATCTATATCCAAGCCATCTTGCATTATTACCTGCTCAACTGAGGCAGCTTTAATAGCCAAGTTCAGCTTTTGATCGTCTATTTTATCTTCATTTAAACCTAGAGCAATATTTTTCTTTATTGAGGCATTAATTAAAAAAACATTTTGAGGGATGTATGCACATTTACTTTGCCATTGTTTTAAATTTCTATCAGTGCACTCCATGTTATTAACCCAAATACTCCCCTTAGTTGGTTCAATCATACCAAGCATTATATCCATAAGGGTTGACTTTCCAGAACCGGACACTCCTACAATGCCTACAAATTCACCCTTATTTATAACCAAATTAACATTTTTAAGTATTTCAACCCTTTTTTTACTGTTGTATGAGAAAGAAACATTTTTTAATTCTAATTTGTTAAATGCAAATCCAATTGAAAGATCATCTTTGACATCCTCTACATTAATACTTACACCACCAGACGAAATCAATTCTTCATACAATGAATCTAATGCATACATTCCAGTTTTAATATTTGCATATCCTAGTCCAATTTGACTTATAGATGGCACTAATCGTATTGCCCCAACTGCAAAGACACTTAATGTTGCAAAAATGTGTGTGTTTGAATCAGAATTAAGCGACATATAGACGATCATAAGTACAATAAAAACAACCATACTAGTTTCAACTAAGAATCTTGGAACTAAGTGTAATGAACGAGTAATTACTCCAGCCTCACCAAACTTTACTACATTTCTCTTTATTTCATCACGGAAAAATAACTCAACACCTAATAATCGAATTTCCCTGAAAGCCCCAATTACATGCCTAACCTCACCAATTATAGAGGCCTCTTTATCAGACATTATCTTTCCATAGTGATATAAACGATGTTTGATAAATCTAAAGTAGACTGCAAGCACTAGACTTAATATTATCAACAGGCCCGTTACAGCAAATAAGCTAGTAAAAGACATAAGTAAAATAATGCCAAAAATAACCAACAACTCGATAGACACTCTAAGTGCAGGGACAAAAACAGAATCAACAAATAGACCAACATGTGTATTCGTGCTAACAATCATTTCCGAACTGTCTTTATTTAAGACATCTTCATATCTCATTGATTGGTACGCTTTTACAAGGTTATTAATTAGACTAGTCCTAATTACATAGCCAAAAGATAATATTTTTTTTTGTACAAAAAATGCCACCAAACTTTTAACAAAAAATACCATAACAAGAAAAATACCAATCGACAGAATGGCTGAATTATTATCCACTTCGCCTATTACAAATAGCAACACAGGATAATCATGAACAATACTACCCTGATACCCAATGAGTGCAACAAAAGGGCCCACTAGGCCGATACTTAGCACATCTAATATAGATACCAACAAAAATAATAAAAACATTAATGGGAGTTTGGACTTAAATTCGCCAAGGATCAGTAATGATTTTTTTATAACGCTAAACATTTCTTATTTGTAAAGATATAAGGAAAAAAATTTATTCTTGATCTAGATCAGAAACCAATTCTAAAATCCCTTCTCCAATATCGACATACTCTCTTGAAATAATCTTTACTGAGCTTTTGGGGGTGTATTGGTAGGGTGTTAATTTATAATGATTATGGCTTTTTGAATCTGAATTATATTCAACCAAAACATCATATCCTATAACCTCTTGTATCATTTGAATTAACTCAGACTGGGTAAGGACCTGTATGCCAGTAAGAGTCACTGCTTTTTGTTTATACTTATCATCTAAGACATCCACACTCATTTTTGCGGCATCTACCACATGAATATACTCTCGCTTCTCATTGCCCGTTCCACCAAATATTATTTTTTTATTATGTACAATTTCACTAACAATTCTTTTTAAACCATTCCACTGCTGAGCCCTTGGTCCGTACAAAGAGCCGTACCTAAGTATCGTATAATCAAGATTAAACTTCTCATGAAAGACTTCGATCAATATTTCAACAGACTGCTTGGATGCCCTATAAAATGAACCATGCTTACTATAAACATACACAGTAGACCCATACATTAATCTTGCATTATGTTTGGCACATAAATTAACAATATTCACACTTCCAAGTATATTGTCGGTAATTGTTCTTATTGGGTCTTGGTCAGCTTCAGCTATATCAGCAATTGCTGCCATGTGATACACAACGTCTGATTTGGAAATTTCATCACTTAACGCATCAATATCTGAAATACTTCCTATTACCATTTTTTGATTATCGCTTATCCACTTTGAAGAGTTTGCATCAAATATTGTTACATTATGACCCCTAAATGTTAACTCATCCGATATGTGACTGCCAATAAATCCAGATCCACCAATTACCAATATATTCATATAACTTTAACCTAAATAATTAAAAAAATATCGAGTCTTACTTTTTTTATTTGAACTTGTTACTAATAAACTCACCTAGTCTCAATGATAAAGCAATAATAGTGAAAGTTGGATTTACAATTGATGACGTTGAAAATACTGAGCTACCTGAAATATAAAGATTATCCAAACCAAAATACCTTAGGTTTTTATTAACTACGCCACTTTGTTTTGTATCTGCCATTCTAGTTGTGCCCATATGGTGGTTAATTGGATCATCTTGTTTGAAAATTTTTTCATTTAAAGTATTTTCTGAAAGTTGACAAACACCTGTGTTAGTAATCACCGCCTCTCTTCCAACTCCTATAGTAGCCTCAATAACAGTTTTTCTTTCAATACTACTGACTGAAGACCAATAAATCTCAACTTTTCTATTACCAAGCGCATCTTTAGCATCTGATAATTTTATATAGTTATCAATTCTTGGTTGCTGCTCTATCGCAACATCAACATTCCAAAATTTAGGAGAAAACTCTTCATTATAAATTTTACATTTAACTCTATTTAAAAAACTTTTAATTTTTTTAAATTCATCTAAAATATAAAAAATTTTGTTATTATTGTTAGCGGCAGTTGAAGATGTAGGAATTGAAAAGTTAATATTATGCCTAAGAATATTATTTTTCTGTTGTTCAGAGTAATTTAACTCAAAGCCAAAATCACCTTCTAAACCCCTATCAGATTCCACCTCAAAACATTCATCAGAATTTTTCTTTTTTATCATAGTGGCCGTTCCTACAAATGCCGGATGACTCATAAAACATTTACCAAGAAATTTGTTATCTCTTAAGCCTTTATCAATAGATGAATCAAGTAATATTCTAGGATTTTCTATAGCGCCAGCGCAAAGTATAAAAAATTCAGCTTCTACAGAGATTCTTTTTCCTGTTAGAGATCTAACCAAGGCCGATTTAACTAACCCGCCCATTTCTCTTTGTATTAAATCAGTAACAGTGGCATTTGTTATAATTGTACAGTTTTTACTCTCAAATAATTTTTTACGGTATTTTTTTGCCAAATCGCGATTCTTTTCTTTTGACCTTTGATATTTAACACCTTTTAAAATTCCATCTTTATTAGCAAATTTATTAAAAATTACTGCAAGTCGACTTTTATTTTTCCAGTCATTATTAAAAAACTTATCATAATCTAGTCCAAGGATTTTAGCAGCCTCTTTATAATAAATATCTAAATCACTGTAACTTATAGGCCAACCACTATACTTAAAAAATCTTTTTTTAAAATCAAAACTACTCATTGGTCGACATACTCCGGCCCATAGTTTCCCAGCACCTCCAAAACACCTTAGCCTTGAACTTATTAAATCTAATTTCCTTTCTCCTTTACTATAACCATGATTTAATTTTTGATATTCTGCTTTTGGCTCAATTTCTCCAGATTCTAAAATAGCAAATTTAATATTTTTATTTTTAAGTAGCTTTAAAGCTACTGAAATTCCAGCAGGTCCTGATCCAACAATACAAACATCGAAATTAATTATATCTTTATCACTGTATTCTTCTATTTTTTTATGCATAGATAATTTTCGCTTGATAAAGCATACTTTCACTTCTTGATAAAATTACACCTTCTATAACTATCACTTTATTATCTCTATAATCCTTAATTGCTAAATTGTATATATATCGTGACAATGTATCCACATCTGCATGCTTTGGCAATAAATCAATCCAAGCCTTAACACTAGCTACATTTTCCACTTTAATTTGTTTAAAAGGAATCTCTACCTCACTTAAAAGAATTTTTAAAGAGTTAACACCCTTTGCTTTCACATAAGGCGTAAATATCAGTGCTGTATATAATAAAAAAACCCTTCTTTTCATTTTGTAAGAATAGTGATGCGATTTACTATATTAGTAAATTTAGTATGAATCTCTCCAAAATGACATATTACCGAACCGCTCAAATCGGAACGAGGAGAGTACAAAACTATATTATTATCATTTGGAACAACTTTGCCTTTTAAATAGGTGCAAAGTAGTGGTTGATTGCTGGCACGAACAATATCTGGATATCGTTCCAAAATTAACTTTTTACTTTCAATCACACGCTGTTTAAGCATATTGTGCTTATCAATTACACCATAAAGCGAAGCAATAGCATGGTAAGGACCTGTGGTCATTTTGCATATTTGAGTATTTAGATTAAAATAAAAAGTATCAAGCTCTTTTGGGCTTAAGTCAGATTTATATGCTACAAAACTAGCTCCTGACAAGCCAAACAAGCCTTTGCAAGAACTAAATGCAGTCACATCGGCCAACTGATGGTTATCTTCCAGGCCTATTGAGCCTGTTGCATCAACATAGAGCTTTGCACTGCACGCATTTGCTTTATTTCTGATACTTTTTAAATCAACTTTAAATGCAACTGAGGTTTCCGTATAGGCGCATAAAACCCAATCATAGTTACTATTTACACTATCTAAATCTTCATATTTACAAACAGTTAAATCACAACCTTTTGGTAAGAGTTTTTCTAATCTATCACTATAATACCCTGTTGAAACTAACAAAACCTTACCCGAAACAAAACTGTGTGCAGCAAGCTCTAATGCCAAAGTTGCCGAGCCTTGCATAGTGACAACTTCATCTTGTCCACTTAACCTTTTAATCCAGTCAGTCACTACTCTTGACATCTGCATATATTCATCATCACCTCTGCCAAATAGAGGTTTTAAATATTGTAAATTCTCATACATAACCACTGCAGGACCGGGTGTTAGCATTAGTTTTTGATTATTAATTTGAGTGATAGCACGCATTGCATTCTGTCGAATATCAGTACTACTAATACCTTCAGTACGCGGAAATATTTTAAGCTTGTCTTTAGAAATTAGATTTAAGTTGTCAGACCCATGCACTAGAAAATCAATATTATATTTTTTCAATATTGATTCATCCAAAAGCCAAGGCACAAAAACAACCTCATCAACATACTTGATAGACTCTAAAATTTCTTTACGGTGTTCAAAATCAAGTTCTGGTTGATAACCTTTCTTACTGATAATTTCATCATCAGCGGTCAAACCAACAACAACTTCACCGAGTTCAGATGCTTTTTTTAATAAGCGAATATGTCCATGATGAATCAGGGTAGCTGACATATCCACCATTATTCTTTTAGTCATCTTTTCTCCATAATCACATTAAATCTTAACTTTGAATTTGAATAGTTCTCAAATGTTTGATTAAATATTTTAATATTACAGTTATTTTCTTCTGCAATTTTCTCAAACCAATTTTTATCATAAAAAGTGTGCTCTAAACCAGAGTATTTTTTCTTATACTCTTCCTTGTGCATACTTCCCATTCTAACTTGATGGTATTTCTTTTCTTTTGTTTTATCATTGATATCAAATACGCCAATTTTATTATCTGCTTTTTGAATCATATTTATTAATACCTCTTTCGCATAATTCAAATCTTGGAAATAATGAAAAACACTATGACTTACAACAAAATCATATTTCTTATTCACCTCCATATTGATAGCATCTTCACAAACAAAATCACCGTTTGGCATAATAGTTCTAGCAAGATTAATTAACGACATGGAGTAATCTACCCCCCCCCAACTAACTGCATGTTTTTCTTGTAACTTTGTAAATAAAGTGGGTATAAGAATGCACCACTACCGCATCCAATATCATAAATTGAATTATTTTGTGAAATGTTCAGC
>Ga0209142_1001126_pt1 | contig 15644 bp, 13 predicted proteins | sample SaaInlV_120m_DNA_FD_184678 | JGI IMG/M metagenome (GOLD analysis project Ga0209142, IMG submission 184678) | Marine microbial communities from expanding oxygen minimum zones in the Saanich Inlet - Saanich Inlet SI074_LV_200m_DNA (SPAdes) (version 2) | ecosystem: Environmental > Aquatic > Marine... | reverse complement strand
GTGAACATTACAAAGTTGAATGCGAAAATGATATTTCATTTCTAAGCCGCCTGTGCAGCGGTGAACGAAAACAATAACAGAAGTTAGAAAGGCTTTTTTTTCTAAGCCGCCTGTGCAGCGGTGAACGGTTACAGATTTAGGATAAAGCCAGTTTATTCAAATATTTATAGAAAATGAATAAATTACACCAATTTTAAAATTATGTTTTTTACCTGTTGATATTATATGACTTAATATTTCGAAGAAAAAAATGGTTAAAAAATTGGAACCGTTATTTTATTGCTTAATCCATAACAGGAGAATAAACCTATTTGTTCTTTTTTAACTAATTTTTGTTCGATAAATAATCGAAATCGATGTCCGTTTGTTTCACTATGTATATTGATATATGGCAAGCTGCTTCGTTCTTCCGTATAGCTTTCATAATACACAAGCGCTTGTTGAAATGTTTCTCCGGTTCGTTTCGACCGGCGTCTTGCCAATTTCTCTTTGCTACCTTTTGGCTTAACTTGTTTGAAGCAAGCGTACCAAGATACTTGTTCAGGCACGTGCAGGACTAAACCGAGTTGCACGTATTCAGTAAGACGGTTCAGCCATTTTTCTAACTTGAGTAGTTCCAGTTCTTGTTTCGTTTCAGCAAATATTCTCAACCTAGTACCAAGTGATAATTCATCTGCATCATATTCAGGAAAAGTCACACCAATTGCTGAGTCATGATCTCCGCATTTATTCTCCACTAACGCCAAATGAATCTGCGGATATAGCTTTTGCCAAAAATCATATAATCCTATTTTAGCATCACGCAGCAAAGAGATTTCTTGATAGTATTTCATCTCCTCACCTCTCTTGTGTCGACATCTGTCACATATGCCAATCCCTTCTTCCCTAAGTAAAAACTCGATACTCCAGCATTATCAATCATGCTTTTTATTTCTTTGGCCTTGTCTCGTTCAACATCAACTACAATTTCTAGACTGCCACTGGCTTTAGTCATGAGGTGTTTCACTTTTCCTCCACCTTTAATAAACTCTTCACGGATATATGGGTTTCCCCATATTTTTTTCTTCTCTCCGGTTGTAAATCGGCTCATGAAATCTTTTTTAGTGAATCCACGTTTGGATATACCACTAATACCTCCAGCCTTAGTTTTTGCGCTATCTAGTAACTTCTTAAACCGTTTTTCAAGGCGCTTCAATTGCAAATATAAACCAGAGCAATAAATACTAATGGGCACAACTTCTTCTTTTTTATTTAGGTAGTTAATATCAGAAAATGATTGGTGCAATGTATCCAAGGCATTTTTAATACTCTCGTTAATAGACACCGCTTTGACTTTGTTTAGTTCTTCAAGACGAGCAATAATGGCTAATGGATCTAAATCAATGATTGCCGTGATTGGACAGTCCTTTGAAATAAAGATGCATAGCTCATCAAAATCTAAAGCAAGAACACCCCATAATTCATGTGAATAAGCAGATGTAAAGGTAGGGTCAGAAGTTTTGACCATACCTGTGTATGAATTTTGATCCGTACTACCCGTTATATTACGGATATAGGTCATTTCACTATTGATAACAGTTGGCTTATCCTCATAGCCAATAATAGCTTCCATATCTCGAAAGAAATAGTCATCGCGTTTTCTCGCTTGATACAGCTTACTTTGATCTCCAATCAAACGGTTTAAAACACCCATGACCGTATCGAACGTAACCTGACGCTGTATAAAATTCTTACTACTTTTTAAATTGGTCATAGAACCAATATATTTTCTCCCTGTTTTAGGTAAAGGCTCGTTGTTACTTCCATCTAAAAACGAATTTCGCCAAGAAGATTCATATTCAATTGTGATATTCATACATCACATCCTATTTCGCATAGAAGTAAGTGGCGTATTCAGACTTGGGACTTTGAGAAGTAGAATTTTCATCATGCTTGATGCGCATCATTTTATTACTGTCATTGTAATCAAGAATCATTTCATCTACGTACATATACGATTTAGCCTGGCGAATCGATAGGTTTGAAATGAGTTCAAGAGTATGATCAACCAAAGCTTGAATCGCATCTTGGTTCAACAGCAAACCGAGTTCACCTTCTTCAAAAATTGTACCACTACGGACATAGTTTTCATGGAATTTGACAACAGGTTTTAATTTATAATTCAAGGACTGAATAAAGCCCTGAACTTCATGAGCAACCTCTTCCCCTTGACCTTGTTTGATCTCCATGGATTCACGGTCAAATTTTTTATCCAATGAGATAAACTGTAGCTGTTCAATGCTGATTGATCCGTAAGAAATATACTCTGTGTCGCCAAAAGTGGTTTTTGAAAAGAATGACGAACTATCCCTTTCACCTGCTTGACCGAATTGTTCAAAGTTTCCATTACCTAATTGATCAACAAAGTCTTCCATCAGTAATGGGCTCGTACGCTTATTCTGAGTTGCAGGAACAACATATCCACGAATTAAACCTGTCACAGAAGCCAATACTTTTTGCAAGTTTGATTTTTTTGCATAATGAATATCAAATGCCTGATTCTTAAATAAGTGATGTCGAATGCAGTTTTGGCTGACGTATAGAGGGGTTTCTTTAAAATCTATATCAGTGGCTTCTTTTTTGTACTTATAACCTGTTTCGTCTTTTACTTTTCCTGACAGGTTTGAATATCCACGCAGTTTGGGAAGTGTATGGTTATCAACTGTTTTACCGCCATCTCCTGTTAATGTTGTCGGACCATTCCAGTTTACTACGCCATGCCCTAGCGCTTTGATTTTAAAATCGACACTTTTGATACCTTGTACTTTATTCATCATATTCTCCTTATTTTAATGTTAATTTGTTGATTGCAATGGAACCAATTGGCTGTCTTACGCCTAAGGCATAATAAATTGCATGAGGATTCGGAGTCCCTCCCACTAGACTCAAATCTTTAGGGGTGTAACTTAGATATATTGGTTTTTCAGGATCACGTGCGGTGTTTAACAGCTGAATGTCTTTATATACCTTATTCACCAGCTTGATGTTGTGATGTTTTTTTGCCATAAAGGCGAGTAGATTTTGTTCGGATACTCCATGCCCACATATCACGTCAACGGAGTAGGTAAGACTCTCCTCTGCATCTTGTTCGGCGTAAGCATAGTCATCTGTACTTTCATAATCATTTCGCGTCGAGATGTTGCATACTGCCATTTGAACAAAACGACTATCCCCACGTAGGGAATACTTTTTGATCTTTACTCGGCCCTTTTCTTTCTTGAATGATGGAAGAGTCACTGGGTCAACCAGATTATTACCTATTCTGATTACACTTTTCTTGAGTGCAGAGACCATATCCTGCTCAAGCAGTTGAAGATAATGATCATTTTCATAAAATCTGTCATATAACTCATACATTTGGTTCACCGTAACAACTTCACCTTCGGGCAATTCGTTCTGCAAGAACTCGAACCACGCTTTCGTACTTTGAAGTGTATTGAGTTGATTCAAAAAACGTGAACTTGCTCCCTTGGACTTTCCTCGTTTTACATCATCAGTTATGGGCACCACATATTTATTTAGTGAATTATTTTGACCAAAGCGATCAAGGCGCCCCATACGCTGTAAAAAGTTTTCGGCATGACTCATTTCGCTCACCATTTTGTCACAGGTGATATTCAGTGCTGCCTGAACTACAGGCCCGCTTCGCAGCACATCATAATCTCTAGTTCCATTCCTCTTGAATGATGCAAGCGCTTTTTGAAACAAGTCCTCTCTGTCTGACTTCTTAAATTTTGAATGGAGCAATATGCCATTCTCATCATTCTGATTATCAATGAAGCTCTTTTGGGCAGTAATAGCTGTGTTGCTGATAATAAAGCTATTAGCAGGCTGCTTTTGATATAAAGGGTTGCTATCATCTTCCTTCCTCTCATCATATTCGACTAAATCGATTTGGTATTTGCTCTTATTAAAGCTTCTGATCCCTATGATATCCCGGTTGGATAATTGCAGAAATTTTCTTACAAACAGGTGATTTGGAGTCGCTGATACCAACAAGGTATTCGGCAATGTATTCTCATCATCCTGTTGTCGCTTTTTACACTCGACCAACTCGGCAAAAAGAAGATTAAACGCAGGCATATTGATGTACTCATGGAACTCATCAAACACTACATGCGCATCAACGAAACTGATTAGCGTTGTAACGTTTCGATGTGTCGTAATTGTGTTGAGAATCTGATCAATGGTGGTAATCACAACATCGCCTGAAAACTCCTTGCCTTCAGGCGTATCAATTGGGTGCCCTGACTCCATCAGATGTTTGATTTCTCCTGTACATATTTCAACACTTGCTCCTGGGAGGTAATCACTCGATGTCAAATCATAAAACAGCCCTTGACAAACCTGAATGCGAGGGCAAACCCAAAATATTTTCTTTGCATGCGTATTCAATGCCCATTCCAGTGCAACTTTGGTTTTCCCACATCCAGCTGGGCCCATTAATACACCAATGGTGACCTCTTCATCTGCCAACTCCTTTGCCGCTTCAGTCTGCTGCTGGTTCCGGTCAACATCTGGGTTGTTTTGACTGAATCCTTCAAGACACTGTTTGATATGAAAGCATAACCCCCGATCTTTATGAAATGCTTCATCCAAAATCTCATCAAGCGAACGATTCTTGATTGTCTCATCCAGTGACTCACCTGTGAGCATTCTGGATACCAATCTGTCAGCCGTTACCAATGCAGAACGAGCCAGATTATTCAATGCATTGTGCTGAATATTCCTTTGATATTTAGTTAAATTTTCCTTGCTTGAATACCGTTTATATTTGGGTAGTGGCTCAAGTTCTAACCGGTCCTCAATGCCATCAAACTTCGGTATTGCCAACATATCATTATCAAATAACGCTTCATCAAAATACTCATTCGTCATATGCTGAATAGACTGGAAGATCGCCATTACACTGGAGATCATATGCGGATAGTATTGTTCAAAATCACCCCATTTATTGAAAATACCGACCATCCCTGTTATTTCATTGGCTTTATCCCTGAGTGGCTTAGCATGATGCCAATACACAACGTGTTTAATTCGTTCATTTAACTCGGGATATTTGTTTGTATCAAAAAGGAGGTGAAGGAGAAGTAAGGATATTTCGTTATGGCGTGGATGTTTCTGCCATGAGAAAGCCCCTGTTTTTTTGTCAATATGTTGTCCATCATCTGGCACTTCAGTATCAATTTTTTTCTTCAACAACCTTTGAAGCCACTTCTGGAACTCTGGGTCAATCTTTCCGGTATCATGCCAAATACCAGCAATAAACACAGCTTTTAAGAGGTTTGAATTATTGGGAATCAACCTAGATATAATCTGTTTAGCAAGATAAGCCACAGCAAACAGATGCTGATCCAGCCTTTGTCCTTTTGTGTTGGCAAACAGTTTATCAACCATAATTTCATTATCTCCAATTATAATTTGGCTACTTGTATAGTTTACCGGTACTACTCCACGCTTATCAAACTTATTTCTGTTTCCAACCACCCACAACAACTGACTTCTTGAACGACTTCTGATCCAGTGACAAGAAACAGCGGTGCTTTTACTGGCGGTCTGGCGCAGCATTTTCTTCGCCGTATTCAGTCCATCTTCAGTTATCACCGTTTGCCACGTGTTGTCACCTATTCGATCAGCAAATGCATCTAACACCCTGCGGGTTTTCTTAAGAGCGTTTTTCTCGCACTGGGAAACGAATGTCACCATCATGGGGGTGTGCTCTCCAATCCTTGTTCTTTCCCTTGAAGGGCCAATGTCTTGACACGATCGAACATGGTATCGAGTGCTTTGTGGTCGGTAAAGGCTTGCAAACATTGTTGACGAAATTCCTGTTCAGTAGCATTTTCCTTTGCACAAATAAATGCCCATGGCAAAACAATGGCATCCTTAATAAGATCAGCAACATCAAATACTAGCGCACCCCTACGCGTTTTTCCATGCATCACTGCAAAACCATGTGGAATACCCAAAACCCAAAGTGTACTGGCAGCAAGACCGTATGCAAGATAGTTACCATGGTTGAGAAAACCGTTTGTCATATCGGTGGCTTCGCGTTCACGTATAAACTCTTTAACATTAGTTAATCGTGCCGCAAACTTGTATAATTGTTTGGTCAGTTTTGCTTCCGTGGCTAGCAAATCACTAGTCTTCATTGCTGAATCAATACTTCCCTGACAAGAATTCAAAGCCCTGGTCAAATCATGGTTGCTTAAATCAAACCCTGCAAGTTTCAGCTCCTGGTCCTTGCGCCAGACATTTCGTAAATATTCGATGCGCATATGTTGTAATGATTTCGCAGTGTTTAGTCTCTGTTCAGCATCAAACCAGAAACCCAGCCATCTTTGTAGATATTCCGTTGGGCGATACTCACTTTGCGGAGTTAGCCATTCAATCTCATTTCCCATATAAAGAGGTGTGCCTCCACCACCACAAAAACCAATAAGGACACCTGCCTGAGCCAGCATCCTAACCGCTGCCTGAGTTATTGATGTGCCATTTCCAAGAAGAAGTACAGTAGTGTTGGCGATAGGAATATTGAAATACTGATTCTCTTTCCTTGCTTCGGTGAGATACAAAACGCGACCATCTTTTTGCATCACACGACAATGTTCCAGGTAATATAGATTTGCTCTTTTTGAATGGAGAATTGTTTTTAGATCTGAAGATGAAAAGTCTTTCAATATAATATTCTCCTGTTCATTTGTTCATCTTCATCCAAACATGTGCCACCAGTCTGGCGTCGTCCAGCGCTCGATGTAATCGATATTCGGACGGAATAGCACCCAATACACTGGTCGCAACGGTTTCCAATCGATAGTTTTCCAAATGGGGAAATTGTTTCCTCGCTTGAATAAGGGTGCAGAAAATTGGGTTTGTGAATCTCTTTCCAAACCGATTTAACTCCATACGAATAAAGTTCACATCAAATTTTGCATTGTGAGCAACAAGAGTTGAGTCATCAATAAATTGAAGAAAATCATCCCATGCTGTTTTGGGATCTGGTTTTCTGGATAACATTGATACATCGATACCATGTACTCGCTGTGCATCCGGGTGTATAATACAAGGTACATTGATTAATGTGCATTTCTCTTCGAGGATATCAACGGTATTAAATTTTACCGCTGCATACTCTAATACACGATCTCCTCGATTATATGATAGACCACTCGTCTCAACGTCAATGGAACAAAATTCTTTAAACATATAATTAACTTAATGCTTTAATTGTAACTCTAGTAGATAAACCAATATGAATTTACCACAAATCCTTGCCCCAATACCATTAAAAGAGCTTCATATCCCTTCACTAATTCTTATGGAAAAGGTATAAGAAGTGTATAACCAACAAGGAGAATATTATGTCACAATGGATTATCACGCCGGATAAATACCTCAATTGTGAGGAGGAGAAAGCTATAAGGAAAACGGCTTTAGATCTTGCCATCATTGCACGAAGTCGAGGAAATCAAATAGATGTTCGGAACCACCTCATCATTGAAGTCGCTCTAGGTACAGGCTTGAGGGTATCAGAACTATCTAACCTGAAGATTGAGGATCTACATTTAGGCAAAGGTCAAAATACATTAATTGTCAGGAATGGCAAAGGAGGAAAGGATCGAGTAATTGGATTTAACAGTAAACTCAAGAGTCTGATACTGGAATATCTTGATTATCGCGTCAGTTGCAGTCAGTATCTGTTTCATTCTGAAAGAGGTGAGAAGATGACCCGGTTTGGGATTGGGAGAGTGTTTAAGACGATTGCAGAGAAAACCGGGATAGTTGCCCAGCACCATTCCATTCATTCCCTCCGTCATACTTACGCCACCAATCTCTATAAGGCATCTGGATACAATCTTCGGCTTGTCCAAAAACAACTCGGTCATAGCAGCATTACAACGACGTCAGTTTACAGCGATGTTATAAATAAGGACCTGGATGAAGCTCTGGAGAACATGGATTAGGGCCTACAGGCTCTTTTTCTAGCTTAAATCTTGTTGGAATCTCGCAACATTTCTTGAGGGAGTGGTAACAATAGCTTTGGTTTGGGTGGGAAAGTCGCAACATAAGGTATGTTATGTGGTGAGTTTGCACTTATGTATACAAGCAAATGAGGAAAATATTCTGGGGAACATTTACGCTTGCCCGATCTCAGTCTCTAGGTGCTCTTCAAATAATTTTAAGAAATTTTGTTCTTTACTGAAAATATCCAAAAAAGGTTTCCAATCCCCATATAAAGTTTTGCCAAGACCCATCAAAGTGTTAAATGGTTTTAGTGCTGAAAGATGATAACTTGTGTTCACAATGACAAGATTTGCAAAGCCAACTTTCAAGTCGAGTAAATATTCTATTGGGCAAGGTGAACTAAAAGAAATACTTCCATCTCCATAGTAAGCTTTAATATCTGTGTTAAGTTCTGATGAATTTATATATTCAACCATTGAAATAACAGAATTTTCGAATTTGTGAGGTTTGCGTAATGTTATATTAGTTATGAATTGCACCGCTCCATTTTTTGCTTCAACATAAAGATTAGTCCACCATGGATAATTCTGAAAGTATCTTGGGGTCAATTCATAAAACCCTTCTTCATTATAGTCTTTGTATACCCAACCTGATTTTTTAATTTGGTCATTAAGTAGGCTATATACGGAATCGAAATTGTGTTTAGGAGTCGATGAGATTTTAGAAATAATATCCTTAGGGCTAATGTTTAGGCAGCAATTCATATACTCCTTACCAGAAGAACAAGGGCACGGATCAACCCTATTTAACGACTTGTTGTTGCCCTTTGAGAGGTTAGAAACTAAATAATCAATGATTGTTTGATCATTCTTTCTTAAGGCTTCCAATAATGGCGTCACACCCAATAAATTTATAGTATTTAACTTAGTACCGTTCGACTCTAAAAATTTTACTAATTCAAGACTTCCCTCTTTTATTGCATTGTGTATAAGAGAATTTCCTTCAATATCTTGTACACATACATCGGCACCTCTTTTACACAATTCTTCAACACATTTGGAATTCCCGTATTGTACTGCCCATAAAATTGGAGTACGCCTAGTAATATCAATTGCATTAATATTTATATTTGTCTGCAATAAGTAATCAGTAATATTGCCATGCCTATTTGATATTGCTAATGATAAGGCGTTTCGTCCAAAACCATCGACTTGATTAACATCTGGGTTAAAACTCATAATCACTTTTAGTGTTTCAATATCCCCACATCTACAAGCATCTAAAAAAGGTGTAATTTCCTTATTATATCGAACATTGATGTCTGCACCATTTTTTAATAATAATTTAACCATCTTTGTAAAACCCAGGTGTGTAGCAATACTGAGAGGTGTGTCTCCACGCAAGTTGACTGGATCAATATCTGACCCTGAATCAATCAACATAGAAACTACCTCAAAGAAACCAAATCCAGCAGCACAATGCAACAGAGTACTATTATCTTTGTGCACCGGATTATCAATGTTATGACCATCCTTTAATTGATTTACTACTTCAATATAATATTCAGTTTCTTTATTAGTCTTATTCATTTAAAGTTATCCTAGTAAAAAGATTGAGTAAGTGATAGTAGACACATACGGAATTTACCTCAATTAGTTGTTCTTAAGCCATAAATAGATGTGCAGGTCCATTCATCTAAAAGGAAATAAAAGCCATTTCATTTTTATGCTTTTTGCGCTAGTTCAGTTTAATTTTTAATCTTGGTTATTTGCAGTAACCCCAATCATAATCATTCATATCAGCATAACCATAATTTTCAAAAACTCGTTCAACGTCTTTGTATGCTTTCCAATTACTACATGGCATTCTAAATTCTTCTGATTGAATTTCACCATCTACTAAAACTGCCTCGCCACTTTTAAATATCACACCAGGAAATACAGTATCTTCTCTACCACCTTTACTAATAAGGTTTCCTTCCAGAAGCGCTGATTCATCAAAATAATTCACACCTTTATGTTTAAACGCTTTTGCACCATGCTCAATACAAAATTTCTTGATTTCATTTACTTCTTTCTCATCACCAAATGCCGGCATACACATCGCTCTTACAAAAACGCCTTTCTCAGCAAAATCTGATATAATTTTTAGTCGTTTTTTTGCGGACGGAGCAAAAGTTTCTAATAATCTCACTTTATTTTCATCCAACGTAGTTATCGTTAATTCTAGTTGAACCTGATCTTTCATTTTAGCAATTATATCAATATGAGATTTTACCAGATGGCTTTTTGTAATCAGATGCACCATCCACCTGTTTCCAGCATCCCAATGCTTTTTAAATACCGCCAAAACCTCAGCCATAATATCTCGATCATAAACCTTTTGTGTTTCCGATATTGCCTGAGGCAAATATCCCTCTGTCGCAACATTAATCTGCACTCTTTTCAAAAATGGAGGTAAATCTTTTTTTTGCTCGAGCTCTTTATCGAGTTTCTCGGCAATCCAAAGTTTCACTTTTACTTCATTTCCAAAATCTGAATGCCACTTAAATGGTGCATTCTGGAGGTAACAATATTTACACTCAAATAAGCATCCCATGCCTGTGTTTAATGTAAACGGTGAATTATGCTGATCTATTTTTTTCTGGGGAGTTAATGCTTTTCCTGAAGTTTCGTGGAAAATTACTTTTTTCATCTGTATTTTTTGATTTTGTTTAATAAACTCAATGTGAGCCTATTCTTTAATATATATAGGAAATATTGGCAAAGTCAAATTATTATTTGGGAGGTGTATCGGTGGTGTAGCTTAATTAATTTTTTAAAATACTTTCCATAACAGAATTATAATACTAACAATCACAATAAAGAACAATAACCAACTCTTAGACCATTCAAAATATTTAACATTGGAATGATCAATCTCTTTCAATCTTTTTCGAAAATTATGAGCAGAATGATCTTCTTCTTCCTTTTTAGACAATGAATTATGGGCATCAATTACCGAGGATAGTTCTTCATCAGAATAATCAGTGTGCTCCTTAAGAAAATCTTCAAGATCCTTATCCGGCATTTATTAATCCTACATTCACCTTACAATACTTATAAGAAAGTTGGTTTTGTTGGTATCTCAAACGATTTTTCAGCAATGATTTTCTGTATATGCTTATTTAGTTGTTTGTAGCAAAAATGAAAAGTGTTTCTCTATCCTTTCTACAAGGCTTCAAATCATGTATCCATTTTGATCTTGAAAGAGAATATTCGATTGATCCATCCATCAAAGGATTTTCTTTATAGATTGACACATATAGTGAGATATAGGGTTCTCCAGCGTCAAGGGGACCATAGGAGTCAGGATCATCTGTAAATTTTATACCAAAATCAAATCCTATTTGATTACCGTTAAGATCAAAGTCATGGTGGATAAAACCATTCTGATGAATTCTAATGCAGTTGTCTATTTGTAAATCCATGTTCACAATTTTCTCTTTTAAAGTAATTTAATATGTTAAAAATATTATAACTCGGTTCAAATTCTCAAGCCTTTGCCTTAAACGCAAAATCAAAACTCTCCTTAAACAATCTACTAGTATTTTTACTGCGTGAAAATTCATCGACAATGGTTATCCAATCAGTATCCAAAGTTGAACCACTAGCCATTAAATTATTAAAAGCTTTTATAACCCTTATAAAAAATGCTGTATTCCTGCTGATTAAATCGGGGAGTGATACATCCATACTCAACATATCGTTTCTAGAAGTAATATTCATAAAGGAAAGATCGCCTTTTTTGTATATGGTGTGTGTTTTTGGGGATAATTTTAAATCGTTCAATATCTTTACCATTTTAGCAACAGATTCTTCAAATTCAGGATTTACTTTTAAGTTTATGATTGTTTTGAACACAACAATATCAATTTCATTTGAGGGCTCATCTAAATCTGGGATATCAAGAATATCCCCGTCATTCATAAATGAGGATAATCCTTTCATGGAGGTAATAAAAATGTCACTTTTCCAAGGGTAATTCAAATAATAATTAGGAGTTAGTCCGGTATAGGAAGATTTTAGTTTATTTTTATAAGTCCAATCTGTAATTTTAATTTGACTTTCTATAAGACTAGAAATTGAATCATATTCAGGTTTACGAATTGATGATATTTTATTCAGAAATTCATCATAATTAGAATTCAAACAACATTTTTTATATTTTAATTCGGACCCACAAGGACATAGACCATTTCTGTTTAATGATTTCAATGATCCTTTGGCAATAAACTCATAAAAATAGTCTAACAATGTGTTATTGTGTTCGGTAATTACTACAGATAAAGGTGTTTCCCCTTCAATATTCTTCATCTCCAATTTTGCACCATTTGATATCAATATCTGGATTGTTTCAAGACTACCACTTTTGACTGCGTTATGAAGAGGTGTATTTCCCCCGATATCTCGAGATAAGACATCTGCACCATGTTTGCATAAGCTCTCTACACAGACACTACTACCGAAAATTGCTGCATATGATAAGGGTGTGCTTCGATTTAGATCCATAGCGTCCACATTGATACCACCTTTAAGAAGACAGTTAACCATGTTATCATTTTTATGGGTCATAGATATTATTAAGGCGTTTTGCCCAAGAGCGTTTGTTTGATTAATATTTGTCTTAGAATTTAAAATTATTTTAAGTGTTTCAATATTTCCCTGTATACAGACATCTAAGAATGGTGTGATTCCGTCGTTTGAAAGAAAATTGACATTGGCTCCATTTTGTAATAAAATACTAACTATTTTTGAATGGCCAAAATGTGCTGCCATGCATAAAGGAGTATCATTATCTGATGTCACTGAATCGACCGAAGCACCCGATTTAATCAAGAAAGAAACGGTGTCTGTAAATCCGGATACTGCCGCCTGATGTAGAAGTGTGTTATGAATATCATCGAGCGGTTTATTTACATTATTACCTTCGTCTAAATGTTTTTTCACTTTTAGAAAAAAGATAGGCTCTTGTTTAGCAATCTCTTTTGATGAAGTCTTTGTTTTAAATGGGTACATTTGAAAATACTCCTTCTTAATATGTCAATTTGAGTTGAGACGGAAATATAATATAGTGGAAATAATCGTAGTTCATTTATCTTTCTATATATATATGAGAAATATAAATTAAAGTTACATATCTTTTAAAGATAAATGGAAGTAATTATCGATTATTTGAAGTTAGCTATTGACTATAACCGAAAAATATGTCAATATTAAGTATAGGAGGTTTTAATGAACTTCTTTAAAAGCCAACCGGAAACTACCTCATAAACTGGAAAATATAAAACTTGACCGAAATAGATCTTTCTTCTACATTTAATGGAAAGAAAGATTTTTCACAGCTCTTTAAGCTTAATAATAAATACATAATCAGAGAATACACATGATAGAAAATACGTATCAGTCCCGAGATTTTTACCTTAGCGGTTACCTCCTAGCTATCCAGCAAAAATTACTTTCTCATACCAGAGAAAACCGAATTACCACTTTTATATTTCAAGATAATGATGAACTGCAAGACGCTGTAAATAAATATTACAATATGTCAGCAATTGTAAATCCCGTTATTTATGGACAAAGCTTACGTAGCCTTAAATCACTTATTCATTCTAACCACACAAATACAGATGCAAACACAAGAACAACTGAGAAAGGATTTATACAATAAAATAGTAATCCGTAAAGATGTATATGCAACCCAGGAACCAAATGGAGCATATTATCCGGTAACGAAACAGTTTGACCCGAATATATATATTGACGGAAAACAGACCACTGGATCATATCTTTTAGATAAAAACAATAAAGTAAAATGTTTTGTCATTGATATAGATCTAAATAAGAAATATGTTGATGAAGCCCGTGGAGATATTTCAGAATACCTGCCCTTAATCCAGAACCAAACAAATGTTATTAACGATGTTTTTGTTAAACATGGATGCCAGACTTTACTCGAATTCAGTGGTAATCGTGGATATCATATATGGGGGTTTCTTTCACATCCATCACCAGCTGTTGGTATAAGATCTGTTCTACTTGAACTTGAGAGACAGTTTCCAGAAATTGATAAAGAGAAACTTCATTGGGAAATATTTCCTAAACAGGATTTTTTAGAGAATGGTGGACTTGGGAACCTTATCAAAATGCCACTTACTTTACATCAGAAATCAGGAAAATACAGTTATCTGGTAGATGAAGATTATAACCATTACACACCAGAAATCTTACCCACTATTGATTCAGGATCATTTCTTGATATCCATGTACCAAAAGAAGAAACTGCTAAAATCTCCCCGAATTCTACCCGGGTAGAAAATATTAGTGATAACAAATCACCCTCATTTCCACCATTTAACCTTGCGAGAATGGAAACCTCATGTGAAAAGTTAAAGGACAAAATTCAGAAGGCAAAAGATAAACACCATTTGGACCATGATGAGAGAATTTGGCTTGCTAATTTGTATCTTGTGTTTGGCCCCGAAGGTAAACAGAAATTACATGAGTTATATGAAAATCTATCAGATTATAAAGCAGATGAGACTGAAAAACATCTATCAAAACTACGAGGCATTCCATCTTTGTGTTCACGAGTATGTGGAAATAACCCGTGTACTGCAATCAAGAATACAAGCTGGAAGTCACCAATTGGATTTGGCTATCAACCAGATCCCAGCCAGCTCTATCCAAAACAGGGAAGATACTGTGTATCACCAAATATTAGAGATAGAGACAATGGTCGAGGAGATAGAATATTAACAGACTGGTTGATTTCTCCGATTGAAGTTGTTGATCTAAACGATCGGGATGTTCTGAAATGCAGCATTACCTCTCAGATTGGTACCAATTATCCAGAATTATATCTTGAGAATACTGCCTGGCACAGTAAGCAGAAATTACTGAGAGCTTTGGGCCACAGCGAGCTTACCTTCCATGGATCTGATCTAGATGTTCAGAATCTGGCTCATTATGTGGCAAAGCAAGTCCCTAAAAGAAGAAAAGGCATTGATTTTATTGGTATGTATGAAGACACTTTTGTGGCTGATGGGTTAAACATTACTGAAAAAGGAATTAACACAGATCCTGACATTTTGGTGTACGCCCCCGGTGAGGATTCGTTGCAGAAAAGAGTAAAACCTGATATTGATGTGAGTGAGAGTGATTATGGGGAGTTGATGGAGGGATTGTACAGACATCTTCCCAATATCAATAAACCAGGGATTATCTATCCGATCATAAGCTGGATGTTTTTATTACCATTTAAAAGTAGAATTATGGAATTAAAAGATGCTTTTCCAATTTTACTTGTATATGGAGAGCAGGGTTCTGGCAAAACTTCCACAGAAGAATTGATGTTAGAATTATATGGATTTCAGGATCACTCTGTTACTTCATGTCGAATAACTCAATTTGCAATGCTGAGTTTATTGTCATCAACAAATTGTATACCGGTTGTTCTTGACGAATTCAGGGCATCTGATATGCGAAGCCATCAAGTAGATTTCATTAAAGATCGTATTCGATTGGCCTATAAGGAGTCATTGGACAGCCGTGGTAAAGCTGATTTAACTGTGAGAAATTATAAGATGCGAGCGCCGTTAG
>Ga0209142_1001124_pt1 | contig 15696 bp, 16 predicted proteins | sample SaaInlV_120m_DNA_FD_184678 | JGI IMG/M metagenome (GOLD analysis project Ga0209142, IMG submission 184678) | Marine microbial communities from expanding oxygen minimum zones in the Saanich Inlet - Saanich Inlet SI074_LV_200m_DNA (SPAdes) (version 2) | ecosystem: Environmental > Aquatic > Marine... | reverse complement strand
TTTTTGAAAAGTTGAGGAGGAAGCAATTGAAAACCGCAGGTATTATCATTATCGGAAATGAAATTTTATCCGGAAAAGTTACTGATATAAATTCGCCATATCTGTGTCAGGAACTGAGGAAGCTTGGAGTAGAGGTTCAGCAAATCATCACTATTCCGGACATTCCGGAAATCATCGGCAGAACCGCAGTGGATTTTTCTGAGCGCTTCTCTTGGGTTTTCACCAGCGGCGGGATCGGTCCAACTCATGATGATATTACCGTTGCTTCAATCGCCAAAGGTTTTGGGACAGAACTTTTTGAATCACCCCGAATCATGCAGGCCATCCATAATTATCATGGCGATAAAATGACTGCTGCACACCGCAGAATGGCTATGATTCCTGAAGGTTCGGAACTGCATGAATATGCCGAAGGCCGAGGGCCGCAGTTGCAGTTTCATAATATATTTGTGTTTCCGGGAATTCCGGAATATCTGAAGATCCGTTTTTCAGGCATCAAGGAACGCTTTCGGACAACTCCGATTGTCTTGAAACAAATATATCTCAAAGCAGATGAAGGAGTAATCGCAGAATCACTTGACGCAACCATGGAAGCATTTCCGGAACTGATGCTCGGATCTTATCCGAAAGTAACAGGTGAAGATTATGATGTAAAATTGACTCTTGAATGTCGAGACTCTGCTTATTTGGAAAAAGCCTTCAATTTTCTTTATGAACGAATACCGGAAGAATGTGTTCTTCGGGTTGAATAAAAAACTCACCAAGATCTTATGCTTGCGCTTAAAAACCTACCACAACATTTTTCCGGACGAGGACCACTGATTCACGTGGTTTTAGATGGTTGGGGAGTTGGTGAAGCAGATGAGACAAATGCAATTTATCAAGCGGTTCTGCCGGTGATGAGCCGTTTGACAAAAGGTTGTCCTTACACACAGTTGTGGACTCACGGTCTTCATGTTGGTCTACCGAATGAAAAAGATCTTGGTGGTTCAGAAGTTGGACACATGACGATGGGTGCCGGAATGATCAAGGAGCAAGGCCCAACACTGATCCAAAAGCTGATTCAATCCGGTGAATTTTTTGAAAATCCGGTCTTAAAGCGGATCATCCGGAACTGCGTGCAACATGATACTCCGCTACATTTGCTGGGTCTGCTTTCGAACGGTAATATTCACAGCCATGTTGATCACAGTGTAGCAATAATTCGGCATGCATTTCAGTCCGGAATCAGGCGCTGTTATTTACATTCGCTGCTGGACGGAAGGGACGTTGGGGTGCAGTCCGCTTTGGATTTTACGGAACCGTTTGAGCAGTTGTTTAGTGAATTAAAGAGTCAGCGTGCTGAAATCGATTATGCTTTTGCAAGCGGCGGGGGTCGTGAAGTTGTTACAATGGATCGTGACAACAACTGGGAAAAAGTTGAAGCGGGTTGGAAGATTCATGTGAAGGGCGATGCTGAAAACCGCTTTCCGTCCATCCGAAATGCGATTGAACATTTCCGGAAACTTGATCCGGAGATCATTGATCAGGACATTCCCGGATTTGTAATTGTGCGTAACGGAGAGGCAGTTGCTAAAATAGAAGATCAGCATGCGCTCATTTTTACGAACTTCCGTAGTGATCGCGCAAGTGAATTTTCAGAGGCGATGCTGGTAGATGATTTTCCGCATTTTGAACGAAAGGCACGTCCCAAAGTGATGTTTGCTGGGATGACACAGTACGATCAGGACAATGAGATTCCTCCGGATTTTCTGGCAGGAACACCGGAAGTTGAGGATCCGTTTGGCAAACGTATCCTGGAGCTCGGTCTCAAGCAGTTCCGTTTAACAGAAACACAGAAATTCGCGCACGTTACTTTTTTCTATAACGGTGGTTACCGTGAACCACTGGATATTTCGATGGAAAATTATCATTTGATTGCCTCAGATAAACTTCCATCCTTTGCAGAAAAGCCGGAAATGAAAGCCAGTGAAATAAGTAAAAAAGCAGTAGAATTTATCCGTTCCGGAGAATATCAATACGGTTTGATAAATTTCGCAAATGCAGATATGGTTGGTCACACTGGTGATTTGCAGGCTGCAATACAGGCAGTTGAAACTACGGACGCGGCTTTAGACAGTATTGTACGTGCCATTGACGCGGTTAACGGTCTGCTGGTCATCACCGCGGATCACGGTAATGCTGATCAAATGCTGATCGTAAATAAAAGCGGAACGCTGGAAAAAAGCACCAAACATACACTAAATCCTGTGCCGTTCTTGGTTTACGATCCGTTGTATGACGGTGATTATAAATTGAAACCGTTTGGTGATAATTTCGAGAACAATTTGAGTCATGTCGCGGCGACAAATTTTGTCCTGCTGGGGCAGCCAGTTCCGGATGATTTGGCATCGTCGCTTTTTGCAGAAGAAAACGGCTAAATATTTTAACTTATACACAAACAAAATAAATGAGTAATATTCTTTGTATCGGCGCTGGTTATGTTGGTGGACCAACAATGGCGATGATTGCCAAAAATTGCCCTGAACACAAAATAACCGTTGTTGACATAAATCAGGAGAGGATTGACCGCTGGAACAGTGATGACTTGCCGATTTATGAACCGGGATTGCTGGAAATTGTGCAGGAAGCCCGTGGAAGAAATTTATTTTTTCATACTGATGTTGCGCAGGCAACCACGGATGCAGACATAATTTTTGTTTCAGTCAATACACCAACCAAAATGTTTGGAGAAGGTGCAGGTAAAGCGGCGGATTTGCAGTTCTGGGAAAAAACCGCACGTGAAATATTGGAGAATTGCCGTAAACCAAACGTGATAGTGGTTGAAAAAAGCACTCTTCCCGTGCGTACTGCGGAAGCAATGGCAAGAATTCTTGAGTCCGGAAAAAGTTCTACCAAATTTTCTGTGGTTTCAAATCCTGAATTTTTGGCAGAGGGCACCGCAATCGAAGATTTAACTACACCCGATCGTGTTTTGATAGGCGGCGAACAAACTGAAATAGGCAGAAAAGCAGCGCAAACTGTGGCAGAATTATATGCTCACTGGGTTCCGCCGGAACGACTGCTAATGACCAATGTCTGGAGCAGTGAATTGTCCAAACTGGTGGCCAACGCAATGCTCGCTCAGCGGATTTCTTCGGTCAACAGTATTTCTGCGCTTTGTGAACGTACTGAGGCAGACATAGCCGAAGTTTCAAAGGCAATCGGTATGGATACGCGAATCGGTTCAAAATTCCTGGAAGCCAGTATTGGTTTTGGGGGTTCATGTTTCCGTAAAGATATTTTACATTTATCGTATCTTTGTGAGTTCTATGGCCTTCCGGAAGTTGCGGATTATTGGGCCAGCGTTGTCCGGATCAACGAATGGCAGACCGATCGATTTTTTCAAAATATACTTCATGAACAATTTAACACTTTGGCCGGAAAAACTGTCGCACTGCTTGGCTTTGCTTTTAAACAGGATACCGGAGATACTCGTGACTCCCCGGCAATTCCGCTTTGTGAAAAATTATTAGGTGAACATGCAAACGTCAGAGTGCATGATCCAAAAGCTTTGGAAAACGCAAAGATTGATCTGCAAGAAATGCAGGGAAACGTGAGGTTTGTCGAAGATGTATACGAAGCTGTGGACGGTGTACATGCTATTGCTCTTGTAACTCAGTGGGCAGAGTATCGTGAACTTGATTTTGAGAGAATTTATAACAAAATGGTCAAACCTGCTTTTATCTTTGACGGGCGCAATCATCTTGAGCATGAAAAATTATTTGAAATCGGCTTTAATGTATTTCCGCTTGGAAAACCTCCTTTGAAACATGTTTAATCGTAACAGAGATTCAAATTATAGCTATATTACAAATTTTCTTTTAACAATCCAAAACTAATAAAATTCTTTTAGAAAGCTTCATCAGAAGTTAAATGGTTATTTTTTAGAGGTTAAAACTCGAGAAATTCGTGTTTCCAATTAAATTTCTTAAGTGACTTTAATATCTACTCAGGAAATATTTTGCCATCTTCCAAGTCAACGTTCTAATTGCAGAAGTTATGTTGGCCTTCTTGGCATGTGAGACATGATCCTTTTTGCTTGAACCGGTTTGGGAACTTCTGCTACGCATTTTTTCAGAATCATTATTCATTTTACTGCTATTTGAAGCTTTTCGTGCTTTAAATTACTTTAAGGGCTATTGCCAAGCTTTAATTCTATTTTTCCTGTAATTAAAAATTGTTTTTATATCCTTTCTAATGAACCAATTTAAGAGGTTACCACCGTAGCGAGCTAAAGGAAGTCGATATACAACTTTGTCTTCAAGTAGAACTCCCCCAGCTAAGGTTCTAAAAAGATGACGGTGGTACCACTTAGCGTAAGGACCCTTAACCTGTAGATCTGCAAACTCAGTCATTGGCTGCCAGTTTGTAATTAGTGACGTCCACTTGGCAGGTATACCACGTATTTTAAGTTTATAATAAATTTTAGTTCCTTCTTTAATATTTTCAGTCGATTTCCCTTCAACTTTAAAGTTTAATAATGGAGGGGTTAGTTCTTCAAGGTTTTTCACATCACTAAAAAAATCAAAAACTTCATTAAGAGGTTTAGGTGTCCACTGCTGCTGATCAAATAATCTATCGTGACAGGATTCCTTCCAATTAAAAATTGAGTTAAATGCGTCAGCTAAATTGGTAAATTTGAAAGTATAATTATTTACAGTTAATTTTTCAGGTAAAACTTTTTGGCTGGACAAAACCACACCAGCCATTTCGCCCAATACTAACCTAAGAGCTATTTTAGGAACGGGAAATATAGCTTTTACTTTCAGTGCACTTGCTAATAGTTCTGTAAATTCTTTGTTTCTTACTGGCGTGGGAGAAACAATGTTTATTGGTCCAATTAACTTAGGGTCATGAAGGGTTTTCATTACAATTCCGACAACGTCATCAATATGAACCCAACTCATCCATTGAGTGCCTGAAGATAAGGGTCCTCCAAAAGAATTTTCAAATATGGGCACCATCTTTTTTAGCGCACCACTATCGTGCGATAAAACAATTCCAAACCTGAGTTGAACATTTCGGCAGGAGGATTTCTTTGCCTCCTGCTCCCATTCCTGACAAAGATTTGCTAAAAAGTTGTCGCCGATTTTTGACTTTTCCGTTAATGTGTCATCTCCTTTGTCTCCGTATATACCTATGGCAGAGGCAGTCACAAAAACTTTAATACGTCCTAGGGCATTCTCAATCGCATTTACCATGTTTTTTGTGCTGTTTATTCTAGATGAACGAATCTCAAGTTTTCTTTTCTCAGTCCACTTTTTCCCATCTAATGGCTCCCCCATGAGGTGAATAACAGCGTCAACGTCCATAGCTTCAACTGGAGGCAAACCCTTTACGGGGTTACTCCATTGAAAATATTTGCAGGGCAAAGAAAAGTCCTGGCGAAAAATTGACTCATTCTTCCTACCTAAAACAATAAGTTCAATTTCGGACTCTAGGATGGCCAAACATATATTGTAACCAATATGGCCGGTGGCTCCTGTAACAAGTACCCGTTTAATTTTACTATTCATGATGTCACTACCTTTAGGATCGCGTTTGAAACAATGCTATTATTACCAACAACATCATTTATCTTAAATTTAAGATGGGGATAAATTGACTGTAAATTAAAAACCATTGTCTTGATGTCATTATTAAAATGAACACCAGCAGAAAGAAATATGGGATGAATAGTAATGTTTGATATTTTGGGATTATTATCCGTTAAATCATTAACGGTTTCACTCAGACTGGGTCTACATAATTCCAAATAGCATAGGCAGAATATTTTATTTGGCGAATGTTTTCTAATCTTTTCAAGGAGATTTTCAAATGACGTTCTCCATCTGTATTGGTTCAGCGTGAATTGGAATTTTCCATGTTTTGAGTTAGTCTTAAAAGATAACCCAAACAGGAGAAGAGAATGCGTAAGAACCGAACGAGTTATACGGCTCAAGAAAAAGTAATCATCTTAAGGAAGCATCTATTGGAGAAGATACCGATTTCCGATATTTGCGAACAATACGAACTCCGTCCGACAGTATTTTATCGCTGGCAGAAGCAATTTTTTGAACAGGGAGCAAGGACCTTTGAAGTAGAAAAGGATCAGGATCGTTCTAAGGCAAAGAAGATATTGGCCTTAGAGCAAAAGCTTCAGATAAAAAATGAAGTGCTCTCTGAGCTGATGGAAGAGCACATAAGGCTTAAAAAAAACTTTGGGGAGGTCTGAACGGCCAATGGACAGAACCCGATTTAAGAGATACTGTTATGGATTTTATAGGATTATGGTCAACAAAAGCAGAGATCAAAGTACCGTTTTTTGTAGATTGTCTTGGAATAACTTCAAGCAAGTACTACCATTGGAAAACACGCTACGGGAAGGTCAATGCTCATAATGGTACTGTCCCTCGCGATCACTGGCTTGAAGAGTGGGAAAGGGAGGCCATTATGAAGTTTTGGTATAAAAATCCGCTCGAAGGCTACCGACGCTGCACCTACATGATGGTGGATCAGGATATTGTAGCAGTCAGCCCAAGCAGTGTGTACCGTGTTCTAAGCAAAGCAGGATTGATGAAACAGTGGTCCAAAAAGGAGAGCAGAAAAGGCAGTGGTTTTGTGCAACCTCTCACTGTCCATGAACATTGGCATATTGATATTTCCTATTTGAATATCAAAGGAACTTTCTATTATCTTTGCAGTGTTTTAGATGGTTGCAGTCGATATATTGTTCACCATGAGATTAGAAAATCAATGACGGAGAGTGATGTTGAACTGGTCATGCAAAGGGCAAAGGAAAAATATCCTGCGGCAAGACCGAGAATAATATCGGACAATGGACCACAGTTCATAGCAAAGGATTTCAAAGAGTTCATTCGAGTATCAGGGATGACACATGTTAGGACATCTCCTTATTATCCGCAAAGCAACGGTAAACTCGAACGCTGGCACAAAACTTTGAAAGGGGAATGTGTCAGGCCAGGTTCTCCGCTTTCGCTTCAAGAGGCAAGAGAACTGGTTGAAAGGTATGTTCAGCATTACAATGAAAAACGCCTACACAGTGCTATAGGATATGTGACACCGATGGTTAAACTCGAAGGTAGAGAAAATAAGATCTTTCAGCAAAGGGACAAAAAGCTCGAAGAGGCCAGAGAAAAGAGGTCAGGTAAAAATAAAATTGCAGCGTAGTTGCACAATCTAAAAGTGACTAACTCATGCTATCGAATTTTCCAATTCCATCTGAAGCAAAACAAGTAAAGCAAGTGAATTTCTTAAGAAAGATTTTTTTCTTTAAGTGTAAATGATTTATAGTTAGAGTGCTCCTGTAGTGGATACAATTCGATACACTGCAGAAATTATTTCTGTTTTTTTGTGCTAAAGTGGATTTGTTTTGAACGATCGTATGCCTACTCTTAATAGTTATTTCGTCAATCACAATTAAGGTTAAAATTGAATAACATAAAAAAAATATCATATTTAATGCTCCTTTTGATGCTAATTCATTCAAGTGTTTCTGCGATTGAAAGGAGGACAGAACAATTTTCCACAGAATTTGGTTACTTGACGTTACCATTACCCTACGCAGTACCTGGGGCAGGGATGGGATTCGGTTTTCTTGGCGGATTTAATAATGTTCCATTTGGAAGTACAGAAACAACTCTTGATATTTTTGGTATTTTAATTACTGGTGATATTGGTGGTCGAATAGTCTTAGCTACAGATATTCCTGTAATTCCTAAAATGCTTCTTCTTGATATTGGTCAAGGAAACTTTGATAAAGGGTCATTTAGATCATACAGCGATAGGAGAATGAACTCTGATCCTGATGGTTACGTCATTAGTGAACTTTCAGATACTCGCTTTAGATTTACTCGCTTAACGTTCACTTTTTTTGATCGTATGTTAGATATCTTCACATTTGGAACGAGCAATAAATCCACTCTTTCAGCAATAAGAGATAAAGACGGAGAACTTATCTATGAAGCTAATCAAAGTTTTGAAGGAGATTCTAGGAGTAATGGCTTTCAGATTGATTGGACAGATGACCGCACGGATCCACGACAAGGTTTGAAAGTTGTCTATACAAAATCTGATTCGCCACCAACTACAGCGGATTCGCCAGATTATTTTGTCGATAACTATAATATTACAGCCTACTTACCGGTTTTAAGTTACAGTACTTTTGCTCTTAATTGGTATCGATCTGGAGCAACCGTACGTGAACAGGGAAATACCAATCTGGATTATCTGATTGCCAGCGAAACAGCAACTTGCTTTTCAAACTGCGATGCAGAAACTATATCCGTACTTGCAAAGAACCGACAGTCTACTAATCAATACGGTACTGCGGGTAGTTTAGGCGGAACAGAGAGATTAAGATCTTATGTAGGAGGACGGTTTAGTGGCGCTCAGGTAGAGTCTAGAGGTGCAGAATTAAGATGGAATCTCTCTGAGGAAAAAACGGCTTTCGACTGGTATTTCATCAGGGATGTTAGAACAGGCTTCCAAGTGGCATTTTTCTATGAAGAGGGAACTGTAGCAGACAAAGCAAGTGATCTCTGGAATGAAAAAAGGACTTCTGCTGGTATAGGTACAAGACTTGTGACTGGATCGGGTTTTGTCTATCGATTAGATTTTGCAACTGGAACAGAAGGTGGTTCAACGATTGTTATTTTTGATTATCCGTGGGGGACTTTTGGCCAGTAGTTTCTTTAATAAATCGTAGCTATTTCTTCTTACCAGACTATAAATTATAGGCAAATTAAAAAATTATATTGGCCAGTTAGCAACAAAAATACTATTCAAATTATAATTCAAGTATAGAGGTAGTCTGTCCAATTTATTTTGACAAGTTACATGATGTTTGGATGGTGTAGAAACTAATTACCTCTAAATTAAAAAAAACACTAAAGAGAATTTTATGAGAATATTCTGTATTATCGCCCTATTACTTCTATCTTCATGTACTGATCATAGTATTAAATCTTATAGTGGTGCAGAACCGAAGATCAATTTAAGAGAGTTTTTCAATGGGGACATTTATGCTCTAGGAATTGTTCAAGATCGATCAGGCCAAGTTATCAAAAGGTTTAAAGTAGATATTAAAGCATCTTGGAATGGGAATAAGGCTGTATTAGATGAAAAATTTGTCTATTCTGATGGAACTAAGAGCTCAAGGATTTGGGAACTCAAGGAAGTTGGAATGTCAACGTACGAAGGTCGTGCTGCTGACGTAATAGGAATAGCTAATGGTGAAACTGCGGGCAATGTTTTTTACTTCGAATACGACTTAGATCTTCCTGTCGGTGATACTACATATAAGGTCAATTTCGCAGATTGGATGTATCTCTTAGATAAGGATACTCTTCTGGCAAGATCTTACATGAATAAGTGGGGCTTTGATCTCGGAGAAGTAACCATCGTGATGAACAAAAAGAGGAGATTTTGAAAAACTTAAAAGATCTTACAACATGGTTTGAAAATCTAACAGAAGAATCTTTAGATGAGATAGGCTTATTTTATGATGAGAATGTATTTTTTAAAGACCCGTTTAATGAGATTGAAGGAAAAGATAAGCTAATTAAGATATTTGAACACATGTTTGAGAATTTAATAAATCCACATTTTGTAATTATTGATACCATTGAAAATAGTGATGGAGCCTTTTTGACATGGGATTTTTTTTCAAGTATCAAAGGGAGAGAGCATAAGATACATGGAAGCTCTCATCTGAAGTATAATGGTGAAGGTAGAATTATATACCATAGAGACTACTGGGATGTTGGTGAAGAGATTCTTTTAAATGTTCCGTTGATAAAGTTAATGTACAGTTACTTTCGAAAAAAGATGGCCTTGCCAAAGGAGTATTTATGTTAATTTTTAAAGTACTTTTTTTGCAATTATTCTGGCTAGCCATTGTATTGTTTGGAACTTCTTTAAACGCCATTCTTCTAATAGGAGCATCCACATGTTTAGTAGTTATCAACTACAGTCTATATAAACCTACAATCTCAATTGGTCGTTTTTTTTTGTCGCTTTTTTATTCACTACATTCGGATACATACATGATTCATCATTAATTTGGTTAAAAATTATTTTGAAAGAATCTTATAGTTATGGGTTTCTTTCTTTATGGATAGTTTTTATTTCTTATTATGGTGATGTCTTTAATAAACTAAAAGAATTACCCTATCTATTTCTTGCTATTCTCGGCGGAATTGGAGGCTCCCTAGCCTACTGGAGTGCTTATAAGTTAGGAGCACTTAGTATTTCACAAGATAATCATACCATTTATTTACTATATATTTTTGCTCTGTGGGCAATTTTCTTTCCAATTAGTATGTGGTTATTTTATGAAGATAAATATTGGAATTATATATTGGATAAGAGCGTTGTTTTTTCATTTGATAAAACAGGTTACCTACGACATAAAGCTAAGTTTAAGGAAGACCTCTCGCAAAAGACTTTAGCAAATAAGATATCCTTGGTTACAGGAGGAACATCTGGAATAGGCGGGGAGGTATCTAAAGAACTCTCAAGTTTAGGTTCTAAGGTTTATGTGACAGGACGTAACAAACAAAAGGGTAATTATTTTGAAAAAAAGAATTTGAATGTGAGTTTCCATGCATTAGATATGGCAAACTGGAAGGATTTAGAAGATTTTTGTAAGAATAGTGATTGTTATGACTATATTGTCTTAAACGCTGGTGGCATGCCAGAAAATTTGGTTTTAAATGATTTTAATTTAGAGCATCAATGTGCGTCACAATTACTAGGTCATTATTTCTTGATATATTTGTTGAGTGAACACGGAAAAATAAACAAAAATGCTAGAATAATTTGGGTCAGTTCAGGAGGCATGTACTTAAAAAAACTTGATGTAGATTCTTTGTTTCTCAATCAAGAATATGATAAAGTTGCTACATATGCCAATGTAAAGAGGGCCCAAATTACACTTGTCGAAGAAATTTGTAAGCAAGATAGATGGAAGAATTTTCAGCTTATAACTATGCATCCTGGATGGGTTGCTACTAATGGTCTAAAAGATTCACTGCCAGGGTTGTTTAGTATGATGAAAAACAGACTCCGTGACTTGGAAGAAGGTGCAGATACAATTATTTGGCTTTTATTAACTAAAGTGAATCTTAAGTCAGGCGGTTTTTATTTTGATCGAAAAATAGCCTCTCCCTACCTATCAAATAGTTTTAATCCTTCAAGAGGGCAGAGGAAGATACTTTTGGAAAAAATAGAAAATTACAGAGGAGAGCACCTTTAGTCTAAAGAAATCACTGAAGAGATAAGGCCTTTGGGAAAAATTATAAATTTCTAACTCAAATTGCAAAGACAGTTCTTATTAGCATCTTTATAGCTGCTAACTTTTTGGTAAGAACAGATAATTATTAGCAGTCATGGAAAGTACAAAGTGTCTATATGTTTACCAAAAATATAGACAAATAAGGACTATTGCTCTACTCTTGCTATTAGAAAATTCTTTATTAATTGTTTGTAAAAACATATTAAGGTGAATTATTTAAATCATCAGTCAACGCGTCCCAGTGTTGGAAAAATCTTTTACTAAACATATCCAATGAAAACATTTGCAGAAAATCTGAAATCTATTCCAACAACGAAAAATACTGTGTTGCTGCGCCTCTACAATGAACGTGACGATCTGGTTTCCATCATCCCTAATATTCCCGGACGGCAGGGCTCAATCCAGGTGTTCCAGCATATTGCTGATAAAAAAGGTGGAATCAATCTGGAATCGGCAAAAGAAGGGCTGAGGTTCTTCGGTGAACATGTAGAAGACGCGCAGAAAAATCCCGGAAAACATCAGAAACTCGAATTGCTGCTAGGCCTTAAAAAAAGAGAGTACCTGAGGATTGAAATTGTTGAAAGTTCTTGTAACGATCTGTTGACAAATCTTGCAGGACAAAAAGCATCTGCCGAGGAATGCGAGGTTTTCATTGATTTGTTAAATCAGGGTAAGGTTCGGGCTGCAGAAAAAGTAAAAGGTATCTGGGAACCTCAACCATATACGATTGACGGGGTTCTAAATTATTTTGGTACACACGGCAACGTACGCATGGAAGGAAAATATTGGGATAAGATTCCTTTGAAAACAGCAAACTTTACGGAAGAGGATTTTGAGCAGGGTGGTGTGCGTTATGCTCCGGGCTGTATGGTGCGTGCCGGAGCTTACATTGGTCCAAGAACAGTTGTCATGAACCTCGCTTTTGTCAACATAGGTGCTTATATTGCGGGAGACGGTTGTATGATAGACGGAGGAGCGCGTGTTGCGTCATGTGCTCAAATTGGTAAGAACGTAAAGTTTGGCGCAGGTTCCGGAATTGAAGGTATCCTTGAACCGGCAGGCAGGCTGGCTTCTATTGTCGAAGATCACGTTAAGATCGGCGCAATGTGTGAGGTAACAGGAATTATAGGTGAAGGTTCGGTAATCGCCAGCGGTGTAATAATGGCTTCCGGTAAGAAAATATATGATGAAGATACAGGTGATTTTGTACCGCCACTAGAATGTGTAGTCGGCGACAAAAAGTTCCTGCTGCCTGTTATTCCTCCATATCGGCTTGCGGTAGGAGGCTCGCTACCAAGTAAAAAAGGAAAGCACAATACTGATACGGTAATTCTCAAAGCAGGAGATTTAAGGGATTCTGCGACAATGAGGCATTTCACAAAACAGGGAATCTTATACGGATAAGATAAATGTCATCTTTACTGGAGCGTGCGCGCGAAACTTTAAAAATTGAAATCGCTGGATTAGAAGGATTAATTGAGCGCCTAGGTGCTGAATTTGAAGAAGCTGTCAAATTGCTTTATGCCTGTCAGGGAAAAGTGATTCTGGCGGGAATGGGAAAAAGCGGACTGATTGCTCAAAAAATTGCTGCGACACTAACCAGTACAGGAACACCAGCGCTTTTTTTACATGCAGGAGAAAGTACTCACGGTGATTTGGGAATCATTACCAAACAGGATGTAGTAATTGCTTTCTCATACAGCGGTGAGACCAATGAAGTTCTGCAGATGATTGGTCATATTCAAGCAATTGGAGTCCCGCTGATTGCAATGACCGGAAAACCGGATTCGACCCTGGCACAGGCGGCTACAGTTCATTTGAGCATTGCTGTTGAAAAGGAAGCCTGTCCGCTGGGACTGACTCCCACAGCAAGCAGTACAGCAACTCTGGCTTTGGGTGACTCACTTGCCATGTGTTTACTTGAGCAGCGTCAGTTTAGTGAAGATGATTTCGCCTTGTTTCATCCTGGTGGTAGTCTCGGTCGTAAATTGACTGTCAAGATAGAGGATGTAATGGTGTCAGGCGAAACATTGCCTGTGGTACCAGAAAATATGCAAATGCGAGAAGCACTGAATGTTCTCTCCAGGAAAAACCTTGGAATAGTGGTTGCTGTAAACCGGAAAGAAGAAATAAGCGGTGTTTTTACCACAGGAGATTTAATGCGGCTGCTTGATGAAGAACAAAGTTTTCTCGACAAACCTCTACACGAATTTGCTCACCCAAAACCAAAAACGATTGCTCCGGAAGAACTTGCCGCGAAGGCCCTGCATGTCATGGAAACACACTCCATCACCTGTCTTGTTGTTGCCGACCAGGAAAATCGTCCAATCGGTATTGTCCAGATCTACTATATTCTGCGTGCGGGTGTTTATTAATGATGGTCTCGTAAAAATTTTGTCATTCCCGCGAAAGCGGAAATCCAGGAACTTGAACGTATCTGAAATAATGGATTCCCGCTTTCGCGGGAATGACATTTAAGTGTGTAATTATGACTTTTTGCGAGTTCATCATTAATGATGAACTCGTAAAAACTCTTAAACCCAACATTTGTCATTTCGATAGTAAGGCGAAATCTTGCATTTTGAGTGGTTATATCTTATGATTGCATAATGATACTATAATATGATATTACATGGAGAAAAAATGAAGGCAATAACTATCAGAGGTGTAGATAATAACCTCGAGAAAAAACTAAAAGTTGCCGCAAAAAGTGGCTCGCTGAGCGTGAATCAATTGATCCTGAATTCGCTGCGCAAAAGTCTTGGACTGGAAAAAGATAAGATTCACACTAGGGAATACACGGATTTAAACTTTCTTTTCGGGAAGTGGACAGAAGAGGAATATGAAGCATTTGAGAAAACCCAAAAAGATTTTCAATCTATAGACGCAGAATTGTGGAAATGAACGCCGTCGTCATCGATACAAATATTTATAGTTTGGCCATGAAAGATGACGAATATGCGACTGAAGTATTAAGGAAAGCGGAAAGTATTCTCATTTGTTCAATTGTAATCGGGGAACTGCTTTCTGGTTTCATGTTTGGATCTAAAGCTGAGCAAAACATGAAATTGTTCAATGAGTTTCTGGATTCACCGCGGGTTAAAGTGGTGGACGTCACAGAAAAAACCGCGATTCATTACAGTCAGATTTACTTAGACTTGAAAAAATCCGGTACACCGATTCCAACTAATGACATGTGGATTGCTGCTGTGGCCAAGGAAAATGGTTTAGCCATTGCGACTGCGGATAAACATTTTCGAGTGGTTCCTGGTTTATTGCTCATTAGTTAAGTCAAGAATTTTATTACATTTCTGTTTTCAAGCGTTGCCGGACCCATCCGAAACCAACAACACTGGTATCGCTGGATTGTTTGCAGGCGCTCAAAACTACAGCGTGAAATGATTAGAACTGGGGAATATTCGTTTTTGGGAATCACCCCTCCGGTTCCCAGCCCGCCTTGACCAGTCCTTCGATGATTGGGTCCGCCAGCGCGGAATTGGGAATAAAAATTCGGCGGTAGTCGTCACGGACCTTGAGGTTGGGACGAAGAGTAAGGTAGCGGTCCAGCGCTTCCTTGGCCTCCGGGCCTCGCTCCAAATGTCCCAGCACTGCTGCTCGAAAGCCCAAATGATATCCTACGTCCGGATGCAGAAGTAACGCCTTGTCAATCGCCACCAGCGCCTCTTCATATTTCTCCTGTCCAAACAAGGCAAAGTAAAGACACCCAAGATAGAGCATCAATTCCGGGTCAGCCGGGCTGAGTTCAAATGCCTTGAGGATGGAGCTTTCACCTTGTTGATATTCTCCAAGATGAACTTGTACTAACCCCTGCCAATAGAAACTTTTAGCAAAACTGGGATTGAATTGCACCGCGCGTAATGCATGATCCAGTGCTGACGAATGGTTTCCGCGAAAGAAGTAAGACATAGTAATGCCCAGGAGGGCCAGCGGATTTTCCGGGTTCAGGATTTCGGCTTTACGGCCATCAGCCAGCATGGCATCGATAGTTTTTTCCGGGTCTTTTGTGATGAACTGGACTAATTCGATACTGCCTAAAATTGCGAGGTAGGCATACGCATCCGAGAGGGTCGGGTCCAACTCTATGGCCTTTTCCCAGTGCTGGCGTGCCTGCGTAAGCGCAGGGTCTTCGTTGTCAGTGCGTTTCGATTCGTTGTAGAAGCAGTTCAAGCCTTGCAGATACTCCTCCCACGCACTGAGGTTCTCCGGACGTTTGCGGATAAGGCGGACCTGCTCGTGTCCCGTCACCGAAGGGGCCACCCTCCGTGCAATCGCCTCGGAAACCTCGTCCTGTACATCAAAGATGTCCTCCAGTGTGCGATCCCATTTCTCCGACCAGA
>Ga0209142_1001123_pt1 | contig 15701 bp, 16 predicted proteins | sample SaaInlV_120m_DNA_FD_184678 | JGI IMG/M metagenome (GOLD analysis project Ga0209142, IMG submission 184678) | Marine microbial communities from expanding oxygen minimum zones in the Saanich Inlet - Saanich Inlet SI074_LV_200m_DNA (SPAdes) (version 2) | ecosystem: Environmental > Aquatic > Marine... | reverse complement strand
ATTTGCCTAAATTTGGCCTCTGAAATACGTGAACGAATTACATACTTGTTTTTTACTTTCATGACGGTACTTTAACAGGTTTTTAAACATGCTTAAGTTGTCATGACCCTTATTATTTATTAAAGTCTATTATTTTTTTACAGCAAACACATGTACAGAATCATCATTTAGATTAAAAAAATAACTTGGATAATGCTCAAAGTCATCGCTTATTTGAAAACCAAATTTTATAACATTATCAGTCATAGATTTAACGTCATACATCCAGTGGTGCATCAATCCATATCCTCCAAAAAATTCTAACAATCTAAATTTAATAGTACCTCCTGTAGGTCTAGATAAAATTGTTTGGCTAATAAATTCATCGGCAGCACTAGGACTAATATCATTAAGATAGTTTCTGGCATATAATTCTAAATCAGGGACGATTGTAATCCTCCCATTTCTAACGCTTGCTAAAAATACGATAAAAGCCATCTAATATCTTCGAAAATTCATCCGGGTAAACATGTTCAAGAAAATGAGAACATAAAATATGGTCTACTGAATCATTGGGAAAATTAAGTGGCTTTCGACAATCATATTGCAATATATTCTTGCTCCTTATGCCATCAATATAAGCTGAAATTAGTGGCCGATATTTTTTAATAAAAAACTTGATTGGAAAATATTTAACAAAAGGAACCCTCTTCAATATTTGTAAAAATATATGGTTATCAATATTGATAAACTCATCTAAAAGGCATGTGGAAGATGCCACGTTTAGCCAAATTTTTCCATCTTTATTACGTAAATTGTTTATATTCATTTTAATTACCAGTATGCAGGGATTTATCAATCGATTCGTTATATATCTCAGTATATTCATGGATGCGAGAATTCATAGATAAATTTTTCTCTATATAGGCTTTAGCTAATGTGGTCTTTTCTTTTGCCATATCATAATTATCTAGAATCCACTCCAGCTTATCTGTTAGTTTGTCAACCTCATTAAAATTAACAGTATATCCTGCATCTAATCTTAAAACATCTTCGCCAGCCCCTGTATTACGAGTGACAACAATAGGTGTTTTACATAAAACAGCCTCCATTGGAGCCCACGCACCTTGTTCAGAACGAGACATCTGGGCAACTATGTCGGAATCAACTAACGCAGAAAGTTTTTTATCTCCTTCTAAAAAGCCTGTAAATAAGACCTTATCACCAACCCCTAAATTATTTGATAATTGTTTACAGTACTCCATATCTCCATCATCTGAGCCAATTATCACTAATCTAACATTATTTCTTCTGGCTGAGAGCTTAGAAAAAGCTTTAATAAGAAAATCATTGCCCTTTATATAGTGGACCCTCCCTAAAAAACTAATAACCTCCTCTTTGCTTCCAATGTTGAATTCCTCCCTAAACTTTCCTCGCTCTGGTAAATTCAAAAATTCATCCGTATCAAATGGAGGCGATAATACTTTAATTTTTTCTTTTCTAATTGTTGGATCAATACCTAAATACTCTTCAACACCCACATTTGTCTCTGCAATAAGAAATTTTGCGTCCCTTAGCATTTTCCTTCCCCATAAAAAATCAAAAACCTTTTTAATAAAAACTTTTTTATTGTAATAAGGAACTGCTCCATGAGCATCTATCACATAAGGGATATTATGTTTTATGCATTTTTTATATAAAATAACATTTTGATATGTTCGAAAAACGTGCATATGAACTATATCAAATGATGGTACCTCTTTATCGGCCATACGAGACAATTTTGGCATAATAGAAAATCCAATAGAATCCCATATCGACTTAAATATTCGAAAATCAGTGCCTCTCAATTTACCGGCTAAATTATTGTCAAAGTTATAGTCGCCAGTATAAACCACTGGTTTTATATTTGTCTTCTCTTGAGCTTTACATATCTTATACATTAAATCTGATGTGCCACCAGCAAACTTAATTGAAAAAAATATAAACGCATGACATACCTTCATCCTAACCCCCTATTAAATTACAGTCTATTGCCTTTCAAGCATTACCTTTACTGAATCGACAATAAAGCTTGAGTCTAATGAATATCGAGTTCTAAGATATTCTTGACTTCCAACAATGCTAGAATACTCATCATTCAGTCCAATACGTTTAAAAGTCACAGGGAAAGTGTTTTCATCCATGCAGACTTCGCTGACCGCCCCTCCCAGTCCACCATTAATATTATGCTCCTCGACTGTTAGGATTCCTCCAGTCTCTTTCGCAGCTGAAATAATTGCTTTTTTATCGATTGGCTTTACCGTATGCATTCCAATTACTCTAACATTAATACCATCCTTTTTGAGAAGCTCTGCAGCAATCATTACTTCTTTCAAAATTCCACCAGTTACGATTAAAGTAATATCGCTACCATCCATATACTTTATAGCCTTACCCAGTATAAACTTATTTATACTTTTAACATCTGCAACGGTTTTATCTAATCTTAAATAACTTGTTCCACTGCTGTCAATTAAAGATGCAATCGCCTCTCCAGCCTCCCAAGCACTACACGGAGCAACGACAGTCATATTAGGCAAAGCTCTTAATATTGCTAGATCTTCAGTTGTATGATGAGACATACCCAAAGAACCGTAACTAAATCCTCCTCCTGAGGCAACAATCGTAATATTCAAGTCATGATAACAGGCATCATTACGGATCTGCTCTAAACATCTAAGCGTTGGAAAATTACCAATTGAATACGTAATTACTTTTTTACCTTCTAGAGCAAGGCCAGCTGCCAAGCCCGTCATATTCTGCTCGGCAACACCAACATTATAATACTGTCCGGGAAAGGCCAACTCAAACTCTTCAAACACACCAAAACCTAAATCTGCAGTCAATAAAACTACATCTTTATCCGCTGCTGCTAACTGTGTTAATCTATTCAAAAAAGTATCACGCATTATCATTCTCAAGCTCATTAAGTGCAGCCTCAAGCTCTTTACCTTGTGGGCTACGATAATGCCATAAAACTTCGTTTTCCATAAAAGACACCCCCTTACCTTTAGTGGTATTAGCCACAATACACAATGGCTTGCCTACCACCTTGGAATTACATGCTTTGATTAACTGGTCATGGTCATGCCCATTAACATCTAACACATTCCAGCCAAATGCTTGCCACTTATCTACAAAAGGCTCTAGTGCTAAAGTATCCTCTGTTGAATGAATACTTTGTAATTTATTGCGATCAATAATTACCACTAAATTATCTAGCTTATGATGTGGCGCAAACAAAGCCGCCTCCCAGTTTGAGCCTTCATCACACTCACCATCACTCATCAATACATAAACACTGTGTTTTTCTTTATTAATCTTTGCGGCAAGTGCCATACCTGTAGCAACTGGCAGTCCATGTCCTAGAGACCCTGTAGAAAATTCTACGCCAGGAATGCCTTTATGCGATACATGTCCCGACAAATCCGACCCGTCTTGGTAATGTGTCTTCAACTTGTCTTCACTCATAAAGCCTGATTCAGCCAACGCCGCATATACACCAGCTCCAGCATGCCCCTTACTTAGAATGAATCTATCTCTACCATGCCACTTCGGATTATCCGCCTTATAGTTCATTACTGAACCATACAGCACTGCTAATACATCTGCGATAGAGAGTATCGAGCCAATATGCGAACTCCCGCCAGTGCTTGTCATATTGACAGCATGTTTTCTAATTTTTAGTGCTAACTCTTCAGTCATTGTAAAAACCCCTTATGGCTCTGCATACATGTAAAATCTCATAATCAGTAATCGACATATTGATCGGTAATAATAAACTAGAGCGCATAATTCTCTCAGTATAAGGTAAAGATTTATTAAAGCCTAAATCGATAAATTCATGCACCGCCTGACCGCCCCATTGAATTAGGGTGCCAATACCGTTCTCAGCTAAATAAGCTTTTAACTCATCACGCCTATCCACCTCAATCTCGTAATTTTGATAGATATCAAAATAATTAACATCACTGTCCGGAGCAGGTGGCAAGACAATGTGACTTATATCTTTCAAGGTCTCGGCGTACAAATTAGCAATTGCTCTTCTACGTTGAATAGTATCTCCGTAATTCTCAAAAAAGTAATTTAATATAGCCGCTTGAAGATTGTCTAATCGACTATTGTAGCCCCATAAGCTTACATTGCCATCCTCGCCACGACCATGATCACGCATCAACTTAATTGTTTTATAAATCTCTTTATTATTCGTTAAAACAGCCCCTCCATCGCCAAAACACCCAAGAACTTTTGCTGGGTAAAAGCTAATACACCCCCCCATATCGAATGAACCTGCTGATTGGCCTTTGTATTTTGCACCTAGAGCTTGTGCTGAGTCTTCGTATACCTGCAAATCATACTTATCAGCGATTTTCATGATTTCATCCATATTTGCCACACGACCATTTAACTGTGTTGGCATAATGGCTTTTGTCTTAGAGGTAACAGCACTCTCAATTAGGGTTACATCTATCAAATGATCTGCTCCAGCCTCAATAGGCACAGGCGTTGCACCCGTAAATTTAATAGCCGATGCTGTTGCTACCATTGTATGTGAACAAAATATTACTTCATCACCTTCGCCAATACCTCCCGCCTTAAGTAACAACTGCATAGCGTCTGTTGCATTAGCAACACCTAGTGCATATTTAATGCCGGTATACTTTGCCAGATTGTCTTCAAACTCGACTAAGTCATTCTGCATAATGAATGCACCACGACTTGCAACTTTCTGAAAAATATCTGTCAAATCTTCGCTATGTTGAGTAAATAAATCAGGGTATTTAAAAAAAGGAATATTAATATTATTCATTTGATATTCTCAATTAATTTAAAACTAATCTTAGTATTATTTTTCATTCTTCTTTACATGCACATATATAACTCTATTATTATAATCATTTTTTCGATAATCAAGTTTTTTTACATGAGTTAGCTGAGCAAAATCTCTTTGATCATCAATTTTATTTTTTACAATTCTATTTTTAACCCTTATCAGATTCTTGAAGACCTCCCACCTATTAACGCCAAATAAAAAAATTACTATTGATTTCAAAGTATTCTTCAAACCCGCTTTCAAATACAAAATAAATAGATTGTTATTATTGGCTACTGGAAAAGCTCCGTAAAATTGAACAACGAACCCTCTCTCTTTTAAGATATTGTCAAGCTGTAAAATTGAAAAATACTCTGTGGTATTTCTAGAAGGAACAAAGCCGGGAACTTTTTTATTGCTTGTGCAAAAGAAAAGCTCGCCTTTATTTTTTAAAACTCTTTCTATTTCATCTAAAAAAGTATTTATATCTAAATAATAAATCATAGCTAATGCTATTACAATATCAAAACAATCATCCTTAAAAGGTAAGAAGTGCGCATCACACTGAACATAGTCGCTCTTGTTGTTTTCAGACTTGGCTGAACTAATATTTTCAGATAATAAGTCACATCCAATATAGCTGCTTGAAGATTTTGAAATAAGCCCAGAGCCTATTCCAGAACCAATCCCAACCTCTAAAGTGTGTTTTTTCAGAGCAAATGTTGATGAAAAATTATACCTATGATGAATTATATCCAGTGTGTCTTGAGTATACAAATCGCCTGGCTTTTCTGTATCTGTTAGCAGTAAATCTCTGTCTATATTCATAAATATGGTGCCACAAGGTAAGTAATTAAATTCAAAAGTTAGAGCCACGCTCTTAGACTTAAGCCAACTTTCTTTTATTTTTGTAAGTCTTTATTTTTTTATAAATCTGAATAATTTCATTCTTTGCCACAACCCCAATAGTCGTAGACACTAATACTGTGATAATCAACAATATAGTTAAAACATATTCTATATTTAAAATGTTGGGAGGGGGGTCTAAATATTGTTTAAAATAAAAAAATAGTGCGGTAGGTGCCAGTAATATGAATACTACTTTTAAGAGTCCGTTTCTTATTTGCTTTTTGTCATCCTTATAATCAGAAACTAAACAATAATACAACACAAAGCCCCAATATAAAGCGTTTCCAATAGATAAAACAGCTGTATAAACAGCTAAATTATTGTCAACCAACAAGACCATTAATGGAATTATTACAATTGTAATAATTCCGCCATATACAGCATAAATGTGTCTTCTAATTTTCTTTTCATTAATGCCATAAATATAACAAATATTCTCAAAAACTCTAGCCACGCCGTACACACCAAGCAGTTGCAATAGGTATCCAAATTCAACCCACTTCTCTCCTAGCACTAATGGAAGAAAAACATCTCCAGAAGTCACAATTAAAACTATTGGTATTGCCATTAATGCAACAATAGAAATAATTATTGACATTAATTTGTTAACCTTTTGCTCTTTAATATCGTGTAAATACATCAATATATTAGATGTAAGAGGAGAAAGGATCATGCCATTAGGCATTTGAGCTAGTTGCTGGGATCTTGAATATCCTCCCAGGTTGGCTGTACTAAAAAAAATTCCAAGTATTAATTTATCTGATGAAATAATACTTGACCCAATAACCCTACTCCATGCGTTACTCAAGCCAAATTTCAAATCTCTTGTATATTTTTTCAGTATTTTAATTTTAACAATCTTGCAGTTATTTTTCGAGAAAAACATTGTTAACATATACGTTACAATAACCTCAACGTATACCTTTACGACAAGGCTCCATACCCCCCATCCCAACCATGCGCAAAATACGGAGACAATAATTCCAGAAATAACTGCCCCGGAGCCAATAAGGGCCAATTGTACAAATTTTTTTTCTTTTGTTAATAATGCTCCAGGTTGCATGGCCAATCCCATGATCAATAAAGCTGGAGCAATATAAATTAATAACCATTGGAGAATTGGCTCGTCATAGAATGCAGCAACTACATATGAAATTGCAATCATAAATATTACAGATAAAGAACTTGTAATCATATTAATTGTATAAAACGAATTAGAAACTTCTATATCTACTGAGTCTCGCTTTATATATGAAAAAAGTAATCCGCAATCAATAAAAGGAAAAATTATTGCCTGAATTGCTAACACAATAGCAAATAAACCAAAATCTTCGGGAAAAAGAATTCTTCCCAAAATTGCCATACCTATAAAAGATACAATTGTATTGATAGCCCTACCAAATATAGTAGCCGTAGCCCCTTTTAATACGCTCAATGCTTTTAACCTAATTTACCACGCTGTCCTACCGCCTTCTACTGGCACTATCGCGCCATTAAGATAGCTTGAAGACTTCGATAGCATCCATATAAGTGTGCCTTGATATTCATCAGCATTTGCCATTCTTTCCATTGGAATACTTAGATTAGCTTCTTGCAAAAATTCTTCAGGCTGACCATTCTCAACACCTTCATGGCACATAGCATTGTAACGAACATTCTTATCTACCCAATAAGTTGCTAAATATCGCATCAGTCCAATAAACCCTGTTTTAACCACTGAATAGGTGATAGGCTTAACGTTTTGTTTATCTTCATCATTATTATGTTTGGTATCAAAAAATACTATCTTAATCATGTATAACTTCTAGATATTGTTTTGCTAGCGATGAATATCTAAAACTATTTATTTTAGAATGATCTGGAGTAACTGAATACTTCAATGCTTTTTTAATGGAAGCAATAATTTCATCAACTGTTGATGCTTCATAAGTATAATCAAATGCTTCAAGTAAATCCGCTGAAGACTCTCTATACCTTTTATCAGAAATCAGGAGTATAGGCCTTCTAGCCCCCAAATATTCAAACATTTTAAGGTAATAACCTCCCGCGAAACCATCATAGCTACATCCAAAGATTATATTCAAAGAAGCACTCATCTGAATAGTTGGAATATCTTCGCTAGGAACAGGTCCAAGTATTTTAACAATAGCATCTAAATTATATTTTTCTATCTCCTTATAAAGCCAAGGGTAAGTTGGCCCGTATATTTCAAATACAATTCTTTCGTCTCTCAAAGTACATAACGCTTCTAAAAAAAGTGTAAAAGTTAATCTTTGAATATTTCTGTAAATATTTCCTGTATATCTAATTGTTGAATTCTGCACCTTTTCTTCTAAAACATTCGAATACTTTTCATCGCAGAAACCATTTGTAATTGAATAGACCTTTTTATTATAAAACTTAGTCAACGTTTCAGCCCATACAGGTGTTGTTGTCACAACCCAATCTGCATCTTTAATAATTGCTTTTTCAAGAATAGCATCAAACGCCCTTCCGATAAATTTACCTTGATGATTATGATTTAGGCTCCACATATCCCTAAAATCTGCACACCATTTTAGATCAAACTTTTTAGCGACTCTCCACGCAATTAAATGAGCTGAAACTGGCGATGAGGATGAGATAACCACATCAGGATTAAATTTAATAATTAGCGCATCAATTTCTTTATGACGAGCTAAAAACCATTTAAAAAAATATTTATCGGGAAAGAACAATAGATATTTAATAATTCCAATTAACGATTTAATAAAATTATTTTTTCGTAATTTATCAATTATTTCATCGATAAATTTATTATTATTAGGAATGTTCGATAAAGTGTGCGGGGCATCATCAATACTTGAAAAGCTATAAATTTCCACCTCTTTCCCCAACTTTATAAATTGCTCTGCTAACGATGTCATTCTTGGCTGAGCATGAACTCTATCTGCAATAATTAAAATCTTTTTTATACTTTTGCTTCTGATTGTTTTATTCATAATTAGTGATATTTTATATAGAAGCTTGTCTTTGAAAGATTTTTTTTTAATTGATAGCTTACCGCCAAAATATTTGGCATATTCTTTACCTGTCATTACATAACTTCAGTTCAGAAGTAATAATAGTAATAAAATACTGTAACTATTGAGATCAAGGGAGTTAACAAACCTGTATTTGTTGTTGAAACTCTAAGTATGTTTACAACTTAACTGTTTGTAGAAACACGAATACTTACTCATAAACAACGTTTTTAATTTGCTCGTCTTGTTGATATTTTAGGTAGTCGCTAATTGCTTGATCGCGATCAATAAGGTTTTCGGCTGTCAATTGATTATGTGAAATATCTTTTAAGAATTCGATTAGGTGCAATGGTTCTCTGAAATAAACCTTGTTGTCATACAATCCTTTAATGATTTCAGGTACGTTGTTATCGAAATAAATTTGAGGATCAATTAAGCCCATATTCAAAATGTCTTTATGAAAACATTTAATTACTGCTGTTGTATCAGCAGTGTTAATAACGGACTTAAATTTTTTAAGATTCCGCTCAAGGCTTTCCTTTCTGGGATCTATGATATTTATGTCGCTATCATTTGATGTTAAATATTCAGAAAGTGACCACCCATAATCATTGAAATGGGGTCTAAAATAGACATTCTTATAGATTTTTTTTAAATCCGCAATAGTTTCTAATATAGAGTTTGCATATTTTTCACACATTTGCCATTGATCAGGAAAAGGTGTGACACCTGTTCTGTATATTTGAAATGTAGAACCAATAATTAAAACATCATCAAACGTAATTGATAATCTTGAGTCATTATTGTTTTTATTTATTAATAGTGATCCAGATATAGCTTTGTTCGCTTCAAAGTTCTTTAAATCATTATGGGTTGTTGAAAATGGAATCATATAAGTGGCTATTCTTTTTTCCCAATCTCTATCAGTCCACATTGGCAAGTGATAACCCCCACCATGACATGAAATTACAAGCTTCATTTGGTTACACTCTATCTCTTCTGCTAATTTAAGCTTAAAGAGTTCATTGTTATAATGAATAGTTTTTGAATAAAAATAAGTATTTCGTTTAAAGTTAACTGATTTTGCTAGCTTTTGAATTTCTGTTATATCTTCAAACATCGTTACAGGAATATAACAAGATAAAAACAAGGCAAGCTTATTAAAGCTATCAATGTTCTCACCCTTAAATTTATTGCTAAGCAATAAAAAAAATTTAGACCTTTGCTCTAAATCTACACACGAATAAATAAAATTAAAATCATCAAGATCTGGAATTAATTCAATATTATCCCTAAACAGTGAAGTTAAAAAATTATCCGGCGTAACTCTACGCGAATATTTAGAGTAAAAAAGATGGAATTTCTTTATACAACTTTTTAAAATACTTTTATATGATTTCTCATAATTTAAATTAGCGCTGTTTTGAATTAAGTCTTTTATTTGATTAAATGTGGGCTGATCATTGGAAATAAAACAAGAAAGCAAGACTTCATTAAAACTATTATCTTGCAGCATGGCCCTAAGCTCTTTTATTGATTTAGGCGTTTTGATCACTTTATTTATTGGAGATGCGGCTTCCATTGAAGGATCTTTTGACTTTAAATGCTGATATTCAAAGTTCATTGACTTAAAATGGAAAACTAAATATGTAATCCAGTTAGAGAATACAATATCCCTCCCATTACCATCTAAGTTAAAATTAAATAATTCTTCATAAATATTGCAAATAATATCTACTATCTGGAGAGATTCTGAAGACCATTTGTTGAAATCTAAGGTATTAATTGGTGAGATTTGTTGAAATAAGAATGGTTCTTTTGTATTTTTTAGCTTACTTAATGCGTTAGGTTTTAGGCATCCAGCTGATAAGGGCACTGATTTTCGGCCATGTAAAATATGTTGCTCAGATGATGCTGTGATTATCATAATAATTAATTATTTTTAGTAGAAAGAATGTACATGATTCTAATTTTACTTAGGTCTCTAATGCTATCGATTTCATTCAGGTATTCTAACTCAGCTATTTGAGAGCTTATATCCAACTTGATTTGCAACAAACACAACATTCTCATTGAGATAATCAAGTTCATGATGTGAGTTAGTATTACTTATTAAAATATTTATTCCAGACCCAAAACCAACCTCTAAAAAATCTCTCGACCGAACATGGAAACACCCGAATGAGTATCTAGTTAATATTTCTCTCGTTGCTGATTTGGGATATTTTTTACCGGACTTTCCAATATCATTCGCAAACTATTGATTATCTATTTTTTAATAAATATATTTACAACCTAAATACTTGCATCCCCCTATTCTTACATAGTTGTTTGTCGTACATAGCTTTGATGTCAAAAAGAATTTTTGTCTTACCAAACAAATCATCAATCTGGCCAATGTTTAAATCTCTATATTCTTTGTGGCCTACGGCAAATATAGCCATATCAAGATCACACATATCGCTCAATTCAGTAATCTCTATTCCAGCCTCCATCGCTTCATCATTATTCACCCATGGATCATTGATAAATAAGTCTATATTAATTAATTTTAATTTATTTAATAATTCTAAGGGTTTGCTATTTCTAATATCCGGACAGTTTTCCTTAAAAGTAATGCCAAAATAGCCAACTCTCAAAGCTTTGCTCTTTTTTTCTGCAATAATTTTCGAACATACTTCATTAAAAATATATGTCGTCATTGAATCATTTATCCTTCTACCAGAGAGTATAACCTCAGGATGGTAATTTAATAATCTAGCCTTATATGTTAAGTAATAAGGATCAATTCCTATACAATGGCCGCCAACCAGTCCAGGTCTAAACGGTAAAAAATTCCATTTTGTTTCTGCAGCCTCAAGCACTTCTAATGTATCAATATCTAATTTATTTAAAATAATAGATAGCTCATTCATGAGGGATATATTTAGATCTCTTTGGGTATTTTCAATGACTTTCGCAGCTTCTGCTACTTGAATAGAGCTAACTTTATGAGTTCCAGCATCAATAATCTTTAAATAGAGCTGATTTATCTTTTCTAGAGCTTCATCTGTTGAGCCACTAACTATTTTCTTAATAGTTCTAATGGTGTTCTTTTTATCGGCTGGATTTATCCGTTCTGGACTATATCCAACAAAAAAATCTTTATTAAACTCTTTACCTGAGTGCTCTACAATTATTGGAACGCAAACTTCTTCAGTGCATCCAGGATAAACAGTAGATTCATATATTATTATTGAGCTATTTTTTATAGATTCACCAATTATTTTGGATGCGGCTTTTAAGGGTTCTAGATTTGGAGTATCTGCGCTATCTACCGGAGTAGGAACAGTAACAATATAATAATCAAAGTTTTTTATATCATCTTCATTACAAGTAAAATTTATAGAAGATCTTTTTAATCTTTCATTGTCTACTTCATTGGTGAGATCTTTGCCTGACTTAAGCTGGTCTATTCTATTAACATTTATATCAAATCCAGAAGTAACAAAAACTTCACTCAACTCTACGGCGAGAGGTAAGCCAACATAACCTAGGCCAATAATACAAATTGAGGCACTCTCTTTATTGATGTTATTAATCATTACTTTATTTCCTTAATTTTTTTGGCAGGAGAGCCTGCATATAACGAATTAGGTTCTATATCTTTTAAAACTGTAGCTCCTAAACCAATAACTGAATCTTTCCCAATGGTTACTTTTTGTATTATAGAGCAATTTGGTCCCAACCAAACTCCATCTTCAACAATTACACTTCCACTAATTTCTACATGAGCAGTGATCGCTACCCCTGTTCCTATTTGGCAATTATGCGCTATGTGGACATGATCATCGGTTTTGACATAATCACTTAAACTAGTTGGCATAATACTTCCGCTAGCAATTGTATTTAAGGCTCCAATATTACAATTTTTTCCTATTTTAACCCCACCAAAATGAGGCATTCTTAATGGCCTTCCTCCCCTTGGAATAGCTTCTCTTTCTTTGTTATTATCCCTTTCTATACTAAAACCCCATTCACCAATGACAGTATTTGAACCAATAATAGTATTAGGACCAACTGACGTATTTTCTAGTAACTTTGCTCCAGGCAAGATCACTACATTTTCAGAAATATGGCAATTAGCTCCGATATAAACAAAGGGATGTATTATTGCTTCTGAGGAAATGAATGCAGACTCATGCTTATAATACAAAGAAGTGTCTATTTTTTCTTTTGAATAATAAATACTTTTAATGCCTGAAGAGCATTCTCTGAGAGCTTGTATATATTTCATTCGAGGATTCTTATATCTAAGAACTTGATGTAATTTTTCTATCTCATTATTGAAGATAACATCTTCTGCTGTAAAAATTAGCATAGGATCAATATTTAACAATTTAGTCTCGTCAAAAGAATCCGCCGTTAAGCCAAAACACAGCGATGAACCTTCGGGGTTTTTACTTGTAGACACCCTTTCTATATTTATCCTTAAAGGCACTCCAAAGAAATTATTAAATAAATATTTATCTATAATCATTTATAAATCCATTTTATAATATTAGCTGCTTCAACTTTTCCTAGGCCCATATTAAGACCCCAAAATATATCTCTAGCCTTAATCATTTCAAGCCAATTTGGTCCAAATTTAGTAATTTGACTTTCATAACATTCAATTGCTTGATATTTTTTATCCGCACATTTGGAAATATCGGAAAAGTAATTCAATTTTGGAGTATTTATACCTCCAGGAAGAGCTTGATTTAACTCAATTATTGAACATTTATTTTTTCTAGCTGCTGAAATAACACATTTATTTACACTCTGATGATCATTGTGAGAATCTGTTGAGCTCATGGTAAATATTAGATCAGGATCATGACTTAAAATTACTTGATCAAAAACTTTAATATTTTCTCTAGAGAAATCTAAAGACTCTTGATCCATCTCAAGATTTAAGTATTTGCAGCCAATAATTTTTGCAGCTTCCTTGCCTTCACTGTGTCTTACTTCATATGTTGCACCAGTGAGCGTTGTTGTTGCTGAAATATTAATTATATCTGCTCCTTCATTAGCCATTCGACACAATGTCCCGCCAATTTGGGGTTCTATATCATCTGGATGTGCGCCTATCGCTAAAACTCTCATCTAGATAGCCTTGAATTCGTATCTACCATGCTGTTCGTCCGCCTTCGATCGGGACAATCGCACCATTCAGGTAACTAGAAGCATCAGATAACATCCACAACAACGCACCTTGATATTCATCAGAATTTGCCATTCTTCCCATTGGGATTCTTTTATTGACTTCTTTTAGAAAATCATCTGGCTGACCATTTTCAACGCCACCAGGACATAAGGCATTACAACGAACATTTTTATCTGCCCAATAGGTTGCTAAATATCTTGTCAAACCTATCAATCCTGTTTTAACCACTGAGTAGGTAACAGGCTTAACATTCTGTTTATCTTCATTAACATTCTCTTTTTTATAAAGTCTTTGGTCAGGTGCGATCAAACCTAAATCAGAAGAAATATTAACAATAGAGCCGCCTTGCGGATTTTGTGCTATTTGATAACCGTAATGTTTAGCACATAAAAAAGCGCCTGTTAAACCAACAGCAACATCATCATTCCAAATACTTAAAGGGAAGTTCTCTAATCTAGAAAAATTAACTTCATTACTATCTTCTACTTTTGGATTATTTGCAGCATTATTAACTAAGCCATCAATCTTGCCAAACTTTTCAATCAGTTGTTTAACATTATTTTCAATTGCTTTTTCATCAGTGATATCAATTGCAAAACCAACTGAATCTATCTTATATTTATCATTCAGTTCATTAGAAAAACTATCAACTGCTTGTTGCGATAAATCCAGCAATATTGGTGTACCGCCATAACATGCTACTGCTTCAGCATGCTTTCTACCTAGTAGCCCTGTTGCACCAGTAATAACAATAACTTTATTATCTAATCTGAATAATTTTTCTAACATTAAAGCACTCCTACGGTTTGTCCGCCATCAACCACCAAAGTAGTACCTGTAATAAAACTAGCCCTATCCGAACATAAAAACACAGCAGAATCTGCAATCTCTTGTGGTGCTGCAAAGCGATTCATCGGCACTGTTGATTTAATGATTTCATCTACGCGTTTTTTGTCTTGTTGGATTTTTTCATCCCAAGACCCGCCTTCGAAATACACATTGCCTGGCGCAATGACATTTACTCTTACATTGTCGGACGCTAACTTTCTTGCCATGTTTTTTGCCAGCGCGATGATTGCCGACTTAGCTGTTGAGTAATCAGTAGGTGCACCAAATGCTTCCATACCAGTAATTGATGAAATAAACAATAAACAGCCTTTAGATTTTTCCAACATTGGTAGAAAAGTTCTAGCAGTTTGTAAGGCAGATTCAAAGTTACTATTCCATGTTTTTTTCCATTGCTCGTCATCAGGCAAGGGATCTGACACACTTCGTCCATCGCCTACATTAACTACAACAACGTCTAAACAGTCCCATTTATCTTTAACTTTATTCTTTAAACTATTAAGTGATTCAACATTAGTACAGTCGCACTTATAAGCAAAGACACTCTCTAAACCATAGTTATCTTGTAATTTTTTCTCGTTCTTAAATAAGGTATTAGATCCTCGAGATACCAAACAAGTTTTTGCATCTTCTTGTAAAAAACTTTCAGCAATAGCCAAACCTATGCCTCTTGATGCGCCTGTTATTAAAACTTTTTTATTGTCAAGATTTAAATTCATATTACTTTGTCATTTCAATACACACTAAATCAGCCAATCCTGATGATTCGACAAATTCAATCCAATTTTGATCAACGCCATTACTTAGGAAATCTAGTTTTCCATTGCCCGTTGGCTTATTATCTCGCAACCATAGCATAACATTAGACATATCGAAATTATGCCTGAAAGATATTTTTATATCTAAGAAGCCTGCCTGTTCC
>Ga0209142_1001119_pt1 | contig 15729 bp, 17 predicted proteins | sample SaaInlV_120m_DNA_FD_184678 | JGI IMG/M metagenome (GOLD analysis project Ga0209142, IMG submission 184678) | Marine microbial communities from expanding oxygen minimum zones in the Saanich Inlet - Saanich Inlet SI074_LV_200m_DNA (SPAdes) (version 2) | ecosystem: Environmental > Aquatic > Marine... | reverse complement strand
TCTATGCCAGGTCAAGCTAGTCAGCTTATCACCTCACCTCTCTAGTAAAAAATAGATAAACTTACCGTTGGATGTTTCCATGCTTAAATCATACTTTTACTATCGGTTGATTACATTGAATTATAATGAGATGGGGGAGGGAGAGATTGTCTCCAAAGAATGAATTTTCGTGTAGTAATTACAAGACATGTACTATACAGATTTAGAAATAATCTTTGAAATGGTTATAGTTCAAATATACATAAAAAATGGCATGATAGTTTCCCACCATGCCATTCATAATAACGTTGGTCACAATTTGGACACACTTTTTAGGTCAGACAAAATGTTGATTGATGTAAGTCGTTGGGAGTAATGGTGCACCCTGAAGGATTCGAACCTTCGACCCACTGATTAAGAGACGCTAAAAGACCATTTTTAACAATAAGTTTACTCAAAAAAGAGCGCTCATGGTGGAAAAGGTATATCCGAGGAGGTGTAGAACATATAGAGATTACATACAAAGAAGGAACTGGCTGGCATGTTCATTCTCATATGCTTGTTGATCTGGCTGTTGATCGTAAGGTTGAGAATATGCAGCTTACAGACAATGGTTATTTTCTAGACCCACTAAAGAAAGACCTTGAACATGTTCTTCTGAAAGTTGGTCTTGGTACTATCTCTGATATCAGGCCGGTAACAGAAGGATATGGAAAAGAGATCTCAAAGTACTCTATGAAGTTTGGTCTTGATATTGAAGAAGCCAGGCTTAAAGAGATTATAGTCGATATGAAGGGGAAGAGGATGGTGTCGAGGTTTGGCAATTGCTATGGTCTGAAAGACATGGAAGAACTTACACCGAGAGAGGAGGAACAATATGAAACATTAGGAACCATTAAGGAAGTTGTTGATAGATGCTTTACAGAGACTGGTGTTGATAGTGAAATGGTTAGATATGCTCTTGGAGCAGTAAGGATCGGGCTCATAAGGATATGTTCTGTTGACAATAAACTAATTCAAGATGATGAAGTAGATTCATCTTGAATCTTTTAGAAAGGTGACAAGTGATGGTAGTAGATGGCATGATCGCAAGCGATGTAAACGTCTTTGATAAAGGTGTCGGGTTTCAGGTAATGTGTAAAGATCTCAGAGACACGTTTAGAGTCTTTATTCCTATGGATAATGTTAATGGTGAGCAGCTTTTAAATATGGGAAATGCTGTGAAGGTTGATTTCAACGAGTTCTTTCCATTTGGAAATGAAGTACGGATGGAAGTAAGGAGAGTTACTTTAGATAATAGCAAAAAAAAATTTGATTTCTAGTTGTTTGGAATCTGGCCAATGCTTTTAAACCAGTCGTTTCTGGAAGTATATAAAATAGGTCATACCCTTTTTATAGCGTAATTTTTTTTAGTTACAGAAATTTCAAAATAGAAAAAGGAAAGTGCTGGAAGTATTCACAAAGACAGTGTCTTAATATTTGTAATATGTTTTTTTTCTCCGGTATGATCTTTTAACAAAGAAACCAGAAAAAAACTTTTTACAAATATGGCTAAAACAAAAGGTGTTGGAAACTGTTAAGAAACTTGTTGAAAATGTTTGTGAAAGTGACATATAATCTAGCCGATTGCGATATGCAGACGCGATCAGGCTTCGGGAAGGGAGGTACAAATGTTTAAACGAAGCGGTGTCTGGTGGACGTGTATAAGGCACAATGGGCGTAAAATCCAGAAAAGCCTTGAGACCTCGGATAGAAAGCTTGCTAAAGCAATTAAGGCTAAAGTAAGAACTGAGATCGTTGAGGGAAGTTATTTTGAGAAACTGATTGGGCGTGATAAAACCTTCAAAGACATGATGGATAAGCTTATGGCGGAACATGCACCAACGGTCTCCGTCAGTACTCAAAGCAGCTATGCAACATAGTTAAAGCATCTGAATCCGTATTTTTGTGAGTCTGGTTTGTTGTCGATATCTTCGAAAATGATATCACGGTATAAGGTTTTTAGAAATAGCGAGGGTGCTGCACCTGCCAGTGTTAATAGAGAACTATCTATGTTAACAAAGGCATTAAACCTTGCTGTTAAGGAGTGGGAGTGGCTAAGGGATAACCCTGCTTCAAAAGTACCAAAGGATAAAGAGAATAATGAGAGGGACAGATGGATTACTAAGGATGAAGAGAAGATAATCCTTGATAATAGTCCTGAGTGGATTGGGGAAATAGTTGTTTTTCTTCTTAATACTGGCTTACGACTAGAGGAATCACTTTCGCTTGAGTGGTCTAGGGTCAATCTGTTAAGAAGAACTATTCTTATTCGAGAGACCAAGAACGGTAGTCCAAAAACACTTCCGCTTAACAAGATTGCATTGGGAGTGCTTAATCAGAGGTCAAGGGTAAAGAGCTTAAGAAATGATCTTGTGTTTATTAGCTGTAGGGGCAAAAAGGTTAATCGTCATTTTCTTAGAAAGCGGTTTTATGATGTGTTAAAGGAAGTAGGAATTGAGAACTTATGGCTGCACGACCTACGTCATACCTTTGCTACACGTTTGGCACAGGCGGGTGTTGATCTTTATAAAATATCCAAATTGTTAGGCCACAAGGATATTAGAATGACACAACGATACGCGCATCATTGTCTCGATAGCCTTCGAAGCGGAGTAGAAATTTTAGAAACTGACTACAATTTGACAACAGTGGGTGAAAAAGAGTGCTCGAAAAGCTTGTAATATTTGTCATATGTTATTCTATATCAACGTATAAGAGAAAGCAGTGGGTTTTATAGTATCATGATTGAAGAACATGTACATTTCAACTCTGACGGCTTGAAGCTTGAGGGGGTTTTGTCGTACGATGAAAATGTCCTGAATCCTCTGATAGCACTTTTGTGTCCACCGCATCCTCATCTCGGGGGTGATATGGAGAACAATGTTATTACTGCACTCGGCAGCGTATTGGCAGAAAATGGTTTTGCTTCTTTGCGCTTTAACTATCGTGGTGTTGGTAACAGTGAAAGCAAACAAGGCAATATTGCCGAGGTGTATGAGTATTGGGAATCGATTTTAAACAGAGATGATTGCTCAGATGCTATTGTTGATGCCACTTCTGCAATGAACTATCTGGAATCAACGATCGATACAAAAAATATGTTTATTGCAGGGTATTCATTTGGTGCAGTCGTGGCAATGATGCTGAGTGTTGCGAACGCGAATATAAGGGCATTTGCTTCTATCTCTACGCCTTTTGGCAGATTTGATACTACATTTCTATCGGACTGTAAAAAACCAAAGCTATTTGTCTGTGCAGATAACGATTTTGCCACATCACTTGAAGAGGTTGAGATGGGTATGCAAAATATATCCGAACCTAAGATATTAGACATAATGAATGAATGTGATCACTTCTATATAGATAAAGAGCAGGAAATTGCAAACAAAGCTCTTAGATTATTTAATTCTAAATCTTCCGCATAAGTTGCAACAATTCCAAAAAGTAATTGCCGGATTATATATATTTTCTGTTATACACACTTGATATTGCAATAAATGATTTAATATCCTGCCTTCTTTTATACCGATGAAAAGCATGCTTTGAACCACTCTTCCAATCACTTTTAAATTGGATACTGATAATCACACACATAAAATCTCACTAACCTTTTAGAAGCCAAGCCCGTAAGTGTTGTTGCTATATGCCTATACGATTTTAAAGCAGATTTGTTTGCATGTGTCAGAAAATATAGGGTACCCATATCAGCATAATTGGTTTTTAACTAACAAACTGGAATGAATGAGCCAGTATTTAATGACATATAAAAAAACAAGATTTGCTGAATTGTTATATGTTTAATATTTGTAATGCTTTATGCTAGTTGGTTTCTGTGTTGTAGGATTGGTATTGAAATTGCTATAACAGTAAATATGGCGAAAGTAAAAAATGTAGATTTAGTCAGGTATGAGTATATCGTATATATTAACTTACTCGATACTGATAATATTAAGGAAATATTAATTACGTTGGATGATTATGTCGATCCAGTAACAGAGAATTTCCAGATTAAGTGGACTCCAGTAAGAAATCTGAATATAGATATTGTTGATATAGGCACTGATGATGCAAGTAGTTCTGATTCAGAATGCATGAATAGAATCTGCGGTCTTTTTGACGCTGAACCATTGGATTGGAAATATGCACGTATTCTGGTTGATAACAAATCGAGAACAAAAGACAACTATGCAATAGCGAAGATGCCGATAAGTCCGATTACACCGATCATGTTTGAGATAAAATGAATAGCAGTAAGTCAAGATTATAATTTAATTAATAAATTTTCAAATTTAAAAAAAGCTGGCATTTCATCTGTAACAATCTATAATTTTATACATTAAGGATCAATTGATTATGCTTTTAAGTTGATACTGCCGTACGTCGAGAAAAGGGCAAATCGCGAGTGATCGCGAGACGCAAAGTTAAGGGTCTTAATTGAGTTTCTAAAAAAAGACAGCCTTACTACCAAAGATGTTTTTCATAATATCTTAGGTTGTAAGGCTTTTTTTATTGGCTGATAGATAGTATGAAATCCATCTCTTCAGATTTTATTAAATTATATAGTTGGATATAAAGATGTAGAGTAAAGGCATTGCCAGGGAAAGGGCAGTGTTGAAAGTCTTTGCAAGTTGTTTGTTATACGGACGTTATGGCAAGGCAAGGAGGCTTGTTGTTCCGTTCTAGTGGCAGACAGTTCCAAAAAGAGGTTATAAATGAAGATTAGTTCAAGATTAGGGTTATTATCAGTCAGGAAGAGCGTTACAGTTTTTTTTGTGGGTATGTTTATGCTTTTGGCCAGTGTGCTATTCGTTAATATTACGAATGCTGAGGTATTTAAGGCAACAGCATACTGCTCATGTGAGAAATGCTGCGATAAGGATCCTTCTGACGAGTGGTATGGAATTACGGCGTCAGGTAAAAGGGCGCGTTGGGGAACTGTAGCAGTTGATAAGAGAGTTATAAAGCTGGGTAGTACATTAAGAATAAAGGGGTTCCCAAATACTCTTTTCAGGGCGGAAGATGTTGGTGGTGCCATAAAGGGTAATCGTATCGATGTGTGGTTTCCAAGCCATAGGGAAGCATTAAAGTTTGGCGTACAGAAAATTGTTGTTCAACGTGTAAGAAACGGATAAATTTCAGCTAGGAATAATTATACTTTTTTTTGAATCTCTGCCTATATCCAGGCAGAGATTCAATAAGTCATGAGTAAAACAATTCGGTAATTTGCCTTTATATCACTCTCCAGATATTCACGTTTGTTAAAATAGCATATAATAGTCTGCAGTATCTCCACGGTTTTCTTAATCCTTCAGGAATTATCCATATCTAGCAGATCAACGATACATATAGAATTATAATTGAGTAAGGTTTTTGTTTTATATATCGTGGCAATCGTTATAATAATCTTCTGAATTTGATCTGTACGTGCGAGTAAATTTAACACAATTTATAAATTACGGCTGTTAAATTAAATAAATTCTCAATTCTTAAATTCCCAAATTACGTAGATAATTAATATATGAATGCCGCTATTTTAGCTATTGCTTCTCTATCATGCTTTTTTGCAAGTTACTTTTTTTATTCAAAATTTCTTGCGGATAAGATATATAAACTGGATTCGAATATTGTAACTCCAGCCCATGAATTTGAGGATGGTATAGACTATGTCCCTACAAACAAGCACGTTCTTTTTGGTCATCATTTCACGTCAGTCGCAGGTGCAGCTCCAATTGTCGGTCCTGCTATTGCCGTTATATGGGGTTGGCTGCCTGCGGTGCTGTGGGTAGTCTTTGGCACTATCTTCATAGGTGCAGTGCATGACTTTGGGTGTTTGGTACTCTCTGCAAAAAACAAGGGCCATTCCATTGGTGATTTGACAGGTATAATCATTGGTAAAAGAGCACGCGCACTATTCCTTACAATTATCTTTTTCCTTACATGGATAGTAATTGCCGTTTTTGCATATATTATTGCTACTCTGTTTTCACAATTTCCAACCACGGTTTTGCCGGTTAATATTGAAATTATTGTTGCCGTTGCAATAGGTGTCGTTATTTACCGGGCTAAGTATGGAATCCTCATCCCATCTATAATTGCGTTATTAGTCTTATACGGGTTTATATATCTTGGCATGTATGTACCTCTGGAACTGCCAGTATTCATTGGAGGGCAGACAGAGTCATGGGTTTTGGTGCTTCTTGTATACGCATTCATTGCGTCCGTTCTTCCAGTCTGGCTGCTGCTTCAGCCAAGAGATTTCATCAACTCGCACCAGCTCTTTGTAGGATTGGGAATTATGTATTTGGGCCTTTTCATTGCGCATCCTCCAATGGTCGCACCAGCTCTTAATTTGGAAGTAGAGGGAGGTTTACCGTGGTTTCCGTTCCTTTTTATAACGATAGCTTGTGGTGCAATATCCGGATTTCATGGTCTTGTCGGTTCAGGTACTACATCTAAACAACTCAATAACATTAAGGATGCGAGGATGATCGGGTTTGGATCAATGCTGGGAGAGGGTTCACTGGGGTTGATGGCAATAATTGCGTCAACAGCGGGATTTGCAACTCTTGCCGCATGGAAGAGTCATTATACAAGTTGGAGTGCTGCCGGCAGTCTGGATGCAAAGATGAGCGCTTTTGTTAATGGAGGTGCCTATTTCATGAAAGAGGGGCTTCATCTACCCGAAGTCTTTGGTACCACACTGATTGCCGTCCTCGTTATAAGCTTTGCTGCTACCACTCTTGATACTTCAACAAGGATTCAAAGGTATATTACGAGTGAGCTGGGAGAGATATACAATATTAAGATTTTGACAAACAGATATGCGGCAGCTGCGATTGCTGCCTTTACACCTCTTATCCTCATCTTTGGCGGTGAGGGTCTAAGCTGGAAGCGGTTGTGGCCGATTTTTGGTGCGACGAATCAGCTACTTGCGGGTCTTTCACTACTGGTTCTGACCGTCTACCTTTACAGGAAAGGGCGAAACATCTTATTTACACTAATACCGCTTATTTTCCTTATTATTATGACATCAACGGCAATGATAATGAGCTTGAAGGATTATATAAAATCAGGAAACTGGGTCTTAAGTATTTTGTCAATGCTCCTGCTTGCATTCTCTGCCTGGATTATTCTTGAAGCAATCAATGTTGTAAGGAATTTAAAGAAGGAAGATAATCGTGTAGACGATTTAGTATAAGCACCTTTCACCTCATACCACAAATCAACAATCTCACATTCTGTATTATTGTATCCAATCGTCTGGACATAGGCATACCTTCCTCTGATGTACGCACTTGGGACATGAGTAAATTGCTAAAATAATGATTTTATTTTTCTCTGATTTAAAGGCGTTCTGCTCTCAGATACTAATTAAGAATCTTGAAGTACTCTTCGGGAATTCCGGACAATAATCTTATTGCCTAAAATAGCCAAACCTCTAAATAGCATCATAATTTTTCGTATTTGTTAGAGATCCATAACGTTTTTTGTTAGGGATTTATAATAAACTGAAATCAGGAAATGTACACCATGTTCGTAACTGACAGTTTGATTAGCACTTACAAAATCAGTTAATATAAAAAGTTAGCGGCATGGCATTTGTGTTTAGTAATTCAACAGTTCTTATCATGTTTTGTAAGTATTGCAGAAATAAAGCAAATTATGCTTCTTCTGGTTGATAGAAATATATACATAATATCCTGTTTAATTTTAAAACGTTCAATAGTTAAACGGTTACATGGCTGTTATTCTAAAAAAACAATTGACAACTAGGAAAACTTTTCCTATATATTTTAATCGTATTAAAATAGCACACAGAGACTATGAAAATCATATTATAGGGTTATTATCTTACTCTTTCTCCGCATCCATATGAAGTTTTTGCTGACATGATAAGAATTAATTTTAATTGAGAACTTGCAAGTTTTCTGTAGTGACTATTTAAAACAGCACAATCACGAAGATCATAGATAAAAGATTTACTAATAATTTCTATATGTGTAATAAAATCTTATTATTTTATATTTACGTTATTTATATAGGAGAATAAAATGAGAAAGTATGCATTTACAGCTATAGTAGGATTAATATTAGTCGGGTTGGTAGGAGGGCTGTATGGATGTGCATCAACAATTGATTCCTTGAGCAATAATACTAGTGGAGATATGATCAGGGGTGTTAAATTACAGGCAGGTGTTGATCCGTCCTCAGGAACACCTGTACCGAATGTGAGTTTTACTATGGGATCTCTGGCACGAAAAGGAAAAAGCGATAGAACTGTTATACTCATAGACAATAATACAACTGACATAGTTAGCGAAAGCTATGATGTTGAGATCGAATATGAAAACGTAAGAACAGATACCAACAAACCACGTCAACTTATAAAGAAAGAATTTAGAACTTCTGATCCTGCTCAATTTAATGAAGGCATATTTGTATATCAGAAAAGTAGCTTCGGTATGGGTGTGACTGCCGGTAATCTCTTTAGCACTGGAGGAGGGACGATTGTATCAATAGGAAAAGTTGGTACAAGTACTGCTACTGCCGTTGGTAATGCAAATAGATAAATTTAATTTAATATCAAAAGAATTATAGCAACAACTAGCTAGAGAGTTTGAGTTATGAATTCTTCCTATATGGCTTTAAATTTCAAAGTTTTGAGCAGTTGATTAAACCATGAAGAAAACACTAATCATATTTGCATCGTTACTATCAGTTGTCTTATTGAACGGTTGTACAAACCATTTAAGTTCATTAAACAACAATAGCAGCATTACTGTTGACCGTGGGCTTGGTATTGGAGTTGAGGGGGATCCATTTACCTTAACGCCAAAAGCGTATTTCAGGATAGGCACAAATGCCAGGATAGGAAAGCATGACAGGATAGTAATTACAGTGAATAAGAATTCTACCATTATCGCGGCAGAGAACCTTAATTATGAAGCTGATTATAATGATCAGGGTAAGCTGATCCATGAAATAAGGGGCAAAGATATTCAAATTGAGAAGCCCTCATCCAATGGTACCGGAAAGGAGACTACAATCTTAAAAGGAGGGTTTAAAGGTCCGATAAAATTCCAGCAAATAAATAAGGGTATCTTTCCGGATAAAACTGGTATGAGTATTGGAGAATGAAAAGGTATGGATTAGCACTTTTACTTACATGGCTGTTTACAGGATGCTCAGGTACAAAAGTGTTTATGGGAGACTACGACCTTGCAAAAATAACAGTTTCTCATAAGCAGGCGAAGATCGTTGTTGAAAATCTTCCATATAAATCAGGCATTGTTGATGGAAAGTTGGAAAAAGAAACAGACGATGATTTCGCATTTGTGTTGTCTCGTGAGCTAAATAGTAATCATATCAAAAATGCAAGTATTAAGAGTGAGATAAACGTTAACATTATATGCACAGACAAAGATATAAGAAGAGAGCTGTTAGAATGTTTCAGTAACAATCAAATTGTTATTGAGAAAAGGTTCCACAAACCAGCGGATTCAAACATTATTGCAAAGGTTACAATCACTCCATCCAGTAAATTCCATGGATTGGTTGGCAAATATCATTTGGTAATATTTGAAACTAAAGGTGAACTGGTTGGAGGTGATCATCGGGTATTAGTAAAAGATCCATTGGCATTTATGTTCGTGCCTTTAGAATTAGTTAGTAATAGAAATCAAGTAACTATGCTAATTAACCGTTACATAGATAACAAACACAGCAATATTGCATTAAGAGACAGGGACTCAATTCTACCATTAAGTATAACATTTCAAGTACTTTCCAAATCTATTTCTATTATGAAAAAACCTATTAAAATAATTTTTACAATTAATAATTGAACGAGGATGGCCTCGATTATTGATTAGTGATAATAACGTCAAGAATTGGTTTCTACTAAGAACACTATGAACCTGATGCATTCTCAGTTAACTACAAAATTGCCAGGCGATTGATCAATGAAAGAGGGTATCAACATAAATGAGATTGAAATATACGAAATTAGCACTTTTTACATATCAAGAGACTGATATAAATGAATATGTAAATGGTGATATTACGATCTGGAACGGCGAAAATATCGGAGAATTCCTCAAATACAACTGACGATTGATAAGTAAAAACTTATAATAAATTCTTTGAATCATACGAGGATTAGTGACATTTTCGTATGTATGATAATTGTAAATCTATAATTGATGGATATGGAGAGATCTATGGATACAAATTTAAAAAGAGGGAAAAAAATAGTAATCTGTTGTGATGGCACTGGTAATGAATATGGTAAGAACAATACCAATGTCGTAAAGTTGTTTGATATGGTAGTGAAGGATCCACGAAAACAGATAGCATTCTATGATCCAGGAGTTGGTACTTCAGGAGCACCTGGTGCATGGTCGAAGGCGGCCAAAGTCTATACCAAGATATTAGGACTGGCTTTTTCGTATGGAATAACTAAAAACATAGAAGATGCATACGAATATCTTATGGATAAGTATGAAGAAGGTGACACTGTTTATCTATTTGGATTTAGTCGTGGGGCATACACGGTACGTGCCCTGGCAGGAATGTTGTATAAGTGCGGCTTACTTCAAAAGGGAAGTAATAATCTAATCCCATATGCTTCAAGAATGTATAGAAAGGGTTCTCCTGCAGTAGCGGCTGGCTTTAAGCAGACATTTTCTCGTGTTTGCAAACCTCATTTTATTGGAGTGTGGGACACCGTAAAGTCGGTTGGTTTATTTATTCCGAGAAAATTCCCCGATACACAATTGAATCCTGATGTAGAAAATGGTTTTCATGCTCTATCCATTGATGAAAAGAGAATTAAGTTTAAACCAAACCTGTGGAACAAAGCAGTAGGCCCAAAACAGACAATTGAACAGGTCTGGTTTACCGGCGTACATTCAGATGTTGGGGGTGGCTATGAGGAAGATGTTCTTTCAAACATTACATTTCTGTGGATGATTGATAAGGTCTTGCCATATGGATTACATTTAGATGATACTAAATACAAAAATCTAGCTGATAAAGTTGACAAACCTGATAAACGAAAAGATAAGCTTCATAATTCCTTATTACCTATATATTGGATTCTTGGATGGAAAAAAAGAAAGATTATAAATAAGCAGAAATATGAAATACCCTCAATTCATGAGAGTGTGTACAAGAGAATTAAAGATAATGATGACGGGTACAACCCCAAAAATCTCCCATCAAAGGACAATGTAAAGATCATTAGAGAGAGTTAATACTCCTAAGTATTTCAAAAAAACTTATTACAAATAATTCCAGATAAAAGATTCTCTTTTATGGATAAGAACATTGGTGCAGTCTATGCTAATCTTATTTATGGTTTTCCTGAAAAGGGATAAAAATATCTGAAAAAAATTAACATTGATCCTGAAACAGTGGCGTATATATCCTTTAAGAACGCCAGGGAAACAGGTGAAAGACTCTTTAATTCATACTCGTTTTCTTTGCCGCCATCTAAGAAGGAGGCAAAGGACTAATCTAGAGTCGAAAGAACACCGTTGTTATCTTATTTGATTTTTAAATATTTTGGGAAATTAAAATCATTGAATCACAAAATAGTATTTCTCTATAAATATTATCTTGTGAAAATTGTTCATTCAATTTATTAGTTATACTTAAGGAGGATAAAATTGTCATTTACGAGATACAAGAGTAAAAAAGATAATCTGCAAATTATATTAAATATTATTTTTGTTTTCTTCTTATATATTTTATTAGTTAATAAGGTCTCTTATGGGTCAGATAATGAAAATAATCCTGCTGATCCAATACGACTTGTTGATCATATAATACGTGCAGATGCTGATGGACTTGCTTTGAACCCAATAGATAATGAAATTATACACGGTGATGAAGAATATAATAATTATGTGAATAGTATATTGAATAAAGCTGAGAAATTGGCAATAACAAACTTTGATAGTGGAAAAAACCATAAAAGAAAGATAAAGATTTTGATTCATGTTCATGGCGGTATGAATAATTTTGAAAGTACAGATAAAAGAGTTGCAAATCTTGCAGATAAAATTATGAAGGAAGAATCTGATTGGCATTATCCTATATTTTTATCATGGCCGTCAGGTGTTGGAAGTACGTATGGGGAACAACTGCTTCGTATTCGTAAAGGGGTAAAAACAGAACCTCCTGTTAGTTATATCGGGGTTCCGTTTATTGGTATGTCACATATGGGTACATCAATTGGCAAGATACCTGAGAACTTCTATCATCATCTTGTAAATTCAAAAGATATAGTTGCAACACGAATTGGTCCAAAAGGGTGGTTATCACATATCTGGAAACAAGCTGAAAGAAACAGCGGATATTCCTTTTGTATGGATGAGTTTGAATCAGAGGAAAAGGCGAAAATATTATGTAATAAAATTTATAATAAATATTTTAGTAATATTGAAACCAGAGATCAATCAAAAGCCAGGAGATCGTACGATAAATTGTTGCTTAAAGGAAAGAATGATTTATATAAAAAAACGGTTAAAGTATTAAATAAGACATTGAAGGTTCCTGACTTCTATGAGTTGTGTGATGAAAATGAAAATAAAGTTTACTCTCCTTACGTAAAAAGATTGATTGAGAAAACAGCAAATTATCGTAATAAGCGTTTTAAAAAGTTGACATCTTATGAGAGAATGAAAATAAGGAGGCTTAACCGTTTAATTATAGAAGAGAATTTCCAGTATGAAGCACCAAAAAGTCTTGATGTTTATAGGGGTGAATTTGTGTTAACAAAGGAAGACAAGTTTATTAGATATCCTTACCAATTTGTTATGACTCCAATAAGACTAACAATTGGCAGTTTTGCACATAGTACATTTGGGGATGCATCTTGGAAAAATATGAAACGCCGTACGAGCAACATTTTTTACCCTGTATATTTCTTTGATAATAGACATGATGAAGGCACAGCTGCTGGCGATTTTTTTCAGACTTTAATTGATAGGATCAAGATTAAGCAGGATGAAAATAATAAAAATGTTAAAAAGTTTGAATATGAAATTACTCTTGTAGGTCATAGCATGGGAGCTATTATATTAAATAAGGTATTATCCAAATATCAAAAAGAGTGGATAACCACAAAATCATTAAATAATATAGTTTATATGGCTGCGGCGTGCTCTATTAGTGAAGCGAAGGATGCAATTATCCCTTTATTAGAAAGAAACGGTGGACCTGATCCGGTTAAACACACAGATTTTTTTAACCTGACTCTCAATCGTGTGGCAGAAATATCGGAACCTGTTGGGAAATATTCAGCTCCTTCAGGTTCATTATTGGTATATATAGACAACCATTATGAGAAACCAGAAATGCAGCTAGACCGAACCCTTGGTACTGAAGTAAATATTTTATCAGCTATTAATGTCTTTAATCAAATTAAGCCGTATGTACATTTTAAATCCTTCGATAGAAAACATGAGCATATACCAAGCAAACATGGAGATTTTAACAATTGTCCTTTCTGGAGAGAATCATTTTGGAATACTGATACTGAAATCGGAACAACTGGTTTAAATTGCTATCCAGAAAAGTGGCTGGATAAAGAAAATTAAGACATTTAATTATTTTAAATTTGATATTTATTTGCAATACAAGTGAGATGAAGTATGAATCCACACGGAATTAAAGATTTATTTGATATTTACATGGGGCTTAGATCCAGTATCAATAGTTATTGGCTATTCTATTTTGTTGTTACATCTACTATCGTTGGATGGTTTTTTGGAAAGAAGCCAAAATTAAGCATGCCAGTGAAAATTATGATATCGGCAGGTTATATAATGTTCGTTGCAATAAATTTTAAAGCTTTAAGTAGGACCTATAAACATCTCGTAGCAGTTAAATCAGATTTAAGGGTAATCTGTAATAAATGCGATACCGCTTTATGTAATAATATTCGCACTTTTTCCGACTTTGATTATGATTTAATGATCTGGGGAATTATTCTAGTCGTCACTTCAGGAGTACTATTGATAATATGGAAGCCACTATTTAAAAAGTTGTAGCCATTTTTCAGTTGAGAAATCCATATTAAGCGAGATGTTAAAGGGAGATAAATTTGTCTACAATAGAGTTGTTATATACATAATGTGATTCGCTGTTGGGTCATAGTTATTGATATTTGTACGATCATTCTACTGACTTCTGAGACTATGTTGCCTTGAGCATATGTTTTGTTTTGATTCACTAAAGATTGCTCTTTTTTATTATTGCTTCTCTGATTGAACAGAATCTCCTGGTGTAGTTTGTTTTTGTTATAGCGGCCGTATAAGTCTTCGAGTGAACCATTCCTCTTTGCATCCCATATTGATTTTGAAGCCTTACTATATTCTTTGTAGTATGATGGGAATCCTGTACTAATGCGTGATGAGAGTTCCTTCTCTTCCATAATAAGCTTGTAGGCAAGAACGCGTGCCCTATTCTCTGGGGGCAGACAGGCAGAGAATAGAGTGTAAGCAACTATCTCTCGGGCCTGAGTGGGTTTGTCTATTTCAGCTTCTTTGTAGACACCGGATCTTGTCCAGATCGTACATAAAACTATTACAAGATGCTCATGGGGATCTTTGTCCGGAAACAGATTTACACTTAAGTTATAGAGGTTCTCACATGCTTGAACATAGCCTTCAATTCTCTTGTCACTCTTTTTGCTCATGCCAGATATTATTTTACTAAAGAACCCCATTGCCTTCTCTTTGTATGAAATGTCTTGATACTTTTAACACTGACATTTGTAATAGCATAGTCTATGCCAAATGCATATACTGGAATTGGATTTCAGGCGAAATAGTGTTAAGTGCAAGCTTAGATGTATGATATGGATTATTCAGTTTGACTGCGTGATGTTGAACTAATAATTAATGTGAGTAACGATAGGTGTTATTCCCCAGTTGTAACCCAAGATAATTGAAGTGTAGTTCAAAAAGTGTAAACACACAAAGTCAAAAATAATACTATGTGAGAAGTTGTTATCGTTTGTTTTCTTCTGAGTCTGATTGTTTAGGCTTAATAGCCTTTAATTTTTCATTTGTACGTTTTCTCTTTTTTCTCTTCTGACTCTTGATTTTTTCAATACGCTTTTTGTCTTCTATTATATATCCTTTCTGTTTAAGCTCTATTTGATCCAAAAGTGTGCGTCGTGCAAAAAACCTGTTGAGAGACTGCGAGCGTTCTTTCTGATATTTTACGGTGATGTCTGTAGGAATGTGACGTAGGAACACACATGAAGATGTCTTATTTACTTTCTGCCCGCCGGGACCGGAGGAACGAATAAAACTCTCTTCAAGATCGTTTTCTTTAACATTCAGTTCACACATTCTGTCAAGTAGGGCCTTCTCTTTCTTTTCAGATACGTTAAATATAGACATAATGTTTATTGGTAATAGTATATTATTTTCTAGAGTATATCATAGAACAGCATAGCGGCAATCTTATTTGAAGTGTCTAGAGTTAATTTATAGAACAAAATGATTTTCAATATTGTTAAAATTCTCATATAATCTTATTAACGATAAATTTATTATATGGAGAAGTTAAAATGAATAGAATATATATAGCAATAGTAATTTTGCTTCTAGCTCTACTTGCAGGCTGTGTCTCTACAAATGTAGCGAATGATGTGACACCACCGAGCTTTAAGAGTGGAGTAGAAGCATTCGT
>Ga0209142_1001118_pt1 | contig 15729 bp, 14 predicted proteins | sample SaaInlV_120m_DNA_FD_184678 | JGI IMG/M metagenome (GOLD analysis project Ga0209142, IMG submission 184678) | Marine microbial communities from expanding oxygen minimum zones in the Saanich Inlet - Saanich Inlet SI074_LV_200m_DNA (SPAdes) (version 2) | ecosystem: Environmental > Aquatic > Marine... | reverse complement strand
ACCGCAAGTAAGAATCCAATTGAACCATACGGTATCATGAAGTTATGTGCTGAGAACTTAGTACGTAACTACAATAGATTGTACGGCTTAGAGTACAGTATTGTACGACCTAGCGCAGTTTATGGGCCGTACGATGTTGTAGATAGAGTACTAAGTAAGTTTATTGTTAAAGCAAAAGCAGACGAGACTATGAGCATTAACGGCGAAGGACTAGCATTAGACTTTTCTTACGTCGACGATGTTGCAGATGGTATGATATTATGTGCTACACATCCAAAAGCCGCTAATGAAACGTTTAACATTACTCGTAGCATTGCACGTACGTTAGTAGACGCCGGCAACATCATTATTAACGAAACTAATAGTAATTCGGAATTAATTGTATCGGAGAACGACGGTAAGTACCCTAAACGCGGAGCATTAGATATTAGCAAAGCAAGGGACTTACTTGGATTCAATCCAACTGTTAATATAGAAGAAGGACTAAAGCAATATATTAATTCTTTATAAGGAAATACAGTATGTATTCAGTATATCAGCATTGGGACCCACTTAAAACTTGTGTAGTTGGCAAGTCGTATCCACCTGAGTTTTATTCATGGATTAAAAACCCAAAAACACGAAGCATCTTTGAACGAATTGCAGAGGAAACAGAAGAGGACTACCAATCACTAATTAAGTTATTGGAAAGATTTGGTGTTGAGGTGTTGCGTCCTGATATACCAAATAATATCGGACCAACATATGGTGCACCAAATAACAAATCGTACCCACCCCCATTTACAATGAGCCCACGTGATTACATGGGAATGTATGGTAGTGATTTTTACTTCGGTGGCACCGACGGCAGTACAGGAACTATCGAGGGGTATTACAATGCCATAAAAGACCCATCTTGGCCACAGGAAGTAAAAACAGTTGGCGATATAAAAAACCTACCACTTAGAATTCAAGATGAAATAAACACAAATCATCGTGATTACATTAATACCAACACAATGGCATGTGACGAAACTATTATCGGTGGAAATTTTAATAAAATCTTAAACAAAATTGCAAAAAATACATCAAGTTTAAATTTCACAAAGCACGAAACGTTATCCACAGCAACGACAGTTAGGATAGGAAAAGACATTTATTGCAGCGACATGGATACAAAACAGGAATGCGATAAAAAACCAGAAATATTTGAAAAATACAGAATGCATTATTTGGGCATTGATGACCACAGCGACGGAATCTTCTGTCCTGTTGTTCCTGGATTAATCATTTCATTAAAAGACATACCTTCGTACAAAGACACATTTCCTGATTGGGAGTTGGTTTACTTACCTGACCAATCTTGGAATAAAATACGTCCATTTTTAGATCTTAAGAAGAAGAACAAAGGAAGATGGTGGATTCCAGGAGAGGAATACAACGACGATGTAATTGAGGTTGTTGATACGTGGTTGTCTAAATGGGTAGGTTACGTAGAGGAGACAGTATTTGATGTTAATATGTTGGTTATCAATGAGAAAAACGTAATAGTCAACAATTACAACAAACAGGTCTTTGATGCGCTAGAAAGATATGGCGTAACTCCGCATATATGTAACTTTAGACACCGTTACTTTTGGGACGGCGGGTTGCATTGTATTACTGCTGACCTAGATAGAGAAGGCGAAATGAAAGATTACTTCCCTGAACGTGAATGAACGTACCATTCTTTGGATTAGACAGACAATACAGTAATCTAAAAAGCGAGTTATTAGAAGCAACTAACGGTGTGCTTTCTTCTGGTAGATTAATGTCGGGTAAGTACACTGAGGAGTTTGAAGATTGGTTAGCAAAGAAAAACCATAGTAGACACGCAATTGTCTGTCATAGTGGCACTAATGCGCTAGAAATGATTGCTAAGTACTGGTGGAACAATTTCTTAGTTACAGCACAGCAACCTGTTGTGTATATGCCGTCATTGACATTTCCAGCAACAGCAAATGCGTTTCTCAATGTAGGATGGGACGTTAGGTTTGTTGACAACAACAAATACGGCCAAGGCGTACACCAACATAAATTAAATAATAAAGAATTCCATGTTTATGTTGGACTATACGGTGCTCCTATCGTGCCACATTCACTTACATCAGACGTTATCATTGAAGATGGTGCTCAGCATTGGCTAAGTAACAACTGTACTAGGTACGGTCATGCAACTGCTATTAGTTTCGACCCAACTAAGAACTTACCAAGTTCAGGCAATGGTGGTGCTATTGTCACTAACGACACAGCATTCAATGATTGGATTAGAGAATATCAAAATCACGGAAAACCATCGCATATTACAGTAGGCACTAACTCTAGAATGAGTGAGTTAGATTGTGCTCACTTGTTAGTAAGAAGCAAATACTTAAACCAATGGCAAGTACGCAGGAAAGAGATAGTGCGTATGTACAATACTGCGTTCAGTGGAACTAATATAGAGTCATTAATCCATACTAATGTAGTAAATGACCATGCATGCCACAAATATGTAATTGCGGTAGATGATAGAGATGCACTGCAAATTAAACTACACTACGATAAAATTAGATGCAAGATACATTACGAAGAACCACTTCATGAAGTAAATTGCTTTCGTAATCGTAGTAAGTTAGACATGTTAAGCAAAGCAAGTATCCTAAGTAGAAAGGTTCTTAGTTTACCGCTATTTCCTGAATTAACAAATGACGAAGTTGAGTACGTTATAGAGCGTGTTCTTTATCATACTTCACATTGAAATAATCATTTAGCCACTTCCATTCATAAGATAATCTTAACTTACTGAACTCTCCGTTAACATTTTCGTAGTACTCAACTGCATCTTCTGCTCCGCGTTGACTCCAAGCACCTAATTCAGTATCACTTGAGTCTAACCACTTTTGCAGTCTGTACTCGTTATCAATTGTACCACTGTCTTTAAGTTTGATAACTTCGCGGAATGCACTTCGCCATGCAACTTCTATGCTGTCTGCATAATATGCGGTACCACTTAATACAGGAACTACTTCGTGTTCTTGGTCTAATGTAAAGTCTAGTCCATGTGCATTGTTATTAAGCACTAAATCTTTGTTATAAGCAATCATTGCCATATGACCGTACTCAAGTCCTGTAATGGGGTTTTTAGCATGGAATATGTAGTGTTTTGACTGCTGTAGTCTATCAGGTTGCCAATTCCAATTAAAGTTTTTATGGACTTGTAACTTAGCAAACACAGCAAAGAACCACGCTGTATCGCTTAATTTGGCGGCTTGCTGGTATGCTTGTACACGTCCGTCTACTTTGTCAACTCGTCTAACTTTATTTGTAAAACTCTTAGTACAGTTTAATAAATGTTCCCAATTCTGTTCTGCATTTGATTCACCGTTGCTAATGAATACAATATCCAACGGATTGTCGTTATACGTTATATGCTTTTTAGAAATAAACGCATAATCATATACTTGTTCAGTAATGTGATTTTTTGCATCACGTGGCACTAACGTTGTATTGGCGCCATTTGATAACGGAACAACTGTTCTTGTTTTTTCACGCCACAGGTTAGTAGTTGGTATCCGATACTCTTTGCTAACATCATTTGTGAACAGTACTGCAGGTTCTACAAAACTGTGATTCTTAACATCTTCTACAATACTATCATCATTGACCTTAATATACGGTATATTCCAACGTGGTACTTGTATATCTTTAACAAAATGTATTGTGTCGTACCACTCTAATAACTCTATGTTATTAACTTGTTCTTTAAAAGTAGGTACATGTATATAAAATGTGTCGCCGAACTTCTGGTCGTTGCTAGGAAATACGTGCAACATTTCAGATTGCCATTCGCTAGGATGCCAAGTAAAATCAAAGTTAGTATAGTCGCACACCGATGAAGTAACCCATACATATTCGCTTTCTACTTTGCTAATAATGCGTGCTAATGTACCATGATAACTGCTAATAAATCTTGTTTTAGTTACCTCATTTGAGACGCTACTAATCTGACTAAATGCTTCTGTAGAATCTACATTGTTAAAATCTAAAAATATAAACGGAACAGTAACTTTATTGCGTTTAATCACTTCATTCTTGTAGTTGGTTTCAGTTGAATTCCTTTTAGGAATTAAGTATGTACCACCACTTTCCTGCCATTGACTTTTCCACACATGTGTTTGGTCACTCTCCCATGGGCTTGGCTCCCACATGAAGTTAAAGTCAGAATAATCATTGTCACCATCGGCTACCCATAAATATCTAGTACGTGATAACTTCACTGCCTCGTCCATAGAGTTAACCTGTTTTGAGCGGATACCTATGGGTTTATTAGTAATATAAAAAATATCAAACATAATATTAATTATACATGATTAGAATTGACGAAATATATGATAACATATTTTCAAAAATAATTTCCAAAAACCCAAAAAACTCGATGCATTATTTCGACCCATTTGGGAGAACTGACATCGATGCATTGCATGTCGCACCATTAATAAGAGACCGTGACATGGCATTTTTATTTTGGGACCAAGAACCGTACTATCCAATCGTACATAGCGAAACAATAAACTTTTTCCACACAAGTTTTATACATCCCGAGCGTTCAAATCCCAACCAAGAATACAAAGGACAATTAATACCTAAACCAATTGCGAACGCTACATTTGTCACATCTGAGAAAAATAGTAAAAATGTGTCCGAACTTTGTGATAATCGTGGGTATAGATTATCGTATTATTTCTTCCATGGGTGGGCTGCACTAGATTGGTTCCGTGGATATAATAGAACACACCTAATACAAAACTACAAGGATAGAAAAATTTCCACTACATTCACTTGTCCAAACAGGGTAGTGGGCGGGGAACGAACCCACAGAATAACTCTTCTTAAACAATTAGCAAACCACGACATCATAGAAAACAATAATATTAGTTTCCCGTCCAAATGCCCATATGATAATACACCTGTTAATGTAGAAGGTGTAAAACTTCCGTTGGTGTTTGCGGGTGAAGATGCTGATAACATTCCTAACGAAAGTTTTAAGATAAGTTTTTGGGACACAGTTAAAGAAAGTTTGGTGTACGTGGTGACTGAAACGCTGTACGAACAAGAAACACTGCACTTAACAGAAAAAACATTTAAACCCATCGTAATGCAAATGCCATTTTTATTAGTGGCACCAAAGCATTCACTTGAATATTTACGGAGTTACGGGTTCAAAACGTTTGGTGATTTTTGGAGTGAGGATTATGACCACCAAGACAACGTTGCACGTATGAAATCGATAGCAGATATACTCAAGAATTTAAACGACATGTCCATAAAGGAAAAGCAACAATTACAAAAACACCTTGTTCCGATTGTGGAACATAATTTCAATTGGTTCTACAGTAACGAATTTGAAAATTTACTATGGAACGAATTAACTAACATGACAGCACAATGGGATTAAAATTCTGCGTAGACAGTATTGTGAAGGGTGAGTATTATCCAAATTTGGCAGATGGCGGTATTAAGCCGTTTACTAAAAAATGGCAACAATTCAGTACAATAACACCATACAGCGAACCATTTATGTTACTTGAACATTTGAAACGTTACGACATCGAGTTTGATATAGTTGAACTTTCTGACTCAGATTCAAGTACATTTTATCCAATCGCGTTGAGTTTCTTTGACTTTGAAATCAAATGGTTTGAGTTAATGTCTGTAGAATTATTATCTAAACTCAAAGAGAAAGAGATTAAGATACTGTTTTACTATAGCGAAGGTGATAATCCATGTACAATAAACGAACACCTAGCACAACAGTGCAAGGAGTATAAAGTCCCACGTGAACAGGTTAAATTTATTAGTGCCAATAGCAAAGCAAAAGACATTAAAAACTTTTATCACGTGGTCGATGACGAGTTACTATATCATTATAGAAACCGTAAACACCCACCCGCTTTCTACACCGAAGATACACGGTCTAAAAAATACACGGCACTTGTCAGAATGCACAAGTACTGGAGAGCAAATACAATGGCTACATTATGGCAAAAACGGTTAGACACAGACGGTTATTTTGCGTACGGTAATAGCATCGATTCGGGAGAAAGTGAAAATAATAACCCAATCGAAGTGGACAAATACATGGGATTAAGAGCACTGACAAAAATATTCCTCACATCAACACCATTTAAAGCAGACGAGTTAAATGACATCGAACATAATAACCATACACTACAGGTAAGAGAACACTTCAGTGATTCATATATCAACGTAGTACTTGAAAGTCATATGGATGTCGATAGTAGTAATGGCGTTTTCATAACTGAAAAAACATTTAAACCTATAAAGAATTCACAAATGTTTATCTTATTTGGTGCGTGTGGTAGTTTGCAACTACTAAGGGACATGGGTTATAAAACATTTGACCACGTTCTTAACAATTCGTACGATACCATAGAAGATACGACACAGCGATGGAAAGTTGCTATGGATATGACTACAACGATACTAGAAAGGTCACACAACGAAATACACGAAATGTATATCAAGTGCCAAAGCGACATTATTCATAACCAAGATTTATTCAACGGTACTAAAATAAACAGATTAAATACGATTATTAAGGAGTTAAATGATTAGTTCATACACAAGTTGGCAACCACTCGAAGAAGTTATAGTAGGAAGTTCATACCCAAGTGAATATTTCGATTTTATTAAAAACGCAGAAGTACGTGACCAATTATGTCAAATACTAGACGAAACGACGGAGGATTTAAATAACCTACAAAAAACAATCGAAGATTATGGTGCGGTTGTTAAACGTCCGACAGTTATAGACAAAGAAACATTTCAACGTGGACAACTAAGTGGACACGGTGCTCCTTTGCCTCCGTTAACTCCACGAGATTGGCAAATAACAATTGGCGAGAAATTAGTTATATGTGCACCGTTAGAAGAAATGCATCCAATTATTAACGAGTACGAAACAAACACACCTGGTTCAATAATAGACCCATTCAATAGAGTATGGAGTCCCGACGTAACGCTAAACAACGGCAATGCCAGTTGTATTGTTCGTGTAGGTACTGACATCTTTGTTGATAATAGTGACTTCTGGACGGCAAAGCAAACAGATTGGATTAGAGATAATGTACTAGATGGTAGATATAAAATTCACGAAGCAGTGACTGAAGGACACGGTGACGCTGTTTTTGCAATTTTAAAGCCAGGTGTACTCTTATCGACGTATCATGCAGATGACTTGAATCTAGCAGACGAGTTTATAGGATGGGATATTTTAAAATTAAATGACCCTAGTATAAAACACGCAATGGATATGGGTAAGTTTAAAGAAGAAAATTATAACGGTAGATGGTATGTGCATGGGCAACATCCAACAAACGAATTTTCTAACTACGTTGATACTTACTTAAAGGATTGGACTGGCGAATCTGCAGAAACAGTTTTTAATGTTAACTGTTTGGTACTAGACGAAAGTCATGTTATCTTTAGTGGTTACAACAAAGAAGTATGGAATTTCTGTGCTAAACATCACATTGAACCTATTATATGTGAGTTAAGACACAAGTATTTTTGGGACGGCGGCATTAGTTGTTGTACACAAGATATTAGACGTACAGGCGGTTTAGAGAGTTATCTTTAGGAACTCATCCACAGTAATAGTGGATAATGAATATTTTGTTTTTTTACTGTATTCATTATCCATTACGCGTACAAATTTAGTTCGTTTATTTAAATTTTCAACATACGCCTCCGCGATACTAACCTCTGAAAAGTTTTCCCCACGTTTATCAAATTCGTTACGGTAGATATTGTTAATTTTGGCACTGTGTGTCGTGTTAAAATCAAATCCTAATAAGAATATAACATCGTGGTTACCGTAATGATACGCAACACATATAGCACGAGTGCCCGAATCATTATCAACATTACATTTCGGAAAACTTTTCGTTAATGTTGATGGTGTGTAATGGCAGTGCAAGTAGTTACTTGTTATTACGTCATCTTCAATACGGTTGTCAACTGTTATTAATACATCGGGTGAATAATCCTTGTAGATGTTATTGCACCCATACACTGTGATATTATTGTAGTTGTTTAGTTTATTTGTGTACAAATGTTCTAAATTTATACCTAATCTACTTTTACCATTACCAACAACAATACCTATACTAGTAGGCATTGTATCGTGCATTAAGTTTGGGTCATAATTAGTGTTTGTTAATGGCTCATAACACAGAACAGTCTGTGTTGTTTTGGTACTAGTCAACACAACGCTAATAACTTTCCATTTTGTTATACAGAATGTTACGTTAAGAGGGAATACCTTACGTGGTTTACTATTAGGTACAAATAACCATAACGATGGGTCGTGCAACGATATTAACAAACATGTTCTTATACGGGTGTTTGACGCCACTAATCGTCAACTACAAACTTTAACGCCGTACTCTTTCTCGAAGCGTTTAGCATCATTTAAATCGTTAACCATTGGTTCGCCACGTATGTTTAACGATGTGTTAAGCAACATTGGACAACCAGTAAGAGTTAACCATTCTTCTAATAACTTTCTAATACCACTGCCGTCATTTGGCACAGTTTGTACTCTACTTGTTCCATCTTTATGAATAATAGCCGAGAACTCTTCTGGCTTCTTACAGCGTGCTACTGCTTGCATATAAGGACTTTTCTCGAATCCCTTGGGCATAGAGAAGTATTCATCTACAAACTCCTCTAATATAACAGGAGCAAATGGCCTAAAGTGTTGTCTACGTTTAATATCGTTTACTTTATCTTTAATTTCTGAACCTCTTGGATCTGCGAGCAGACTTCTATTACCAAATGCTCTCGGGCCAAACTCTGCACGTCCACTAGCAACACCTACAATCTTATTAGTTTGTAGTTCATCTAGTATTGCACGAACCGGATACAGCCCTGAAATATTAGAACCTAAGAACGCATCGGTCCAATTGATTTTTTTACCGTACGCTAATGCCGCGGCTCCTAAACTACTACCAGCATCCCCTGGGTTTGGCATAATCCATATATTTTCAAAGTAGTTGCCTAAATTTCTATTTGCTAAGCAGTTTAGTGCTACCCCGCCACAATATACTAAGTTTTTACTAGGGTAGTTATGTCGCGCATAATCCATTACACTGTATATTAATCCTTCTACAACTTCCTGCGAACTATTAGCAATGTCGTAATGGTCTGCGTCTGCACCTAAGAAATCATCAGGCACACCCATGTGCATATTTTCTTTAAACGTCTGCGATGATAGTTTATCAATGTACGTGTCTAGTATATCGTTCACATATTTTGGCTTACCATATGCAGACATACCCATTAGAATGTATTCTTCGTCTAGTGGTCGTAAACCAACACGTTTGGTCATTGCACTATAGAATAATCCAATGCTGTTCGGATAGCCTTTGCGCCATTGTAGTTTGTACTTTGCGTACCCAAGTAAATCGTACTCTGCTGTCCAAATACTAATAGTATCCATCTCGCCAATAGCATCGATGACAACAACAGTTGCGTCACGAAATGTACTTGTTTGGAATCCAGTTGCCGCATGACTTAAATGATGCCCGTAACTAACAAGTTTTTTATTTAACAAGTTAGGAGTAAGTTGGTTCTTTAGCACGCTACGTAGAGTTAAACTTCTATCTACCTTTTGCCCTGCACGTAATTGTCTGTACTTTTTTAACCAATGGTTTTCGTAGTACGCAACTGTTTGGATGTCGCCATGTTCTTGTGCTTCATCTAAAATCGCAGGACACAGATTAGCATCGTGTTTGCTTTTACTAAACCGTTCGCTATGACTAGCAAATTTAATGTTGCCGTACTCGTCTATTACTGTTACACCTGCGTCGTGAAATCCACAACTAATTCCTAATATATTACTCATTTTCCTTGTGCATAATACGAAAATAATTGGTTCCACCCACTTATAATTTTTTCGTCAAGCACTACCAACGGCATTGTTGAGTTTGGGTGTTCGTTATAGAAGTCTTCCTTGGACCAAAAATGCCCAGTAACATCTCTTTCTTCGTACGTCACTAACTTAGTGTTAAGTAACGCTCTTGACTGTGCAGATGCCCACTTGTTGCCTTCGGACCAAAATATATTCACTTACTTATAGATGAACGGGTCACGCTTTTTTAACTCTTTAAGTTTTTTTCTATAGCGAATCTCTAACTTAATTTTATTCCATAATCTTTTAAATATATTCATCTTACGCTCCTAATTTGTTGTTCCATATAATCATTATCACTCCAACTATATGGATATTCTGCATATGCGTCGCTAGTTTTAATACTATAAACGTCTAAATGGGTATTTAACACTTTCCAAATATCTGCATAATTTTCAGTATCGAACGACTGCATTAAATCGGTTTGGCCAACTTGTGGATGACCGATTGTTAATGGCTTATCATCTGGGTCAAACCCGTTATTAATCAACCATTGTTTAAAGTCAAGTAACTGCTTTTTCATAAAAGTATATTCACCTGGATTATTTGCCCATTCAATATCAAAATCACCTGCTGCTTGCGATTGTGAACGCATTGCTAACGTGGTTAGTTCATCTATATCTCTGCCATCTTCATCTTGGAATACTTCCCAATGATGTTTTCCTACTGCTTTATTAACACCGACATAAACCCCACCTAACGGTCTGTTTAGCGTTTCGATGCCAAATAAGTCATAATCTTCTTCAGTTAATTCAAATCGTGGTGCACTCATAAAGCACATCAACTGACTTGGGCGTTGCCACTCAGGCAGGTACTGCTTCTTACGTTCACTAAGTGTTAATGCCTCATACTCATGGCATAATAAATTTAATTGTCTAATGTGCCATCTAGTTTCACTGTCTGCTTCGTTGTAGTGGTTTGATATTTGTCCACCGGTGCCACTAGTGCCTTGTAATTCTTCAAAATATCGGTGCAACATGTTAAATCTTTCGTGGATTAACTTACCGCCATCTGTACGTTCGGATACTTCTCCTGTCATGATAGTATTATCGCGTGTGTAGTTATCATCAATCGTGTACGATAAACTTGAATCATTAATCGCGTTAATTGACGTATTAATTGATTTCAAAATATAATCAACATTTCTATCGTTCTCAGTAAAACCCAAGAAACAGAAATTCTTTTCTAAATGGTATTCGTCATTAATTAATACATTCAATGCAGTAAGCCATTTGCGTGCTAATGAACTATCATGCACATTGATATAAACCTTGTGCAAATTATTCGTTATACTGTCCTTTAATTGTATTTCTATTTTATCAAGTAATTGCTTTCCACCAATCATAAATCTCCTTGTTTTGTTTTAAAATATCATCCATGGTGTACTCATCATTTCTGATATTTTCTAATGTTAGTATCCGCTTTTTGCCTTTACTAATTCCTTCTTCGTGCCAATCCTGCCACTCATCTTCAAATGTAGGTCGAGTCAATAAATTCTCAAGTACATCTAACATTGGTTGCTGTAACTCTGTGATAATCGGCTTTATTTCTGTAATAAGATTGTTAACGTACTTGTGTAATATTTTCTTTGGCAAACACAATGGACTCATTACAATATCTGGCGTAAAAGCAAAGGTTACCTTTGCTAGTAGCATAGTATTTAACTCTTTGCTAAGGTTGATGATATTTTTTACTTCAAACAATCCAGGAAGTGTGAGTGTGAAATCAATACGCATTTGACGTGGGTTGGTTTGTATTGCTTGTGCTTGTTTGTAATATGTTAGCCATTGCTCGTACTTTAAGCCTGTTCTAATGTACTCGCCAATTTTACCAGTGCCGTCTAAACTAGCACATATTTGCCAATCTCTTATGTGTGCTAATATATCTGTATAAAGATTAACACCTTTGTACTCAACGCGACTTAAATTTGTATTGTATCGTGCGTACACATTTCCGCCATCGCCGTTGTCGACAATTTGTTTCATGAAATCCCAATGTTCTTCCATCGTAAGTGGTTCGCCACCGACCCAATATATTTCTTCAACTCGATGTTCGTCTACAGCGTCTTGGAATTCTTTACGTACTACCGTATCCTGAAATTTAGATATCTCTTGTTTAACATCGGGCCGCATCCAATTGTTTTTTGGGTTAGACAAGTCTATCATGTTGTGTTTGCGTTCTTCGCTTTCCCAACTAGAACTGAGCATATCACCACACATTCTGCACTTAAAATTGCACAAATTACTAAATCTGTAATCCCAACTAACAGGCTTCATTTGTGTGTAACCATTCTCGTCGGTTTTATCCCATATATCCTCGTACTTGTGTTGGAATAAATGCCAAAAGTAACTGCGATAAACATCTGTATTAAGTAGTTTGTGATTACAGACTTGGCATTCTTCAGGCACTTCGTTGTTCATCATCTTTTTACGAACTGTTTTAACGTGCTCGCTGTTCCACCATTCATCTAATGTTAGTGGGTTATATACGCCATCTGCATCTGCTGTATCGATGTACTGTTTAAAGTTTTGTGCAGGTTCTCTACTAGCACAACATAAGCGTCTTTCAGATTGCGGGCTAATATACGTATGCGTCCACGGCGCCATACATAACGTATCGGGTTTGATGTTTGGCTTATTCATACCCTATTGCCGTTGCAAGTTCATTGTGGTGATTAGATAGTGAGTGTCCGCGACGTTGGTCTAACTTTTTAATATCTAGCAACAAATCATAATGACTTGCGCCTTCGCGTTGCATCATAAAGTTAGCAGTGCGTTTAAATTCTTCTACGTGCTTACTGCTTGAGTTTACTAACTTAGTGTACGCAATCTCTTTTGCTTCTGTTGGCAATGATATAATACTATGTACTTGCGCATCATGCAACATGTTCCAATACACAAAGTCAAACCCTTGTGCATCAATCCATTCTGCAACTTCGTCTAAGTAAAATACGTTAAAAATATTAATAGTACTGCATACTTGCAACGATATATTACTGAACTGTTCTCTCAAATCTTTGAACTTTTGTATATTAATTTCTACTTCGTTCCATTTTGCTTCTGTGCGTTGGTACTCAAACCGTTCTTTGGTTGCGTCAATACTAAATGCAATTTCAACATGTTTAAAATGAAACCAAATATCTTCCGCTTCTTCTGGATAGATAGTGCCGTTAGTGTTGTAGTGTATTTCTATCTTGTGTGCAACGCCCATGTCTACTAATGTATTAAGAAATTCAAAATGTTCCTTAATCATAAATGGCTCGCCGCCAGTGAACTCTAAGTAACGTATTGCACTAACATGTTCTTTTAATTCATTCCAAAATGTATTGGACTTACGTGGCCACGCACCTTTTTGAACCATTGTACGATGAAAACTAGTCTTACGTTCTTCTTTAGGCAGTGCTTTTAACTCTTCTCCTGCGTACGTACTAGAACTCCACGAACCACATATACGACATTTTAAGTTACATATATTTCCCAACTTTAAATCCAAGAAATACAATTGCTTAGGTTCTTCTGTCCATTCTGTTTCGTGCCTGAGTATATCTTTTAGTCTATCTAACGTATGTATACGTTTACTAGTTCTGCCTGCATCTTCTTCTGCCCAACAGCGTTGGCATGCTGACGGTTGCTCTCCGTCTAAAAAATAACGACGTAAATTAGTCATATCGACGCCGTTAGTAATATCATCCAACTTAGCATTGTTTAAATCAAACTTATTGCCTAAGTTATCGCTGAGTTCGTTCTTTGCTAAACAACACGGACGAACAGTGCCAATTGGACTCGCTTCTAAACTAACCCAAGGTAGAACACAAAATTTATCATGTGGTAATTTCATTTAATTCAGGTATTGAATCAAATATGTTTTCGTTGCGTATTTCATCTAGTTGTCTAGTTTTTTCCCAAAAAGTGTTCAAGTAATTAGTGTTATTTACGTCTAGAAAATTTATAGCACTAATAAATCCATTAGTGGCACGTTGCAAATCGTCATGTCCTTCTAACCACTTAATATGTTCTTGGAACTTAACACGTATCTTATCTTTATAATGTTCAGGAGCAATATCAATACGGTAATGCATTGGGTCTTGCAGAATGTTTATGTTTAAGTCTTGATGCTTTAATAAGCCTTTCTCTACCCAATCTTTATGGAAGTCTGTAATGTGCATTGCATTCATAATACTTAATGTAGGGCTAATATAAAAGTCTACGTTAGGACAAGTATCCATCATACGCCTGCGATTATCTTCTACTGTACTCCATACTGTGCCTTTGCGAATGTACTCTGCATGTTTGCCCATGGCATCTAAACTAGCGCCAACGCTTACACTATCGAACTTCTTCCAATAATCAAATACATAGCGGTCCTTTAACTTAACTTGTGTAAAGTTTGTGTTGTATATTAGGCGTACATCAAATTTACCTCTACGTTCTAGTTCTTCTAAAATAACGTAGTGCTCATCCATCATTAATGGTTCGCCACCTGCAAAGTAAATTTGTTCTACGTAATCAATGTGTTTCATTAATTGGTCAATCATGTCTGTTTTAGACTTACCACTTACTAGTAGAACTTTATTCTCATTTTTCCAATTAGGATCGCCTGCTTGTTCTGCTAAATGACTTTGGTCTTTGTGCCAACTACTACTAAAGATATGCCCACAACTTCTACAACTCAAGTTACATAGATTACTAAAACGTATGTCCCAATAAGTCATCTTAAAATCACGTACAGTACCTGCATCGGTTGTGTGTAATGCTTTTGCAATGTGATGTCCGTGGTGTTTGTTAGCACTCTTACGACCACTAAAGAAACCATGTGATTCTTGTTCATAACAACCATTGCAAATATTGTTATGATGTCCCATTAGCATATCATTGCGAAGTTCTCGCATGTTATGATTATTCCAAATATCCTTTAGTGCATCTTCTTTATTATTTCCTACTGGTATTTGCATGTCTGCATGACAGCACGGATACGTTTCGCCTGTTGGGTATGAGTGCAAATGTATCCAAGGATAGATGCAAAATGTTTCACTGTCCTTTAATAGAAACTTTTCTTCTTTGGATAAATCTTCTGCCTTAACATTTACAGGCTCCCAACTACTATAATCATAACTCATTGTACCAATCCTTTAATACAGGAAATGTTTCTGTAAAGTCTTTACCTCGACGCTCGTCGTACTGTTGAAAGAACTTCTTAAAGTCATTGTGCAATGCTGGCATATCAAATGTGCCCGAATGTGGCGTTTTAACTACGTCCAAGTAATCAATCAACCGCTGTGTGTGGTTGATTTCATGTTCGTGCAGTAACGGATTGTCTTGGTTAGTATTTAACCAAGTTTGTAAGTTATCTTTGAACATTGCTTTAATATCATCGGGCAGTATCAGTGGGCTTTGGAAACTAGGAAATCGTAATATGTTCAGTGTGAAATTAGGAAAGTCTTTGCCGTACGTTTCTTTTTTATCCAAGCACCAATCTAAAAACTCAGGCAATGTTTCCAAGCACAATGCGTTAACAGTACACATTACGTGTAATCCTTTGAGATTACCTTCTTCTAATAACAAGTCCATGTTGCCTACCCATTGGCCCCAATCTAGTCCATCGCGTATGTATTCTGCTTGTTTTCCAAAACTTTCGTTGCTTGTGTACAAGTGAAAGTTTTCAATGCCTTTAGTAGCAGTTAATAACTTCTGCATTGTTTTGTTATCCATTCCTAAGTTACTATTCATAGCAAACTG
>Ga0209142_1001115_pt1 | contig 15745 bp, 15 predicted proteins | sample SaaInlV_120m_DNA_FD_184678 | JGI IMG/M metagenome (GOLD analysis project Ga0209142, IMG submission 184678) | Marine microbial communities from expanding oxygen minimum zones in the Saanich Inlet - Saanich Inlet SI074_LV_200m_DNA (SPAdes) (version 2) | ecosystem: Environmental > Aquatic > Marine... | reverse complement strand
TAGATTATAAAAAGCCTATGAATGTGTACCAAGAAAGTATAAAATTGAACCAGAATAAGAAGATGGCTTCTTAGGATATTCTATATAAGAAATTTTAAAAAGTTGTCAGAGGTTTTGGGGTGATAAACTTTGATGTAAATTCATATAAAGAGGCCATCTCTAGCAAAGATGGTATGGGCATGTTTTATGATGACCAAGAAGAGCATCAAACTTCAGTGGTTTTAAATCTTGATCGTTCTAATGAAGAAGGCCTTCATAAAGTGGAAGTTAAGACTGTTAAATTAGATACATTTATCAAAAAGCATAATATTCATACTATTGATCTTATTAAGATAGATGTTGAAACACATGAGCCAGAAGTTATGGATGGTTTTAAGGAATATCTATCAATTTATAAACCTACTATGCTTATAGAGGTAATTAGGGACAATGTTGCGCTTTCTTTGCACAGTCAGCTATCGGGGCTTGGCTATAATTATTTTTATATTAGTGATCCAATTGGAGGAAATGACTTGGATTTTTCAGATAGTAGCGATATATATTCAAAGGTAGATACATTTATCGGAGGTAAATTTGGAAATTATCTAGTATGCAGAGACGATATTGCAATTAAATTAAATTTATCCCCGTCAGGTTTAGGGTCGTTTAGCTAGTATTCTGAATCTGGTCTTAATGCACAAGTTTTCAACTGGGATTTTTATCTAAATCAATAATGTTCAAATGGCGCAGTAATAAAATAATAGAAATCTTCATTAAAAACTTCAATTCTGAAATATTAAATTATTAAAGCTTCACAGGTCATTATAAAATAGTACAAAAGGTCAAGTGTAAATAGTTCGCCATATTATATGGCGTGGATACATAGGGAAACTTTTAACAAGGGTCGGTTCATTAATATTAAAAGCAATTTAACTTATATGTGTAAAGATAATACAGCACTGGTTTCAATAATTATTCCTTGCTACAATTACGGTAAATATATTGAGAAGTGTATACAAAGTGCTCTTGATCAAACATATAAAAATATTGAAGTAATAGTTGTGGACAACGGTTCTACTGACGATAGTTTAAAAAAAATAAATAAATTTTCTAATAACGAAAAAATCAAAATAATTAAACTTGACAAAAATATTCCTCCAGGGGGCAGTAGTAAATCTGCAGTAGGGATAGCGATAAAAGAATCTAGTGGTGAATACATTAGCCTGTTGTATGCTGATGATTGGTATCTTAAAGATAAAATTAAGAAGCAGATAGACTTATTTAACAGTGCTCATAGTGCCGTTGGCGTTGTTTATTGCCATGGTTATAAATATATAGAAAAAAATAAAGAGCTGATCAAATGGAAGATCCAGAATCAAGGTGTTAGAGGGTATGTCTTTCAAGATTATTTATTAAAAGGTGACATTGTAATTCCTATTTCACCACTTATAAAAAGATATTGTTATGACATAATTGGTATTGATAATTCTTATACGGGGTCAGAATATGACTTTCTTGTTATGAGCCAGTATGTTGATTTTGATTTTGTAAATGATTATCTGGTTGTAATGAGGCAGCATGAGAATAATGATGCCAAGAATGTTTATTCTGTATTTAAAAGAGTCAGGGATTTTCATACAGAAGCTTTATTGTTTGACAACATAAGATCAAGGGCGGGAAAACTTGCATTTAAAAGAGTGTCTAGAGATTATTTATCATTTGGTTTAAAATTTATTACAATGCTAGATATAGATAATGCCAAGATTGCAATAATAGACTCTATAAGAATCTACCCATTAAGTTTATTAAATTTAAAATTATTATTATTTTTAATTTTTTTAATTATTCCAGTTCCAGCACTAAAATATATTTTGGGAAAATTTAATAAACTATCGATTGACCACTCAAGCAATTGTGACTGGTAATGCAATTTACTTATATTTAATAATTATTTCGTGAAATTTTTAATTATATTACCTAATTTATGTGGTGGTGGAGCTGAGAGGCTTCATATAAATCTTGCAAAAGATTGGATTAAACAAGGTCATACGGTTGAATTTTTTCTAATGAAAAAACAAGGCGCACTTCTCTCTATATTGCCTAAAGATGTTAGAGTATCAAGCCCTGAAGTTGAAAGAATAAGAAGTTTTATTTTACCAATTAGAAAATATTTGATAAGTAGTAAGCCAGATATTGTTCTGTCTGCAATGTGGCCGTTAACATCGATAACTGTCGTAGCATGGATTTTAAGTGGCAAACAAGGTAAGCTTTTTTTAAGTGAGCATGTTATTCTTACCGCTTCTATAGTTAACGAACTGTTTTTGCCATATTGGCTAGTGAGCTTGTCGCTAAAAACTACTTACCCATTTGCCACTGGAATTATAGCGGTATCACAAAGTGTTAAAAATGATTTATGTGTTTTGGGAGGGGTTTCTTGCAGTTACTTTAAAGTAATTAATAACCCTGCTGCATTGGGGGCAGTTCCTTTGGGTAAAGAATATAATCATGAAGTTTGGGATAAAAAATTTGATAATCACATTCTTTCGGTAGGTACTTTAAAATTTGAAAAAAACTACAAATCACTTATTATTGCATTTTCACACATGGCTGAAGAATTTAATGCAAAATTAGTAATTCTAGGTGATGGGGATCAGAGACTTGAACTTGAGGAACTTGTGCTTGAATTAGGAATGCAGAGTCGAGTATCATTACCCGGATTTGTATTAGATCCCTATCCTTGGTATAAAGGCGCAGATTTATTTGTCTTATCTTCACTTTGGGAAGGCTTTGGCAATGTAATAGTTGAAGCGCTTGAGAATGGTGTTCCTGTGGTCAGTACCGATTCAGGAGGCCCGTCTGAAATCCTTGATGGCGGTCTTTACGGCAAACTGACACCTGTAGATGATCATAATTTACTAACTGCCGCTATGATTGAAAGCCTAAAGGAAGTACATAATAATAGTTATTTGGTTAATAGGTCGCAAGACTTCTTGTTATCAAAAATATCTGCTGAATATTTAAATTATTTTAGGGTCATGACAACTTAAGCATGTTTAAAAAACTGTTAAAGTACTGTTATGAAAGTAAAAAACAAGTATGTGCTTAAATTTAGAGAGATAATTTATTTATTTTCTGAGGATTTGAGTGCAACTCAAATCTCTCATTTAACAAGATTAAGTAGGCAAACAATTAACAAATATTTAGCCGCTATTAGGCTTAGAATTTTAGGACTATCCTTACTTCAATCTGCCCCGTTAGTGGGTCAGATTGAAGTCGATGAGAGTTATTTTGGCGCACGGCACGTCCGCGGTAAACGTGGCTGTGGCGCCAGAGGAAAAACGATAGTGTTTGGATTGTTAAAACGTGGTGATAAAGTTTATATAGAAATAGTGCCACTCTACAAAAGATTATCAAGAGTAAGACGGACGTTGATAGCGTTATTTATTCAGATGGATGGCGAGGGTATAATGGGCTTGTAGATTTTGGCTATAAGAAGTACTTTAGAGTGCATCATGGTAAGAATGAATTTGTCAGGGGTAATTCCCATATTAATGGAATTAAATCATTCTGGGGTTACGCTAAAAACAGATTAGTAAAATTTAAAGGGATGGATAAAAGTATGTTTAATTTACACTTAAAAGAATGCGAATTTAGATTCAATAATCGCAAGCAAGATATTTACAAAATTTTGCTTGGAATTTTTAGAAAAGAGTCGCTTAAGTTGTCTTGACTCTATTTTATTGAAAAGACCTGTATTAGATGAGTGAAAGTCAAGTATTTACCACGTATAATTACTGTTATTTTGATAAACGGCACATGAGTAATTTTTTCTTAAGTTGTTAAAAAGCAAGATTAGTAAATCTTAAAAGGGCCTATAAAAATTTGTTTAAATTATTTATAGGTGAGACTATTAAAATCTAGAGGTGACTATTGATTATTTATTGGGCATTGTTATTAATACCTATGTCTTTCATCTTTCATCCTGTAAGGACTGATGCCAAGCTTCGCACGTTAATATTCTGGTTAACTGGGGCGGCGCTTGTTTTAATAATAGGGTTGAGACATGACGTTGGAGGTGATTGGGATCGTTATATAAGTATTTATTCATATCACCAGGGCATAGATTTAGATTTTTCTGGTTTTACGAGTGGCGATTATGGATACGAAACGATTCACTGGTTCTCTCTCAACTATTTGAATGGTATTTATTCTACAAATTTGATAAGTGCAATATTTTTTGTTTTTGGGCTGGTTAGATTTTGTAGAATAATGCCACTACCGTGGGTAGCATTATTTGTATCGGTTCATTTTTTAGTTATTGTGGTTTCTATGGGATACACTAGGCAAAGTGTTGCTGCTGGATTCTTACTGTGGGGCTTGGTGGATTTGATCAAAGGGAGTGTGTGGAAATTTTATATAAGCATACTTATGGGGGCACTTTTCCACAAAACACTTATGCTCATGATTCCTATTGGATATATATATAATGCTAGAAAATTTTATTTTTTTGAGTCTGTTTCCTTTTTCTTTATATTATTAATGAGTGTATATTTTTTGTTTGCGGATAAAGTTGCACATATGTATTATTATTATATAGAAATAAAGTATCACCATTCAAGTGGAGCATTAGTTCGAGTATTTATGAGCTTTGTTTCTGCAATAATTTTTTTTATATACAGGGATAAGTTTAAAAAAAAGTTTGGTGATGAAAAGTTATGGCTTATATTTAGTCTTGTGAGTATTGCTTTACTTCCAGCTTCGTATTTTTACTCAACATTTACAGATCGTATTGCTATTTTTTTTATTCCTTTGCAGATAGCCGTCTTGTCAAGAGTTCCTGTTTTAATTGGATCCGTGTATAATCGCACTATTTTTGTTGTGTCCACGGTAGTTGTTTATATTTCAGCCTTGTATGTGTGGTTGAATTTCGGCAACCATTCCAATAATTGGCTTCCATATCAAAACATATTATTTTGAAATAATGACGGCCACAAGTCTTAGATAAATAAAGTAGAGTATGCAAGGTATTTTATATATTTCATATGATGGAATTCTTGAACCACTTGGACAGTCTCAAGTTTTGTCTTATCTGGAAAGAATGTCTAATGAGTATTTTATTCATATAGTGAGCTTTGAGAAATTAGCAGATAAGAATAATAAAATTTTATTTAATCAAGTTAATGGACGCATTAAAGAGTCTAATATTCAATGGCATCCACTGACGTATCATAAAAGACCTACTTCCTTGGCAACTTTGTGGGACATATGGAGTGCTACAATTTTAAGTTTTTGGTTAGTTTTAAGGCACAGGTTAAGAATTGTGCACGCTAGAAGCTATGTTCCATCGGTAGTAGCATTGTTATTGAAGAAGACTTTAAGAGTGAGATATATATTTGATATGCGGGGATTTTGGGCAGACGAGCGTGTTGATGGAGAAATATGGTCTAAAAATAGTTATTTATATCGTATTTCTAAACGATTTGAGCAGTCTTTTTTATTAAATGCTGATGTAGTTATTTCATTGACGCATAGGGCTGTAAGTGAAATGAAAAAGTTTTCTTATTTAAAGAATAAGATGCCACAATTTGAAGTTATAACTACTTGTACAGATCTAGAATTATTTAAGCCAAGACCTTATCCTGGAGAAATTAAAAAACAAGATAGACCTTTGACAATAGGATATGTTGGATCTGTTGGTGTATGGTATTTGTTTGAGGAGGCCTTAGATTATTATAAATTAATTAAAGAGATTAACCCTGATTCTAGATTGCATATTATTAACAAAGGCGGACATGATTATATTAATGAATGTTTGAATAAAGCAGGTATCGACAAAAGGTCAGTACTTTTAGAGAGTAGAGATCGCTTGGGCGTTGCCAATGCTATGCAATCTATAGATGTTGGTCTTTTTATAATAAAGCCTCTATATTCAAAAATATCTTCAATGCCAACAAAATTAGGTGAGTTTTTAGGTTGCGGCATTCCTTGTATATGTAATAGTGGGATTGGAGATATGGCAAATATTGTCAATAATGGAAATGTTGGTATAGTCTTAAATAGTCTTGACAAGAAAGAAAAAAAAAGAAGTATTTTAGAATTATTCAAGTTAATTAAAGATCCTAAAACTAAGAATCGATGTCGAGAAATAGCACTGAAATTCTTTTCATTGGAAGACGGAATTAATTCATATAAAAGAATCTATAATTCATTAGATGTAAAAAAATAAGGGTCTAGATAACTTTAGAGGTATGATAATATGTTGCTATATCAATGAAAAATAAGTATGTAATTTGTTCTCATATTTCTGAGAAGAAATTTAGAGAGATAATTTATTTATTTTCTGAGGATTTGAGTGCAACTCAAATCTCTCATTTAACAAGATTAAGTAGGCAAACAATTAACAAATATTTAGCCGCTATTAGGCTTAGAATTTTAGGACTATCCTTACTTCAATCTGCCCCGTTAGTGGGTCAGATTGAAGTCGATGAGAGTTATTTTGGCGCACGGCACGTCCGCGGTAAACGTGGCTGTGGCGCCAGAGGAAAAACGATAGTGTTTGGATTGTTAAAACGTGGTGATAAAGTTTATATAGAAATAGTGCCACTCTACAAAAGATTATCAAGAGTAAGACGGACGTTGATAGCGTTATTTATTCAGATGGATGGCGAGGGTATAATGGGCTTGTAGATTTTGGCTATAAGAAGTACTTTAGAGTGCATCATGGTAAGAATGAATTTGTCAGGGGTAATTCCCATATTAATGGAATTAAATCATTCTGGGGTTACGCTAAAAACAGATTAGTAAAATTTAAAGGGATGGATAAAAGTATGTTTAATTTACACCTGAAAGAATGTGAATTTAGGTTTAATCAAAGAGGTGAAAATATGTATCAAAATTTACTTAAATTATTTAGAGATGAGTCTCTAAAGTTATCTTGACCCAAAAATAATGACTTTGAAAAAAACAATTTTGATTATTTGCCCATTTCCACAAGATATTGCTGCAGGGCAAAGACTAAAGTATGAGCAGTATTTGAGCCATTGGAGTGACAATGGGTATGAAATAACTATTTCCTCGTTTATGAGTCAATCTATGTGGGAAGTAGTTTATTTAGAAGGAAAGTATTTATCTAAAATAAAAGGAACAGTTGCGGGTTATTTTTATAGGTATCGTGATTTATTTCGTATACTTAGATACGATATTGTTTATGTCTTCCAGTGGGTAACTCCTTTTGGCTCTACTTTTTTTGAACGCGTTACTAGGTTTTTATCTAAAAAACTTATATACGATATTGAAGATAACATTATTACTACTACTGTTAATAGTAATAATGTTAATAATATCATCTCTCCTTTTAAAAATGCAAATAAGAATAAATTTTTAATGAAAACTGCTGATTATGTTATTACCAGTTCACCATCATTAAATAAATACTGTTTGCAGATAAACAATAAAAGGAAGTGTAAATATATTTCCTCATCTGTCAATACAAATAGATTTTTTCCAGTTAATTCTTATGAAAATAATAAAAAAATAGTTATTGGATGGACGGGGACATTCAGCTCTAAGGAGTATCTTGATTTATTGAGGGATGCTCTAAAAGAGTTGAATAATAAGTGTGACTTTAAGCTACTTATAATTGGCAACTTTGAATATGAATTTAAAGAAATTGATATAGAAGTTATCCAGTGGAATAGGAATAACGAAATAAAGGACATGCAGAAAATTGATATTGGGATTTATCCACTTTCTGATGATCCATGGGTTTATGGCAAAAGTGGACTTAAGGCAATTCAATATATGGCATTTGGCCTACCAACAGTAGCTACTAATATTGGCACAACAGTTGACATTATAAAACACATGCATAATGGTTGGCTAGTTAATAATAATAAGGAATGGGTTGAGGCACTTGAAGCACTCATTAAAAACCCTGAATTGAGAAAATCACTTGGACAAAATGCTAGAAAAACAATTGTTGAAAAATACTCAACAGATGCCATTAAAATGGATTATTTTTCAGTAATTAGTTAGTTTTAATAGGAGGTAAGTTATGTCAAAAAAACAGAAAATTTATATAGCAGGGTGTGGTGGTATGCTTGGTGAGGCATTTCATATTGTGTTTGGCAAGGATTATGAACTAAGGTGTACAGATATAGATGTAAATGATGATTGGTTGAGTTATTTGGACTTTAGAGATTTATATTTATATAAAAAAGATGTTGAATTATTTCAGCCAGACTATCTTTTTCACCTCGGTGCTTATACTGATCTTGAATATTGTGAATTACATGCTGATGATACTTATTTAACTAATACGATAGCTGTTGAAAATGCTACATATATAGCTAATAATATGAATATACCGCTTTTATATATTAGTACAGCTGGCATTTTTGATGGAGCTAAAGATGTTTATGATGATTGGGATGTGCCAAACCCATTAGGGCATTATGCGAGAAGTAAGTATGCTGGTGAAGTTTTTGTTGTTCAAAATGTTGCTAAACATCTTGTTTGTAGAGCTGGGTGGATGATGGGTGGCGGGCCTATAAAAGATAAAAAGTTTATTCAAAAAATAATGTTACAACTTAAACAGGGAAAGGAAGAGTTATTTATTGTGGATGATAAGTTGGGCACCCCAACTTATACACATGATTTTGCAAAGAATGTTAAGTTATTATTAGAAAATGAGTACTGGGGTCTTTATAATATGGTTTGTGGTGGCATTACAGGGCGTTATGAGGTTGCCATTGAACTTATTAACATTTTAGGTTTAAGTGATGCAATAAAAGTCACTCCAGTGACATCTGAGTACTGGAAAGAGGAGTATTTTGCTGAAAGACCGCCATCAGAAAGATTAGTAGATAAAAAACTTAATTTAAGAGAGGTAAATATAATGCGAGATTGGAAAGTTTGTTTAAAGGAGTATATCGAAGAATACTATAAAGAATATTTACCTGAATAATTTAAAAAAGGATGCTATCTGTGAGTAACTTAGATAAAAATACAGTATCTAGTTTTGGTAATGAATGGGATAACTTTGACCAAAGTAAGATGTCAAATATTGAGACACAGAAAATATTTGATGAATATTTTAAAATATTCCCCTTTAATAAGTTAACACATGACTCAGAGGGCTTTGATATGGGCTGTGGCAGTGGAAGATGGGCGCGTTTAATTTCCCCAAAAGTTAAGAGGTTACATTGTATAGATCCATCGAGCGCAGTAGAAGTTGCCCGTAGGAATTTATCTGATTTTAATAACATAACTTTCCATAAAAGTTCAGTTGACAATGTGCCGTTATTGGAATCTAGTCAAGACTTTGGCTATTCTCTTGGTGTATTACATCATGTTCCGAATACAGAAAAAGCCATTAAATCTTGTGCTAGCCTATTAAAGACAGGAGCGCCATTATTGCTTTATCTGTACTATAAATTTGATAATAAACCTTTTTTTTATAGAGCAATATGGTCAGTTTCAGATATATTTAGGAGGGTTATTTATCGCCTTCCATTTACAGTTAGGGGGGTTGTAACTGATGCTATTGCTACAGTAGTTTATTTTCCTTTGGCCAGATTGAGTAATTTTTTATATTTATTGGGGGCTAACGTTTCTAATATACCGCTCTCATATTATAAAGACCATACTTTTTATACAATGCGAACTGATTCTAGGGATCGTTTTGGCACCCCTCTTGAAAAAAGGTTTACCAGATCTCAAATTGAGAAAATGATGAGAAGTTCAGGTTTGAGCAATATTTATTTTTCTGACAGTGCCCCATATTGGTGTGTTGTAGGGACTAAATTATAACTCTTAATATTAAAAAATAGTATATGTGCGGAATAGCTGGAGTTTTTGGTAGTCTTAGAAAAGAAGAGCTTGATATGTGTGCGCATAAGATGTCAGTAGCATTGACTCATAGAGGTCCTGACGATTTTGGAATTTGGTCCGATGAAAAAAGTGGTATTGCTTTTGGGCATCGTAGACTATCAGTTGTAGATTTATCATTAGCTGGCCATCAGCCTATGATATCACCATGTGGAAATTTTTCAGTTATTTTTAATGGCGAGATTTATAATCACTTGCAGTTGAGGGAAAAGTTAAATGATTCAACGTATAAGCAATCCTGGAGGGGGCACTCCGATACCGAAACACTAGTTTCTGCATTTTCACAGTGGGGTATAAAAAAAACCTTGGGTCAACTGGTTGGTATGTTTGCCATTGCTGTTTGGGATATTAAAAATAAAAAACTATATCTTATTCGTGACCGGTTTGGAGAAAAGCCTCTTTATTACGGCTGGAGTAATGGAGTTTTTTTGTTTGGATCGGAACTTAAAGCATTGCAAGCTTACAAAAATTTTAATAATATAGTTGATAGAAATGCTTTATCACTTTATATGCAATATATGTATGTTCCATCACCATATTCTATTTTTAAAGATGTGTACAAGTTAGATCCAGGGTGCATACTGCAAATAGATAATGATGGAATAAACAAACCACCAAGCAGGATAATGTCATCTGCATTTTGTGCTAAAGGAGTGTCTATTAAACAATGGTACTCATTAAGCAATATTGCAGAAAAAAGCCAACATAATTTAATCAAAGATAAGCATGAGTCTGTTGAATTACTTGAAAAGGCTCTGACAGAATCGATTCAATCACAGCTTATTTCTGATGTATCTTTAGGGGCTTTTCTTTCTGGTGGAATAGATTCATCAATTATAGTTTCATTAATGCAATCAATTAGTATGAATCCGGTCAAAACTTTTACAATTGGATTTGAGGATAGCTTATTTAATGAAGCAATATATGCAAAAGATGTGGCCAAACATTTAGGTACAGAGCATCATGAGTTGTATGTAACAGCGAGTGATGCTATTAGAGTGATACCAGATTTACCTATACTGTATGATGAGCCTTTTGCCGATAGTTCACAAATTCCAACCTATTTGGTAAGTAAGTTGGCCCGTGAAAATGTTACAGTTTCTCTTTCTGGAGACGGTGGAGATGAGTTGTTTGGAGGGTACAATAGGTACCTGTGGGGTGAGCGTGTTTGGAGTAAGTTAAAATGGATGCCACCAGTTGTTAGGCAAACTTTGGGCGCTATTATTCAAAAGTTGCCAGTTTCCACACTAGATACAGTTGGTCATTTATTGCCCAATAGATATAAGGTTACAACAATGGGTGATAAGGCTCACAGAATGGCGCATCGTTTAAATATAGTTAATACTATTGATGATATGTATCGTAGTCTAGTAACCGAAGGGTTTAATGAAGAGAGTATGGTCTATAGTGATGATTTTATTTTAAAAACAAAACTAGATGAACCTAGTATTGCTGTAGGTATAGATGGATCTGCTCAACGTATGATGCTATGGGATGCCCTTACATATTTGCCAGACGATATACTAACTAAAGTAGATCGTGCTGCTATGGGTGTAAGTCTTGAAACTCGTGTACCTTTTTTAGATCATAGGGTGGCCGAGATAGCTTGGAGGATGCCTTTAGATATAAAGATCAATAATGGGGTTGGAAAGTGGCCTGTAAGGCAAGTACTGTACAAATATGTACCAAAAAAATTAGTTGAACGTCCAAAGGCTGGATTTTCTATACCAGTTGGTCAGTGGATGCGCGATCCTTTGCGTGAATGGGCTGATGATTTATTAGACGAGTCTAGGATGCAGAGTCAAGGTTATTTTAATCATAAATTAGTTAGAAAAATTTGGGATCAACATCTTAATGGGAGTTATGACTGGACATCTAAATTATGGGCTATTTTAATGTTCAATGCTTGGATAAATAAATTGTAAAAATAAAATATTGCGGATTTAAAAAAGATGACTAATTTATGAAAACACTACCTATAAATTTCCCAGATAAAAATATATGCATATTAGGCATGGGTTATGTTGGTTTAACTTTAGCTGTAGCAATGGCACGCGTAGGTTTTAATATTCATGGTCTAGAAGTGCGTAATGATGTATTAGAGTTGTTGAAAAAAGGAAAATCCCATTTTTGGGAGCCTAGCCTAGATAATTACCTAAAGAAAGCGGTAAAAGGTGGAAATTTTACGTCATCAATAGATTTAAAATTATCTGACAATGTATCGGTTTATATAATAACCGTAGGTACTCCACTTAACAAAAATGGATCTATTAACTTAGATATGATAAGTAATGCAACACGACAGATTGCTAATCATTTGAAAGATAATTCATTAATTATATTGCGATCCACAGTGAGAATTGGAACAGCAAGAGAGGTTATTTCACCTATACTTGAATCTACAGGAAGAAAGTTTGAGATTGCTGTTTGCCCAGAACGAACCCTAGAAGGGAAGGCCCTTTCTGAGTTGCAATCTCTTCCACAAATTATAGGCGCAGATACTCAAGATACATTGTTTCGAGCTAGTCAAATATTCAGTTTTTTAACCTCTACAATTGTGCGAGTAAGTTCGTTAGAATCTGCTGAGGTGATAAAATTAATTGATAATACATATAGGGATGTAATATTTGGATTTGCAAATGAAGTGGCTAGAGTGTGTGATGCTGTAGGAGTTGATGCACAGGAAGTTATTCAGTCTGGAAAGTTAGGGTACGAAAGAACATCTGTTGCACATCCTGGCCCAGTTGGAGGTCCGTGTTTAGAGAAAGATCCTCATATCTTGACTGAAAGTGCCAAACTGTACGGTATTAATTTGGATATAACTCCTGCTAGTCGTCTTGTAAATGAAAGACAACCAAGTGAGGTTGTTAATTTTATTAAAGATACTTATGATAAAAATTACAACTTTACTGGTAATCCAGTTATTTGTTTACTTGGTATTGCTTTTAAAGGTTCTCCAGAAACAAATGATTTACGGGGGACAATGGCAAGGCCAATATTAGATCTTATTAAAATCTCATTTCAAGGCTCAATAGTCAAAGGTTTTGATCCTATTGTATCTCAATATGATATAGAAAAATTTGGCTTAATGCCAGTAGAAACAATAGATGAAGCTTTTAGTGGATCAGATATAGTTTTAATACTTAATAATCATATGATATTTGATAATATGATTCTAGACAAGAAGTCGACTTTAATGAATGATAATGGGTTTATTTATGATTTATGGAGTTTGTTTAATAAAGAGGATTTAAAGTTATCAAAAAAGGTGTCGTATTATTCATTGGGTAGTCAGAAAATATGATTTACAATAATTAATATACACTTATAACAAAGAAAATATGCATTATATAGTAACAGGGGGAAGTGGATTTATTGGGTCAGCACTAGTAAAACGCCTAATAAAAGAAGATCATCAAGTTACAGTATTAGATAATAATTCACGAGGTCAATTATCTAGATTAGATGACATAATGGATGTAATAAGATTTGTTGATTGTGATATTCGTAATGTTGACGATGTAATTAATGCCACAAAAGGAGCCGATTCTTTTATACATTTAGCGGCAGTAAATGGAACTGAGAATTTTTATAAAGACCCAGAAAAGGTTTTAGACATAGGTGTTCGAGGAATGCTAGTTGCAATTGATGCTTGCCGGATAAATAATATAAAGGAGTTAATATTCTCTTCTTCTTCTGAAACTTATCAAAAATCAACAATAGTACCAACACCTGAAGATGTTCCACTAATTATCCCAGATGTAATGAATGCCAGGTATTCATATGGTGGAAGTAAAATTATTTCGGAGTTGCTAGCTATTAATTATGGCAGAACAGGATTTGATAGGGTTATGATTTTTCGCCCTCATAATGTTTATGGACCAGATATGGGGTGGGAGCATGTTTTGCCACAATTTATATTGCGAGCAATAAGAAAAATTAAAAAACATCCAACAGGAAAAGTTCCATTTGATATTTTAGGGGATGGTATGCAAACTAGAGCGTTTATTCATATTGATGATTTTATTAATGGTATTATGCTAATGATAGAAAATGGTAAACATCTCAATGTATACAATATTGGCAGTACAGAAGAGATTACTATCAAGGAGATTGCGTATAAAGTCTTAGGGTATTTTGGTAGAGAGCCAAATATTATTACAGGAGAATTGGCGCCTGGTGAAACGGTGCGCAGATGTCCTAATATTGAAAAAATAAAAGATATTGGATTTTCTCAAAACATATCTTTTAGTGATGGATTACCATCAATTATAGATTGGTATAAGGATAATTATTACCAACAAAGATATGAAAAAAATCCATTTATTAAACTTCGGAACTAGTATTTTATTTTGAATCAAAATGATAAGATTTACATAGCTGGACATAAGGGTTTAGTCGGCTCTGCCATTGTTAGACAGTTAGATAAACTAGGGTTTTCTAATCTACTTATGCGAACACATAAAGAACTTGATCTCACTAATCAAGCACAAGTGCAAAATTTTTTTAAACGAGAAAAACCTGATTACGTTATCTTGGCAGCGGCAAAAGTAGGCGGTATTCACGCTAATAACACCTATCCGGCAGATTTTATTTATCAAAATATGATGATAGAAACTAATATCATTAATAGTTCATATGAAAATAAAATTAAACGTCTATTGTTTTTAGGCAGCACGTGTATTTACCCTAAAGCAGCCGATACCCCCATAAGGGAAGATGCACTTCTGACCGGCGTATTAGAGCCAACTAATGAGCCTTATGCGTTAGCAAAAATTGCAGGCATTAAGATTTGTGAATCATATAATCGACAATATGGCACTGATTTTAGATCAATTATGCCAACTAATTTATATGGTATTAATGATAATTTTCATCCAGAAAACTCACATGTTGTTCCAGCACTTATACGTAGGTTTCATGAAGCCAAGGTTAACAATAGTAGGGAGGTGGTTGTATGGGGTACTGGGAATGCCATGCGTGAATTTCTATATGTAGACGATATGGCAGATGCATCATTATTTATTATTGGATTAGATAAGAAGGCTTACCAAGTTAATACAAAACCTATGCTCTCGCATATTAATGTTGGCTCTGGTAAAGATGTATCAATAAGAGAAGTGGCACATACTATAAAAGATTTGGTTGGATTTAATGGAAAAATAATTTTTGATAGTACAAAACCAGATGGCGCACCAAGAAAATTAATTGATACATCTAGGTTGTCTAATATGGGCTGGAAATATACAACAGAACTAAAAGAAGGAATTAAACAAACTTATAGTTGGTATTTAAATACTAATATTTTTTGATAGGCACTGTAAAAAACTTTCTGTAAATTCAAAAAAGTGCCCATCATCTATTCTATTGTTTTTTCGACAAAATAATAGAGGTGATAAATGATGAACAATAGTAATTTTAAAGATTTTAATGGTATTGGTGGTGATAATTTAAACAGTGTGCATGAACTGATTAATACATACGGCATGGAGGCCATGCCTCAAGCCATGGAGATCCTGTTTAATGAAGTAATGCGCTTAGAGCGAGAGCGCCCTTGGTGCCAGCCACTATGAACGTAATAGTAATCGTCTTGATTATGCTAATGGCTATAAACCAAAACGCGTTAAGACGCATATTGGTCAATTAGACTTATCGGTTCCACAGGCACGAGACAGTGACTTTTATCCTAATTGTTTAGATAAAGGTCTTCGCTCTGAGCGTGTTTTAAACATTGCTCTTAGTGAGATGTACATAGGTGGCGTTAGCACTCGCAAGGCCAGTAAGATTGTTGAAGGCATGTGCGGGTTTGAAGTATCTGCACAAATGGTCTCAAATACCTCAAAAGATCTAGACGCACGCCTTACGGCTTGGCGTAATA
>Ga0209142_1001111_pt1 | contig 15767 bp, 15 predicted proteins | sample SaaInlV_120m_DNA_FD_184678 | JGI IMG/M metagenome (GOLD analysis project Ga0209142, IMG submission 184678) | Marine microbial communities from expanding oxygen minimum zones in the Saanich Inlet - Saanich Inlet SI074_LV_200m_DNA (SPAdes) (version 2) | ecosystem: Environmental > Aquatic > Marine... | reverse complement strand
TTTTTGTATGGTACCACTAGGGTCATAATAGGCCGAAGGCTTTCCTTCCTGCTTAGCAATTATGGCTGTTGAGGTAAATGGCATAGAGATGCAAGCTTTTGTTTTTTGAATCACTTGAAGGGCATCAATATCAGGAAAAATTTCTATATATCTTGGGTCTTTATTTAACTGCCTAATCCTTCTTTCATATCTTTTATGTGTAAACTTTTTTATGCGTTTCTTTTTATGCACTATATTAAAGTTGCTCTTGTTAAGTACGAGACATATATCACTTAAAAATCGATTGGAAATATTATAATTATAATATTCAGGACTATACACATAATACATTGGAAATTTAGTGGGTGGCACGTCAAATACAGCAATTGAATTTAACGGAATATCCGCACATTTTCCACTGGAAGAAAACCATATATGCCCAACATTTTCTATTACTGAATTATGCTGGCCAGACTTCATAAAAAAATCCACATGAAACTCATTCCAAGCTAAATAATGTGGCCAGCTCATCAAATGCCAAGGCTCTTGTATGGGGTAGCCATTTTTAGTTTTAAAATCTGCAGTATTTGTAGAGTAATCATAAAACAAAATTCTTGAACCTTTATCTTCTGCCACATAAGTCCATATTGGTCGATAAAATGCAGAAGATCCACTAAACAAATAATCTCTTGCCAAATCGGCATCATTTGCCAAATCAACCCTTTTTAACTTCATAGATTCCCTTAGTAAAAATCCATAAGCAGGTTTGAAAAATAACCATATAAAGCTATAAATCACTTCATATATAAAAAAACCTACATATTTCAGTAGTTCAGTTCTTATTAGCTTTGGCAGTCCATCAGTTTGAACAATATCAACCTTGTCAAGTTTAAAATCAGACGTACCGCTTGCACTGTGGCAAATACTATTAATCTCTATATTTCTATTTTTCCATCTCAAATACCAATTTACAATATTATGCCTATTGGGGTTGGCAGAGATATTATTATCAACTAAGCCATCAAAAAATATATACTTTCCTAAATTAGGTTGTTTTTTTAACAAAAAATAAATACTTTTCAACTCAGATAAAACACACCGGCCCCCAAAAAAAAACCCATATACATGCCACAATAAGGCAGAGTTAAAATTATTCACATTAATACCTTGGCTTATTAAAGCATATCTCCACTCTTTTGGCAAAGGATGGCTAAGCGACTGATTAGATCCAATACTATACAAAATAGACCTATTGAAGGACAACCCAAGGATTATAACAGTTAAATATTGACGAATTGACAGCTCAATATCAAAACCGCCTTGACGAAAAAAACTTTTTGGCAAGCTTGTATTATTAAGTTTAGTTTTGGTCAAAATATCTTTTAATTGCCGCAACAATTCTAACCTACTTTCACTCCTAAGTCGCTTATAACCTATATTTATAGTCCTTATTTTGGATCTATGCTTTTTTTTAATCAGCTTGGTTATAATTGGAATATACATAAACACACGCCCTAGCTTATAAATGAATTTACAACTCCACTAAAGAAATTATCAACCATCTGGAAAAGAGATTTATCAGAATACTTTCGACCAACCAAGGTAATGCCAACTGGCAACTTATTCATCTTACTCATCCCCAAGGGTAATGTAACAGTAGGCAAATGGAGGTATGTCCAAATTAAATTAAAATCTGGTTTTTCATTTTTGCCTATTTTTGGCGCACAACCGTGCACTGTAGGGCAAACTATAAAATCAATTTTATTCTCCTTCATAAATTCATCAAATTTTTTGATGTTTATCAAATTCTTTTTAATTAAATCTACAAAAGTGTTTGCTGTAACGCTTTCTCCTTTCTTAATAATACTTTTGAATGAGTCAGAGATTTTTTTACTGTTATTGACTTCTGTTTTGAAATAATATAGCAATGAGCGACTATATATTTGCTCGTGACTATCTCGAATCTCATGAATAAAATCCGGCCATTGGACTGACTCTATCACTTCACACTGGTTTTCACGCAATATATGACAAGCATTACCGAGAGTTTTTATTGAGTCATCAGAAAACGCAATAGATTTATCAAAATTATTATCTATTCTTGCAACTCTGATTGGATTAGTCGTGCCTGTGTTAAATCTACCCTTGTTTTCAATATAGTACTCATCCACTATAGAACTATAAGGATAATTCTTCCCGTGCACTCTCAAATCATCAAAAATTTTCGATAAGTTTTTGGTTTCTAATGCCATAAAGCCTACTGTATCAAAGGAATCGCATGTTTTTAAAACCCCAGTTCTCGGCAATAGCCCAAATGATGGCTTAACGCCAATTACCCCACAATATGCAGCTGGTCTTGAAATAGATCCCGCAGTCTGTGTTACGAGAGAATAATCACTTTCTTTTAGAAAGACACTCACTGCACTACCTGCAGATGAAGTTCCAGCCTGAAACTCGCTATTCCACGGATTAATTACTCCTGTTGGCTCATGTACAGCAAACTCAGAAGTTACTGTTTTTGCAACAAACCTATGTCCAGCTTGCAAGGCAGATGAAATAACTCTTGCATTATTTCCTGCAATATGCCCTTTCCAGGTATTACTGCCCATTTCAGTTGGAAATACATAGGTATTAAAAATATCTTTTACGGTAAATGAAAGTGGATTTTCAACTAGTTTAACACCAAAAAAATCTGAAGACTCTTTGTAAAATTCTTCTAACTCTTGTTCTTTTGGCACGCTAACTAAATGCTTATATATTTCATTGTCTTTGAGCATTTTTTTAGAATTCATTTTTTCTTGCTTTTTCTCGCACCATTTCAATAAATTCTACAACAAAAGGTTTTTTTACCTTTTCATATTCTTTAGTCACTACCGGCACTTCTTTTCCCTCTAATTGCTTCATGCGCTTCTTGCCAATTTCATCATAGAATTCATCTTTGTTTAGTCCAGTAATTTGCATATAATATTGAAGAATGCTCGGCTCAACTTCATCATGTTTTTTTGCCAATTCAAACGCTTCATTCCTATCTAACAATCCATTTCTCACATCTAAGCTTGCATGAAATGTTGACCTACCATATCCTCGTTTCAGATAATTAGTAAAATCATGAAGTCCTGCCATACTGCATTCAGCGCTCTTGTAACCTTTGTAAGTCCCCTCTATATCATCTTCCAGCCAATCATAAGTATTGCGTATGAATTCTGTTTGGCGCTCTTCATCCCAAAAAATAAAATCACCTAAGTGGATGCCATAAAGACCAGCCTCCTCACATTCCTCTGCTGATGGTGGCTCAAAAATTTGAAATGAACGTAATTCCTCTTCATTTTTAGCAAATTGATTAGGGGGGACTTTAGCAGACACTTCCAAGAAATAATCTCTATCAAATTTTCTCACAGGGTCAAAATAGCTTGCTCTTCCTGAATTTTCAGCAATAGACTCTCCCCAAATCATCAATGGAATATTAAACTTTGTAGCAATATGCAAAGGATATGAGCCAATACCTGAATGACAGTGCCAACAAACATCCCCAATAGCCGACAAACTACTTTTTGCTGCAGAATTTACTGTTTTGCGTGATGGTGTAAACATCATATGGTCAACCTCAAATTGCTCTAAGCAATTTAATAAATTATACCAACCTATTTCTGAATACCAATTATGTGAAAAGGTAACAGCTAAAACGCTCATATTGTATACCTTGGAGAGAACATGCAATTGATAGACACTATCCTTTCCACCACTAATTGGGACAATGCAATCATACGGTGAATTATTTTCCTTTGCTTTATCTTGAGCACTTTTAAATATTAACTCAAGCTCTTTTCGTCTTTTATGCCAATTAATGTGCATTTTTTGCTCAGATGAATTGCATGCTCGACAAATTCCCGTCTCATCAAAGTCAATCCCCTCAGTTGTTTCCGGCATACAACAACGCTGACAATATTTTAATCCATCAATCATTTATTCTCCTAATTTGGTTCAGAATTTTATATGCAGTTTCCTGTATTTAATTTAAAAATACTTTTAAAGCAATATTCTTTTTTAAAGCAACTTAACAACATGATTCAGTCTTCATTTATTAGTTCTGAGATATGCTCTATCTCAGGAAATGGCAGCACACATTCTCTTCCTTTTTTAGGAATAGATGAAACAACTCTTTTTCTAGAAATCAAGCCTACAACCATTGCCATAGTCTCTGCGCCCACAACAATATCACAATCTACAATATCTTGCATCAAACTTTTTTCTTTACTAAATTGAACATCGCAAAGCGTGTTAATTGGGTGCTTCTTAATCCAGCCATATTTTGCCTGAGGGTTATTGTCTGATGGATGAGGTCTTATAATTATTGTGCTGATATTTTTATCAATTTTATCCACATTATCCACAAAGAATTGCAATGAATCATGCTCAGTATAGCCCAAATAATTTGCATCACCATATTGTAAAAACATATGGTCTGATATATTCTCACAAACATAAAGAACGGCATGCTTTTCCGTTAACTTCTTTTTCGGTTTAAGCTTACTTAACGACTGCCTAATTTCAGATAAGTATGGATTGTCCATAAGTTTTATTTTTGTATCTGGAAAAGACTCCTCTGCAATTTTCTGAGCATAGGTATCAACAACCCATATCTCATCAGGGAATACTGTTATTCCATTCCGATTAAACCTTTCTGAATAGTTAACCCAATGCTCTAAAAATGAAACAACTTTTTTATCTTGCTTCTTAGCTGCTTGGATAGTGGCCCATTCCAAACTTGACTGCCAACTTGTTCCGCATAGAATCCAATCAACACCATTAATCATATCAGATAACGAATTGTTTTTGATATTCCCAAGCTTACGCCCAAATACTTTGACAGCCGGACCTTCCAAACAGTATTTTGCTGTGATATTGTTTTTAAATATGTAACTAGATACAATCTCAGCACCTCCAGCATCATGACAAACTATGCCTACCACTTCCTGCTTACTTGTCATTGACATCCTCTATATCCAACAAGTTAATTAATTCTTTTATCTTATCATTACCAATATATCTTCGGTAAATTGCACGACTTTCATCTTGAGGATGGCTACTTATTTCCTCTTGCCTTATGTGCTTATTAACAATATCAACAAGAAACTTTGAAATTTCTAGATATATTGACGCTCTTATTCTATGGTAATCACCATTTGGCAAATCTAACACTTTTTTCTCAATAATATTGCCTGTATCTATACCTTTATCCACATAATGACAAGTGCATACTATATTATTATTTTCATATAATTGCCATTCTGGAGCCGAACACCCTCTATATTGTGGTAAATCACCCGGATGAAAATTCAAAATACCTTTTGGAAACAGATTGATTACATCTTCACTAATAATTTCACCAACGCCACTCTGTATGCCTAAATCAATTTCTTTCTCTTTAATGTAAGTCTTAAATTCTTTTGAATTTATATTATCAAAATTTATAAAATTTGTTTGTTTTTTAATATCACTAATAGGTGTAGGGCTCCATAAGCCACCACATCTCATATCCTCATGTTTACCTTCATATTCATTTTGCTCGCCAAAGGTAATAAAAACAAAATTAATGTTGTTGTCAATTAATCTAGCCGCGTATTCTCTCCCAGTATGCGAGTTATATCTTGTAAGTAAAGCAATATTTACCACTTACACGCCCATTTTTTTTAAATATTTATTCATATTTCAGGATTAATCAAGAAAGATCGTCAAGATTTTCCCAGACTTTTCTAAAAGCGCTTACAATTAAATCAATATCATTACTTGACAACTCATGCAAACACATTTGAAAACCAATGAATGTTTTCTCATGTAGTTCTTCTGCAACTGGGCAAATTCCTTTTGTGTAGTTAATATTCTGTCGTGCCTCTCTTAAAGTCCAAGGAAATCCGTGAGACCCGTATGCAATTTTCTTTTGGTACATTGGTAACAGATGTATATTTACATATCCCGATGCCAACCCTGACACACCTTCAGCTTCTAGCGCCCTAATAATCAAATCCCTAGAAACTCCCAATTTGTCTACATTAACAATTAATGGAAATACATAATAAACATGAGTGCAATCATCATTAATAATTGGCAAACGCAATCCAGTCAAGTCTTTCAATCCTTCAGCTAATCGCTCTGCAGCTTGTTGTCGAGTTGTGACAAGTTCTTTTAACTTTTTCAACTGTTCAATTCCTATTGCACACTCAATCTCTCCAAGACGAAAATTGTGTCCAATCATATTGTTAAGGCTTGTAGTCCCTTTATCTTCCACCACGGCCTCTGCGTGATTTCTAATTAGTCGCATACGATCAGCAAGCTCATCATCATTAGTAACAAGAACACCACCTTCACCTGTATGGATATGTTTATGATAATTTAGGCTGTAGCCACCAATATCTGCCAATGTGCCAGCGTATTTTCCATGATAAAAAGCACCTGGCGCTTGTGCAGTATCTGAGATAATTTTAAGATTATACTTTTGGGCTAGAGGCATTAAAGCATCCATATCGGCAGAATGGCCAAAAATATCTACCGCTATAATCGCCTTTGTTTTAGACGTAATATTAGCTTCAACTGAAGCGAGATCCAAACAAAATGTTTCGGACTCTATGTCAGCAAAAATAGGGATTGCATTCCAATGCAGAATCGCTGTTGCACTTGCACACATAGTCCATGGTGTGACAATAATTTCATCTCCAGGCTCTATTCCAATTGCACCAACGGCAGCAACTAAACCGGAAGTCCATGAATTAACCGTAATTGCGTGTTTAACATTAAAATAAGCTTCGCATTCGCGTTCAAATTGTTGCACCTTAGGGCCACCATAAAAATCATCATCCCAACAGCCAAGAAACTGTGAAAGAACGCCGCTTTCAACTACCGATTTAGCGGCTTCAATTTCTTCAATGCCAATAGAATTATATCTGTCTATAGGTTTTTTTATAGTTTTAGGGCCGCCTAGAATGGCTAAATTTTCTTTTTTAATAGTCATATCTTCTCAATAATGGTCTGTATAGATGATAATGTTTCTAGAGCTTCCTTGCCGCTACAAATGTTGGCCTCTTTTCCATTGAGAACTTTCGCTAATTGTTCAACAACATTTAATTGAGAAAACGACATGCCTGAATTAATCTCATCTACCTGTAATGACAGCCCCCTATAGCCTTTAAAAACAGAATTATCTTCAATATGTTGCCACTGAATCATACTCCCCTCCTGTTCATAACGAATCCTCCCACTTGTTGAAAGTAATTCAACTGCGTAATGAGAAAAATTCTCTTCCCATGCTGCTAGAAAAATGACAGTACCCCTTTCGAATTTAACTCTTACATCAGGTTCATAATCATCCTCACCCCACTTACGACCTCGTTCTATCAAATCTGAGCTTTTCATTGAACCAAGCCAGAACTCTAATAAGTTAAAAAAATGAGAGCCATTATGAATTAAACCTTTAGAATACCAGGAAACTCCTTTAACTGGAGTCTGTATCATTCCAGAATCAATCATACCCTTAACTTCAATAGCACCTGGATCAGAACGTCGCATATAGTTAACACAAAGTAACACTCCTTTATCTCGACATTTTTGCACCATTTTTCTGGCATCATCTAAAATATATGACAAAGGCTTCTCGCACAAAATAACCATAGGTCTAATGTTTTCCAGAATTTCATATAGAATTTCACTATGAAATTGGGTTGGTGTTGCAATTACAACCACATCAGGCTGATGTTGAGACAATGCAGCATCAAGATTACTATATGCGGGTGCCTGATATGTTTGGATGAAAATATTTCTACTATGACCATCAAGATCAACTGCAGCCAGTAAGTGGAACTCTGGGTGTTGGCTAAAAGCACGTGCATGAGAATAAACATGCAATGCAGGATCAAGATGCAGATCGTAACCCATACCTATCTGACCTAAACCGATAATGATAACTCCTTTACTCACATCAAGTATCTCCTTTTCGATTTATACTTTGATTTATTGCAATCCAATCAGGATTTTCGTGCAATAAACGCACGACATCTAGACAACTAAACAGTGAGTTGCCTTCCCCAAAGTATTCCATGATCCGCTTTAACAGTTCGTAATCAGCTTGCTCATCTAGTGTCAGACCTAGATCAGGCCAATATAATTCCGGCGGTGCTACTAATTGAACGCGGGGGAATAGTTTCGGATTATTGCGTATATGAAGCGTTACATGCTCATGATCAAGTCGATCATCAGTTATAGATGCAGATCGTCTTAAGGCATCAAGATGGAAAACTTGCGTGTCCATCCCGTCGGGATAACTACGAATATCTGTATTACTCACATAATCCACTTCATGAGCCAAAAACATCCTGATTGTTTGTTCAACAATTTCAGGGTCAATAATCGGACAATCCCCAGTAATTTCAACTATTACATCCGCATTAACCGAAACTGCCGCTCCAATTAGCCTATCCATTACATCATCTTCACTGCCTCGAAAACAAAGGATGCTCTCACTTTTAGCGAATGACACTAGAATATCATCTGCAGAGTTTATAGTTGTCGCCAAGACAATAGAATCAATAGAAGGGACTGCTCGTAAACGGGTAACGAGATGGTGCAACATGGGTTTACCAAACACCTCTTTTAGTACTTTCCCCGGTAAACGAGAAGAAGCCATACGAGCTTCAATTGTAGCTACAATTTTCATCTTATTACTTTTAACTTGTGCAAGAAAATATGGGGTAATACAAAAAAAATCATCATTCACTATCTAGACTAATTCTAAGTTATCTTTAAAAACCATCCATTCCAAAGTGAATGCAAAATACGTATATTTGATGAAAATCGACTTCCAAAACGTGGTGTATCAACTCTTTCTCTGGTTTTTATAGGCAACTGTGCAATTTTCATCTCACTTTTTACTGCAAAAATGGATAATTCTGTACCGACTGAGTTATATGAATCAAAATGCCCTAAAGCTCTATATACACCGATACGATAAGCCTTCATACCACATAGAGGGTCAAGAATCCCCCACTTTACCGAAGCCACCCAAGCAAAAATATATTCAGCTAAACGTTGGAACTTATCTCGTGTGCCAATCACAACTTCAGCCCCCTCATTTAGAAGCTCAATATATACTTCTACAATATCAGGATTATGTTGACCATCAGCATCCATAGTAACTACATATTTACACCCAAGTTCATCAGCCCTCATAAATCCAGATTCTAAAGCTTTGTCATAACCACGATTAACTTCATAATTTATTACAATTGCACCAGCTTTAGCTGCAACAAACCCTGTGTTGTCTTCTGAGGCGTCATTTACCACAATCACTACTCCATAATCACTTACAGAACTAACAACTTGTTTAATTGTATCCTCTTCATTGTAAGCCGGAATTACAATGGCTACTTCAAATCTTCCCAAGTCACACACTCCCCAGAAACTATATGATTTATTAAAGTTTTTCCCAATATCTCATCAATACGATAAGGTGGTAATGCATTTTTAGGGCATGGTCGAAGCACCTCTATCATATCTCGTGTAATAGATACTCCTACTTGTAAATCATTTTTTGCACGAATAGCCCGTCGTTGCAATACCACGGTTTCTTTTTCATTGTCTTCTATCTTTTTACTTTTTGAACCTAACGCAACTTCCAATTCTCTAGTTGTATCAACCATTTCTTTCCAAGAGTTAAAATCCATTGAAAATTTATGGTCTGGACCTTCTCGCATCATATCATCAGTAAAATGTTTTTCGATTACTCTTGCTCCAAATGCAACCGCACCCAATACTGTTGCATGACCCGGTGTATGGTCAGACAAGCCTAAGATAACATCTGGATATCGTGCTTTATACTCTTTCAACACATTTAAATTGATATATTTAAAATTCTCTGATGAAGCTGTATAGTTAGTATTGCATTGCATCAAAACTATATCTTGTGTGTATTTCAATGCAGCATTCATTGCCATAATTACCTCATCAATATTAGATGCACCTGTAGCCATTAGTAACGGCTTTTGTTTAGATGCTATATATTCAATTATTTCTAACCAAGTTATATCACCTGAACCAATTTTATAGGCATTTAAATAATCATCAACCTTATCTACCAGTTCAAATGAATAAGGAGAAGTGAGAAAAGTAATGTCGGCTTTCTTACAAGTTTCTTTTAATATTGGCGTCCAATCTTCATTGATTGATGCGTCTTTATATACATCAAAAACACTTTTTTTCCACTTTGACTGATGAGATTGTTGGCCACCTAATGACCTAAAACCATAATCACTAACAATACCCTTTGCAGTAAAATGTTGAAATTTAGCTGCATCAGCGCCTGCTTCAGCACAGAGGTAGATAAGGTCTTTAGCGCGTCCTAGATCGCCATCATGATTCGCAGCGACATCTGCGACAAAATAGGTGGGATAATCTAAACCAATCGTTTTGTTTTCGATTTGAATTTCTCTCATTCTACTTTCCAAAATTCGTAATTGCTTGCAACCTTCCGACCTTTTATTCTAGACAACCAACCATTATCATATTGTTTTTTCATTAACTCAACTGCTTCTCTAGCAATAGGGAGATCATACTGTAAAAAATGTGTAATTTTTTCATTTGATAATGCCATATTCTTAGGTCGCTTCGCCTTAAACTTCAAATCATCGACACCAATGGCAAAAATATTTTCAGTAGCAAAACCAAATACATCGGCCATCATTACTCCAAAATCATACTTAGACAAGGAGTCTCGACTACTGGCATGATACAAACCGTATGCCTTTTTCTCGATAGCTCGAATAATTATCATGGATAGATCGCTAACATGTAAGGGTGAGAACAAGACATCATTAAATAATGTTATTGGTTTCTGTTCAACTAAACCTTTAAGTATCCATTCTGCAAATGATATTTTATTTGTTCTACTCCATCCAATAATATTCGTACGTAGCACAAGACCTCTTTTCATTGTTAATACTGGCCTCTCTCCTAATAGTTTAGATCTAGCGTAGATATTTAAAGGGTTAACTCCATCCTTTTCTATATATGGCTCTTTGTTGTTGCCATCAAAAACAGAATCTGTTGAAATATAAACCAACTGACCATTATTTTTATCTAAATAATTTGCTATAACCTCAGTTGTATCAACATGCAATTGAATTGAAGATTTTTTATTTTTTTCACACTCATCAACATTTACTATTGCGGCACAATGTACAATTACATCAGGTTTCACTTCAGTTAACCAATCATCCAGCTGTCGTAAATCAGTTAAATCAAAACACTCCCACTGGGTATGTTTTTCTTCTATCCCTTGACTTCTAGCCGTAGAAAAAACTTCATGTTGGCCTGCCAACATATCAATTAAAGCAGTTCCAAGCATACCACTAGCACCTGTTATTCCAACTTTCATCAGTTTAGCCTCTGAAATCCACCATGACAAATAGGGCCTTCCAACAAGGAATCTATTGATAAACCATCTTCGCAAGATGTAATTGTTTTTATAATTGGCTCTAGGATTTGGAAGTAATTATCAACAACTTTCTGATTATGTTCTGTACAAACATACACTACATTAGAAGCTAAAATACCTTCTTTTAGCATTTCTTGAGTTATATAAGTTTTATACTTCAGCCAATCATTTGATTGAATATCAAAACCAATCATAGATGGTAAACCAGTAATATTAATGGGTAGTTGATATTTATCTCCCAGTGTTTGCCAACGCTTACCAATATTATTCCCAACACTAGTAATCATATCCCATGATTTGGTTCTATTCATTACCTCTAAAGTTTTTAATGCTGCTACAGGACCTATTCTCTCTGTCCAAAAGGTAGAACTAATAAAAGTACTTTGAGTTACATCCATTACTTCTTTTCGCCCAATCACAGCCGTGATAGCATAACCATTTCCAAGCGCTTTACCAAAAACAGCCATATCAGGCTCAACTCCATATAATTTATGTAAACCACCATCAGTTTGCCTAAAACCTGAAGTACACTCATCAAAAATCAAGACAAGATTATGGTTATCGGCGAGTTTTCTAACTTTAACTAAGAAATCGTCTTTGGGTTCACTATTTCGTGAGACTTCCATTTTAATTACACCAATATCGTGATGTTTTATTATCTCTTCTAATTCATGAATGCAATTATAATTAAAGGGCAAAACACTACCTTTCAAGTCTTTAGGAACGCCTATTGGATTTAATCCTGGCAGTAAATGACCTTCAAGATTATCTTTATCTCCTAAATTTGCTGCCAAGTACCAATCTTGCCAGCCATGATAACCACAGATAGCGACTTTATCTTTTCCAGAAGTAGCACGAGCAATACGAATAGCCATCGCATTTGCTTCTCCACCTGTTCGCGCTAAGCGAACCATATCAGCCCAAGGGTGTAGCGCTACTAATTTTTCTGATAAATAAACTTCTTCCGGGCAATTGAATGTTGACATATTACCTTTCTTAATAACATCCATAACTGCCGAATCTACTTCATCATTACCGTAACCTAATATATTAGTTCCAACCCCCATAATTGACATATCTGTATATTTTCGTCCATCTAAATCCCATACTGTACAGCCCTTCGCTTTACTATAATAAGACGGCCATTGATTAGGAAGAAACATCTCTGCGCGTTTGGAAAGTAGCATATTTCCACCTGGAATAACACGCTTAGCTCGTTTCCAGAGTTTTTGCCCAGTATCAATTAATGCACCCTCATTTCGAATAATATGTTGATTAGCTTGAAATATTTCTGGATTATTTTGTTGCAGTATTAAAACCTCTTGCCAGGAAAACAATATGTCAGGATAAAAATAATTGAAAATATTCTCTATTACCTGAAAATCTTCTAGTTCATCCACTGTCCAGCGTAAAAATGACAAATCTTTTATATGTGTAAGATATGTTTTTTTTATTTTTTTAGTTTCAATCAAATAAGGGGTTACATGCTCTTTTTCATGATCAGTTGATGCTTTACGGTAAGCTTGTGCTAGGGCGCTCATCGACATTACCTCAACATCTAAACCATCAGGATAAGTTGCAGGTTCTCGGTTACTAGCATAGTCTACTTTATCTTGTAAAAATTGACCAACAACTTCGTCAACCAACAGTACATCTACCAAAGGACAATCGGCGGTAATCCTAACAACGACATCTGCATTTTCTTGTTGTGCTGTTTGATAATATCGCTCCAACACATTGTTTTCATTACCTTGAAAAACTACATAACCCAAATTTTTTACATAATCAACCAACATGGTATTATTTTTATCTACTGAAGTTGCAACAACGATTTGTGTAATCTGCTGAGATTTTGACAATCTCTCTAGTAGCAACCCTATCATTGGAATGCCATTAATACTTCGCATTACCTTGTTAGGTAGGCGGGTTGAGCCTGCTCTAGCTTGAACAATGCAAACTATGTTCACAATAAATTCCATTTAGATGGGTTAATTAAATTAGTGTCCTTTGTAATTAACCCGTCTGGATAAAATGATACTTTTTTATCACTTGCTATCAATATTTCTTTGAGTTGATCTAAACTATCAACACCAATAATAACTTTACTAATACAAGGTTCAGACAAAACAAAACAAAGGGTGGCCTCTAGTGCAGTCACACCCATATCTTCGAGCCAAGAATCCCATAAATGCCATAAATCTGACCAGTAATTAAACTTTTCCGGGCGCTCACTCTTTTTTAATAGTAGTAACCCTTGTAAAAATGCAGAACGTGAGTGTACCTCTACACCCCTCTCATTTAACTTTCTCAGCCAACCAGAAGTTTTTAAACGACGATCAAATATATTGTATGGAGCTTGGACTATATCTGGATTGTAATCACACTGCAAAACATCAAGCTCTTCAGGATTATAAATTGAAAATCCAACCTTATTAATAACACCATCTTGCTTTAATTCCTGTAGTGCTGACCAAACATGGCTACCCCCTGGTTCAAGTAACTGTTTGGTTTGGTGAAGAAGAACGCTCTCGAGAGAGGTTATATTTAAACGTGATAATGAACTGCTAATTTGTTCTTTAACCCACTTTTTTGTGTTGACATTCTCATTAGGAATAATCGGTAACTTAGTAATTATCTTCCAATCATTAATACCTGCATTACCTAACAATTTCTCACTTTCACCATAAGAAATAGCTGTATCTATGGTATCTATATTGTTTTTTGCTGCTATGTCTATAATTTTTTTGACTTCACCAATTTTGATTTGACCTGATTTATTAGCAATACCATAATTTAATCCGAACTGAGCTGTTCCAAGAGCTATTCCCATATTGTTTTATTTTGTTCCCTTAAGAATGCCATTAGGTCTAAATTTAACTATAAAATTCATTTTATTTAATATCCCATACCATTGATATTGTAGCTTTATCCATTGTACTTAACATAGGTGTTTGTTTCTGCCTAAAACCAACTTTCTTATACGCTCTAATAGCCCATGGGTTCCCAGTATTGACTCCAAGTATAAATTGCCTAACTCCATATTTTTCATGTAACCACATTGAACTTTTTATAATCACTTCAGCTGCTACACCCCTACCTCTCCAATTTTTTTCCCCTATAAGTATTCCCATAATTGCATAGCTTTTTTTAAAATCAATAGGCTCGTACTTTATGTTACCAATATGCTCTCCGCTTTCACGAACAAAGATACCGAGAAATAAAACAGTGTCGCTATTAACTCTTTCGGTAACAAAAGTAGAAATTTCATCAACAGTTCGGTTTTGATTTGTGTAATTAATATATTGACTTTTATCTGAACCGTTAATCCATTCTAAATAACGAGCATTTACATCATCTTCTATTAATGTTCGTAAGAAGAATCGTTTCGATTCCATAAATACATTTTTCATAAAATTAAATTAAATTAAATGATACAGGCGTGCCACGTTTAACCATTAAGGTTGTTTTTTGACCTAAAATTGCTTCCATGTATTTTGGCGCTAAACCATAACCAGGTCTAATACTTTGAATATGGTCTGTGGTAATAATCTCCCCTTCACTGTCTGCTCTCAACTATTTTCCTTTTTTCCATGTGGAGTATATCTTTATTATTAACTTTTTTCATATCTGTGAGCTTAAACCCACATTTTTTATAAAAATTAATCTCTCGTTCATTATTAGAAAATACTTCTAGCTTCAATTTACTCACACTCAATTCTCTAAATGCATAAGAAATAGCAACAGCTTCCAATATTCTACCTGCGCCTTTCAACTGTTCAAAAGAGTTAGTATAAAGCCCGAATTCTACAAAATTATGTAAACCTATCTGAGAGAAGTTAATAGACCCAACAATCTTTTGCTGCCTCCCCACTAGCAGGAATAATATCTACTCTCATCATACTTCACAAATAACAAAAAACTTTATACACTGCCAACCTTATTGCGATTTTTCTCAATCCAATCTTTCAATTCTGAAATCTCCATCCATTCTATATTGTTATCAGAGCTATATACAAAACCTGATCTAACTTTAACTCCATCTTTAATCCTTTCTGGGTCGCTAGCCCAATCATTAATAGATGGCAATATCTTGTAATGACCCGAATACTCATAAGTGTAATCCGAATCTTCCAATCCAATCATTTGCTCATGCAACTTTTCACCAGGGCGAATACCGATCTCTTCTTGTTTAGCATTTTCATCAACTGCTAATGCGATATCGGTCACTTTCATAGAAGGAATTTTTTTCACATAAATCTCTCCGCCCTTCATATCTTCAAAAGAATGCCAAACCAATTCAACCGCTGCC
>Ga0209142_1001082_pt1 | contig 16069 bp, 17 predicted proteins | sample SaaInlV_120m_DNA_FD_184678 | JGI IMG/M metagenome (GOLD analysis project Ga0209142, IMG submission 184678) | Marine microbial communities from expanding oxygen minimum zones in the Saanich Inlet - Saanich Inlet SI074_LV_200m_DNA (SPAdes) (version 2) | ecosystem: Environmental > Aquatic > Marine... | reverse complement strand
AGAGTTATATTTACTTTTATAACTACAAAAGGATTCATTCAGCGATTGGTTATATAACACCCGCTCAAAAGATGGCTGAATTGGAAAAAGTGGCTTGAAATGTGTCCAAGATTAACGGACCACTACACCTTCATTTCTAATGCCAAGCATCAAACCTATGGTTGCCATCATAAAGCCAATAAAATAAGCGCACCGCATCAGCCTCCTTGCCTAATAATTTTGCCACAAAAATCATCCAATTTACAGGAACGGGGAGTAATAATGCTTTTTTATTGAATGCTTTAGCAATTTTTTTTAATAATTGTGTTGTCGAAAGGCTGTCATTATCAGAAATCAGAAAAATCTCATTAGCAGCCTTGGAATGTAAGGTACAAGTAATAATAAAGCTCACTAAATTATCAATAGCTACTAACGATCTAGCATTATTAACAGCGCCTAGTGGTAAAGGAAGTATGAATTTAGGGCTTACCCATTGGATCAGCCTACCAAAGTTGCCAGGAGCATTGTTTCCATACACCAATGGTGGACGAATAATAACCATTTCTAAACTACTATTTTGAGCCAATTTTAACAAGCCCTGCTCTGCTTCATATTTACTAATTGCATACGACTCTTGCGGATTAGGAGTATCAATTTCCAAAAATGGTTGATTATTTTGATTACCATTCACCCCAATTGAGCTTAGGAATATAAATCTTTCGACGCCAGCTGCTACAGCCTGTTTTGCCAAATTAAGTGTTAATTCAGTATTAATTTTACGAAACTCATCTAAAGCCGAGACTTTAGTTTGATCAATTACATGCGCCTTTCCAGCCAAATGAATAATGCAATCTATCTTATTCAATATTGACGACCAATCAATATCATTATTTAAATCACCAACTATAATTTGATTAATATTATCAGCAAATAGATTGCTTTTTTTACGCAATACAATTGTTAAGAAAAAACCTTGCTGTAATAGCTCTAACACTAAAGCTTGGCCAATAAATCCTGTTGCACCTGTTAATAATATATTCAATTTAAAACTTTATTCTCCACTATTGATTGAATGTTTTTTATAGCCAACATCTTGTCAGGATGTTATTGCCTTTTATTTGATCCTAGTATAGAAGTGTAAACCTTTATCAAGGAGTCTACATGACTATCCCAACTATGTTTATCAACTACAAATTCCCTTCCGTTAAGCGCAATCTCATTATAGCCTTTTGGGTTTAACAATACATTGGACACTTGGTTAGAGAAATCTAAAGCAGAATCAGAAATTAAAACTTCTTTCATATGTGACACCTTAACATCTCCAACACCATAAGATGTTGAAACAACTGGAATTCCGCATGACATAGCTTCTAATAATTTATTCTGCATTCCTGATCCAGAGACCATTGGAACTATCGCTACTAAAGACTCTGAAATTAATTCAGCTATCGAATCAACATATCCTGTCACGATAATACTATCTGTTTCTAAATTTTTTATTTCGGAAACAGGGTCCCTTCCAGCAATTATAAATACAACATCTTTGACTGTTAATTTTATCTTATCAAAACAATTTTCAACAAACCAAACTACAGCTTGTACATTTGGCTCATATGACATATTACCACTAAAAATAATTTGATTTTTTTTAGTAATAGACGGGTAAAAACTTTTTGTATCCACTCCTAAAGGGATTGTTTTTGAACTAATTAGTGGCTCAGCTCCATCCCTTCCAGAAACAACAATAGTTTTATCAATATTTCTAGGTAGCGATTTTTCAAATTTAACCAATCTGTTATATTCTACTTTGTAGATAATTTTCTTTATGAAACTCTTTGCATTCTCAACTCTATTTAAAAAATTTAACTGCATGGAGTCGATCAAATCTAATACAACTGGTGTGTTTATTTGATTAATATATGGAACAGTCCTAATAAGATACGCATCAATTAAATCATACACCTCATTGTTAATAATCTTATCAACCCTTCTTCTTATAGAGGGAGAATTGTAATACATCACCTGAAAAGGGTCGCTACAAATAAAAGAATTTCTTAAAATATTAACAAATCCATTGACCTTTGTAACTTTAACTGTCCAAATATTTTTAAACAGGTGTTTTATATTTTTTAATTCCTTTAGCTCTTCCTCATCCTGGTAGAACGTTATTAAGTCAAGTTTATGTTTTTTGTGCATCTTAACTGCACGATTATAAATTAGCAGACGATCTCCACTAGTCGGAGGAAAAGGTATTCTAGTTGAAATGTATAAAATCTTCATTATATTAGCCCCCTATTTTGTGTAAATATTCCTTATTAAATTATAACTATCAACTATTAACTTGAATGTAAAGTGGTGTGGATCAGGTTTAAATTGATAACTAGCTGATAATAATTGTATTTTTGCATCTACCTTGTTATTAAAACCGCCCACATCGTCGTCTAAATTTTGTATTGTATTGTGATAATGTATGCCCGAAACACCACTAGAAGTTGAGACATTTATTCCGCATGAAGTTAACTTCTTAACGGCGCTTCCCACTTGTACAGCATCAACCATGAGTTTTTGATTCTCCCAATAATAGCACCTATCAACTGCCACTTGAACGAACCTTCTATACTTATTTGTAGGGAACAACAAGCCATATCGAAGATATAGGGACTCCAAAGGTTGCATAAAGTTTGCTGGATTTAGCAACTTAAGAGCGATTCTTAGCTTGCTATCATTATAAATTGCTCTATTTTTTAGCATTCTCCTTTCACTCCCAGGGTAAACAGGTCTATAAGTCAATTTAGCATCCGCAATGATCTTATAAGGCCTTGAAAAATATCCCTCACCCCTGGCTATTTTTAAATATTCCCTCGATTCTCTATCTATAAAATTTACATTATTTTCATAAAAAATAATGTGGTCCGATACAGTTTCATTTCGATCGGCCATGCCACTATCAATTAGTATATCAGCACTATTCATGGCGCCATTACATACAAACACTCTATCAAATACTTTTACCATACCCCCTTCAAAAGTTGCAGTCACAGAGTTAGAATTCTTAGAAAGAAGGATGCACTTTGGGACATATACAAGATGCTCATTTAACTTCTTTAATAAATTAATGGGGCGTATAGGCGTGTACGGAAGTAGCTCCTGACGTGATAGAATTATATCTGGTGCCATATTGGAAATCAATTGAAAGATTTTAATTAAATCTGTCTTCTTATTTTTTAAATCAATAGAGTCTAAATCTATCACATTATGCCAAAAATTACCAAGCCCACCTCTGCCAGAATACGACGCCATAGTATTCACGTTAAACAAATTATGGTATGTTTTAACATTGGCAGCCTCCTCACTGATGGTAATATCAGTTACGCCAAAATTATGCAAAAAAGTTACGACTGAACTTCCAACTACGCCGCTACCTATAACTAAAACTCTTTCCATAATCAGTTTAATAAAAATAATTCCAATATAAATGATTTACATTAATTTGCTTACATTTATCATATTTTGGAGGGGTATCAATATTTGACAATAGACTCAATAGTTTATCCTTAAAATCAATCTTATCATTTGGATTAAAAAAAACGGCGTATGAGGATGCAACTTCTTTAGTTGCACCGCCATCACTTGATAATATATGCAACCCTCTATATTTAGCCTCTACCAAGGGGATGCTAAACGACTCAAAAAGGGATGGCATGACCAATATTTTAGAATTATCATACAAATCTATTAAATTTAACTGTGACACTTTTCCGTGGAATTTAATCCTATCAATAGACAGGTATTTACTCTCTACCTCTGCCCTTCCCACACCAACAATATCTACTTTAATATCTGACTGAATATCCTTTATTAACTCAATGAAACATTCAAGGAAGAAGATTAGGTTTTTTTGAGGATGAGAGCCAGTTACCAGTATGATTCTATTTTCCCTATACCCCCATTCCGGCTTATCTTTATTTATAAATTCTTGGTTACATATATTTGGCACAACAAATAATTTATTTTTAATATTATAGCTTGCAAACCTTAGCACCTCTTTTGAAGACCACTTAGAAACTGTAAAAATCTTTTCTGAAACTCTGCATGAATAATTAAATAGAATAGATTGGTAAAACAGCCCAATATGCTTTTTAATAGTGTTTTGATTTTTATCGTTTATCATATAATCACGTGAGTACTTATATGAAACATCATGAATCGTAAGATATATTTTACAACTAGGTTTTAATTTTAGGAAAAAAGGTACTACATTAGCAAATACATGCAGCTGATCCAGGTTTAATAATAATGAAAAAAATGGCAATAAAATTTGCTCCCTAATAATCGGATTTGAGATATATAAATTTATATATCTCACGTCACTATTTATCCATTTAGGCTTAGCTCCCACCCCAAAAACAACAACAGTGTTACTCTTTATAAAATTGTCAGATGGAAGTCCAATATTTTTTTCATAAACTCCAATGCCTCTTGGCTCTTTAGCGCAGGCCAAAGAAGCATCAATACCTATTATTTTCGACATTAAAATTCACACTCCGCTTTTCTAGCTTTTGATTAATAATTCCAATATATAGTAGAAAGAACAATATCGGCCCGTAGAAAACACTTAACATTAATGACACAAGTCTTATTGCTGTCATCTTTTTCATAAAAATAAAATAAAAAATAACAAAAAAATGCAGGGGGGCGACAAAAGCCCAGAACTTTCCATATAAAGAATACGAAGGCATGTAGTCTAAAGTGAATATTGCACCGCAACATATTTCGGTGATCGGGGTTAGTAAGTATTGCAACCTTTGAGACCCAAAATGCTTTTCTGCCAACAATACCTCTTTTATATCAAAATTGGATATTTGTACACTTATTAAATCGAGGAAGACTCCCATCCTCTCTATTCCTTTCATAATAGAATCTAAATCAATCGTTGCAAGTAAAGGTAAAGAGAATATAAGTAAATAAATAATATGTTTTTTATTATAAAATTTAACATCTTTACTAATAAATAATCTATATATAAATTGAAATAAAAGTAAAGATACAAGTGTTAAAGTAGCAGATATTGATGCAGTAAGAAAAATTCCCAACCCATACAATAAAAGCCGGTTTAAAGCGATTCTATTTAATACCCACCAAGAGAACATTAAAAATGAAATAAGTAGACTCCCCATGTATGCCGGTTCTGGTGCAAAACCTCTTACACCTCCAGATCTAAAATCTAAAACAAGCATAACCCTCTGTGAAAAAATATTTGTTATTGATTGTAAATGCTCCGGGAACAACCTTTGCAGCACCATAAAAAAAACTAACACAACAGAATATCGAAAAATATTATTTTCTATTCTTTTTAGATTGCCAATAGAAATTTTTGATACTAGATACAATGAAGATAGAACAACAATGATTTGAATGAATTCAAAAGATGTTTTTAAATTTAAGTTTAATAAGAAAGCTAGACAAACAAAAAAAACAAAAAAAAAACTTAATGGGAGGAAAATTTTTTTTGTACTAGGAAAAAATAATAAAAAAATTATTGACAAGGGGAGGATTTCATGCCGACCTGGCATGTCAAAAGGTATAAATGGAAAAAATAAAGTAATAGATAACAAAGTTATTAACAAACCATTATCCTTCCTTAAATATTTCTTCATATACGTCATTTTAACTAAATTTTCTATTTATTTTAAAGGTTAGATTTACTTTTTCGTATAGTAATAAACATCATTAAATTTCTTAGTGCGGCAAACATAAGAGCCAAACTTCATAGGTAAATCTTCACCCTCAACAACAATATCTCCAATATAGATATCTTTATTTTCTAGAAATGAAAAGAAATCCCTCTCCACGCCTTCAATATCAATTTTAATCAATGTAAGAGCAGGATCCATGTCTGAAAGATGACCTAGCAAAGTATTAAAATCTATGCATTCCACAGAGACTTTATCAATATAACGAAAATTATCAGATTTAACAAACCCGCTGTATCTAGAAGAGTCGGAAATAAAAAAATCATGTGCGCCAGAGGAAATACCTATTGCAACATTCATAATCTCCACACTTATGTTATTAATATTTTTCTTAATATTAAACTTAAGCGTATCAATAACATCCTTATTAGGCTCAATAGCAATCAAACTTTTAACATTTTTATGTCGACACAAAAAAACACTTGCACACCCGATATTGGCACCAATATCTACAATATTCTCATATTTATCCCATCTTGGGGTCTTGTATATCTCCCAATTAAAGATTTCAGTAATGGTGAGATAATCCTTCACTGAATCAACCTTGATTACACTTGATGCGTCTAATACAGAAACAATGGTAGGCATTGTTTTCTTTTGTAAACAAAACCCCATGATAAAATCTATAAAATAATTATCATAGATTCTTGATCCTAATATGGTTCTAACAGTTGAAAATTTAAAAATTCTTTTTAGCATACGCCTCCAAATAAAATAACCACTCCACTCAATAAGTCACACTTAATTCCGACCTTACTCACTTCAATAATTTTGAAATAAAATGAGGGGTTGAGATAAAAAAGTATAATATATAGTATATTGATTTATAATTTAACGAATAAACCGCTCTCTTTACAACTCTCTTTAAATAATAAATATTCACCGAATCTATCTTAAAAATATTTTTATCTTTAAAAGTTGACAACTCTTTTTTTAACAACCGAGAATTAATTTTATCGAATGTGTATTTAACATCTTCCAATCTTCTTCTCAGCATTGGACTGGTAAATTCTGAATACTTTTCTGCAATCAGTATCGCAGCATTTGCCACTAAATGCTTTTCTCTTATAGATTTTTGATCAAGAGATTTATTATAAATAATTCCAGGCTTATTAATATTTATAAATATTGCACCCTGCATTGCTAATCTGGTCCATAAGTCATAATCTTCACATACTACGTTTGTATATTGTATTTTTAATTTATTTGAAACTCTAATCATAACGGTGGGATGGATAATAGGGTTGCTAAAATGCAAGCTCTCTATAATTTCATCATGTGAGGAAAAATTCAACCTTACGCTCTTCTTATTTATAACGGAAGACATTCCACAAACATCAACATCTTTATAGATTTTAAAAACTTCTAATTGCTGCTTAAGTCGATCAGGCAGCATCTCATCATCAGCGTCCATTCTTGCTATAAACTTTCCTTTTGATAACTCTAGTCCTTTGTTTAAAGCATAAACCAGGCCCATATTCTTTTCCAAATTACAAATAGAGATATTTTCAAATTTGTCCTCATAATAATTTAATATATCTTTAGTCCCATCAGTCGAGCCATCATTAATTGCCACTAGCTTCCAATCTTTCTCAGTTTGCTTTATTATCGAATCAATACAGCGCTTAATGGTATTTTTTGCATTGTAAACTGGCAAGATTATTGATATTGTTTCTTGTTTTTTCATATGTTTATATGCTGTATATCGGGCATGCTAAATTTGAAATTATATTTTTGATTTAATTAGAATGTAAATACTTTTAATAATCGAATAAATACCAATAAATCTCAACAAAGAAACAATTTTAGACCTTGCTTTTACTTGTGAATATAATACAGACTGAAGCAAAAAGGCTCTATACCTTTTAATCACATTATTCTCTATTAGGGCTTCCATCATCTTGCAATCATAAATATCTTTAGGTTCATTTCGTTTTATTTTCATGGAAAAAATACGGTCAAAAGATATAAATTTCAGCCCATTAAAGTAAAAGTAAAAATTAGGATTGTATATTAACTCACTTTTTTGTAATTGATGGTACTGTAACTCATCATCATGAAGAGAAATTCCACTAGGCATATCTTTAAGATTATTATAATTGCATAATAAATCAATGTCTTTTGCGGCCCTAAGCCCGTACAAGGCTAAAACCATACTAGTATCAATAACAAAATCTTTATAACTCAAATTATTACTAGAGGCAAAGTCTTTTATTCTCAATATACTCTCGTGTACTTGTAAATATTTATTAGGATCTGAGTGATTCATCATATGTATGCTATTATTATTAAATAGCGCTCTAGAAGTCCTCACTGACTCTTCCTTATTATCAGTAATATGTATTGAGTGTTTTCCTATTTTAAACACGGCCCTAATCTTTTCCTTAATAATAAGCACATCTTTAAGGTTATCGGCTTGAAATGCAACCACCCTAACAGGGTTATAAGTTTTGAAACACTCCAAGAGTTTATGCATAGCTCCAGAAAATTTATCTTCCTCACTTCCTATCCAAGACTCGCCGTGATAAATTTGAGATATAAGATTGTGAGCCCCTGTGTAGTTTAGCTTTACCTTTTTTTGGTAAACAATATTTTTTATAATGCCGCTTATTTCTTCTTCATGACCAATTGCAGATGGCCAAATAATTGCAATATATACATTATTTGCATACTCTATAAACTTAGTTGCTGCAATATCAAGAATTTTTTCTGATACACCTCTTTTGTAAAAAAAATTATAGTCATATGTATCACTTTCAATATTCAACTTGATACTTTCAATATTTGTATTATTGATGATTGCACTTGCCAATCTATGGGATCCATTTGATATCGACCCATCTATAGATAAGGGGATAAGAGACTTATTCGTGGAAAATCCATTACTACTAATATCTTTAAATGTTTTTTGAAAGTCTTTATAGTATTTCTCTATAGAATTTTTCTTTGCATTTCCTGGCTCTACATACTTGCCCAAGCTAAAAGCTTTTATATGACTTTTGTAAACTTCTTCAGCTACAGTTCTTTCCTTGTCAATCAGGTCTAAAAATAGCAATTTAAAAGATAAGTCAAATCTGTTATAAGTTAATAGTTTGCTAGGGTTAATCGAATGAATAAGGTAAAAATCATCAACAATGTAAGCATGAAAATGAGTGTCAATTAGTTTTTTTACTTGATTTTTAGATATTTTCAAAATTAATCAGAATTTTAATGTTTTTTGGATTAAGCTTTTTATTGAGTCAGATTTATAGAGAATCCTTCTAATTTTATAGGCCAATTGACTATATATAGACCGATCAATGACATTGTTAATCACGCCAAAAAAAGTTCTTACATCACTTACGATGCAGAATTGCTTAACGTGTACTACCCTTCCACTAAAAAGTGCTTTTATCAAAATAAATATCATTTGAACTCTATTGTTTACTGGTGTGAGAAATATTATTGAGTCTAGACTAATAAATGGTTTTCTTTGCAATACTTGAAGGCCGCTCTCTACCCTATTAAAATATATTAGATCAATTTCACTTTCATTTGATCTAATTATTTTCATAATATCTAGAACACAAGGGTCTATACGACTAGAGTTCGGACGGCAGGTTGCTTTATAATCTTGTTGTAATTTTTGAATAATAATATGATTTGAAATATTTGAGTGCTCAAACTTCTTTCCTCGGTCATGATTCACTAAAGTATTAAATAGCTCTTTATAAAGATTACTATAATTAAAATCATTAAAAACTCTACGATACAGATTTTTAGCTATCTTTGTACGCTCTATATCGTTATTAATATAATAAACAACCTTCTCTACAAGATCAGGAATGTCTCTATACATCAATACATCGATACCCTCTTTTAACTTATAATCATCAATAAGTGGCTGATAAAATGTAACAATTGGTAGTCGTCCAACTCTTACAGCTTCCCATATTTTTGTATTCATGTGCAATCCCCCTGTAGCATGATCCTCTAAAAGGGCAAGAACAATTTTTGACTTTGCTAGTATTTTATTAAAATCTTCTGTTTCTACATACCCATGGTAGCTATTACGCGCATAATCGTATTTATTCCATTGATCGCTACCATATATTGCTAAATTAACTCCAGAATCAACTAATGCTTTAACTATTTCTGGTCTATTCGCTATTGGTGAGCCAATAAGAATAACATCATATGTCGCGTCCTCAACATGTTCAGGAAATTCTTTTGATTTTAAATAACAGCTATTAGGAAAATAATATCCTTTTGACAGTTTAAACTTCTCATAATAGTCTATACACGGCTTTACATATGCCACAAACATATCAAACCATCCAAGAAAAAATTTATACTGATGATAATTAAATTCATCATCACCAAAAATACCTGAAACTATCACGCCTCCTTCCCTAAGATTTCTAATAGTTTTTGGTAGTAAGAATTCTCTATAGTTATCGGCCGTTCCAAGTAAAAGAATGTCCGGATTAAAGTCCATAACATTTTTCTGAAAATTTTTATTCAACTTTACCAAATCAGCATTTTGGAAAAATATTTTTCTGTATGTGATATCTCTTGGTGACTTTTTAAAAGAACCTAAAAGTGAATATATATCAACGACTTTACATGAATGCTCTACGCTTAAAATAGCAGAATCAATTGATGGCAATCGATCTCTGTGCCATGGTCTGCCGCTATCGGTATCACATGCAAATAGTATATTAATTTTTTTTTCTTTAGAAATCATCTTTCTCTTGAAACTGAACATTATCCAAAAAATTGCTATCGCTAAAAACAGCTAAATTCTTCAGCACTGAAGTAACACTCTCATCATCCTTATCAGACACCCCCCTTACCGCTGATGAGCTCAATTCATCGAAACCTATTTCTGTGCTGTAATAGCCAATATGAACAACGCTTGAATGACCCATTGTTTCTGTAACAAAAATATTTCTTATGATTTCATCAGGATGGAGCATCCTTTCGTACCACTTATGGATGACAACCCCTAACTTCCAAGTGTACTGTCTATTAAAAATAAATTGGTAAAGTTTATTATTTGGCTTTGATGACTCGGCGCTATTATGATCTATATATTTCGACTCAAAATAGTTCCAATGTTTTATAAAAAAATCAGTTCTATATAGTATGTTATTGCACAAATAGTGATATATTTCTCTTTCCGTAGACCTGTCATAATATCTATAGTCGCCATCTTCAAACAACTCCTTTTCGTAGAATTTAATTTTTGGATAGAATATAGTATTGCCTTCAACTACAAATGTTTGATCATTTATAATTGGATATTGCACCACATTTATTTGTTTATTCCTCTGCATGAGAGACACGTCATTATTAATAGACAAAAGATTGTCATTAAATAAATTAATATAAGCGCAATCTTCTAACAACCTTAAAACGAATTCCGTCTCTATAAGGTGTAAATACTTCTTACACCTTGCAAAGGGGTTTATCTCAGTATCATTTATATAGGTTAAATTATTAAAATTGGAAAATAGAGCTTTATTTTTCTTTGAGTAATCTTCCGAAGATGCGTCAATTACAACAATTGGCACAGATCTATCGGTATTTTCAAGCAATGGCTTTATCGCTATCTCGATATACTTTCTTCTAATGTCACCATCTGCAAAAAAAGTAAAAAATATGGTAAATTTATACTTCATTATCATACATACTATTTATTTTTTTTGCTAATTTAAGGGCGCTCTCCATACACACATCCATATTGTAATATTCCCATTCTCCAAAACGACCAATTGTATGTAGTCCTATTTCTTCAAAATAGCTCTTTATACATGCAGTAGAGTCTTTATAGTTCTCATCATATACAACATATGCATGCTCTGATACATTGTAATCTAAAGGCTCTAAAAGATAATCATACCTCTTGCCTTGTTGCAACATTTCATCATATGTTCTTTCACCCATACTTTCCGTAATTGTGTAATTCCTTACCGGATTAAAGAAATTTCCTATATGTATATGCCTGTGAAAAATATTTCCATCTTCAGGTATATAAGTCCATGTGGAATCAACCTCTGTTGTTTTCCATAACATGTTTGTTACTTTGTTATATTTTAATTTTGATGCTGCTGCTTTTACTTTATTTGGCGTACCATCCACAATAAATGGCAACACATCAAGAGGCATTGTATTAATAATTATGTCATAAATGCTATTTTTATTGACCTTCCATTTCTGCCCTGAATTTTCAACAGAAAATACTTTTTTATTTAAATTAATGTTTAACCCTTCTGCCAAACCATTTATAAATGTGTTCTGTGTATTTGAGTTTGGATAATAAAAAGTACTGTGTGGCATCTTATCATCTTTATCCCCTACTAACGCATCAAAAAATGACTGCTTATCTGGAATGGGTAACTTGTCTTGAACCCACTCGAAACTCATCTTATCTAAATCTTGCAGCCATATCTTTTGGTTATAAGGAATAAAATATTTATTTGCCAATGTTTCTCCAAATTTCCCTCTAAACCAATCAGCAAGATTTTTAACCTTTCCTTCTTCATAAGTAGTTGTTAAGAAATCTTTTGTAATATCAAAAGCTAATTCTTTATTAATTTTAGCAATTTCTTTAATATTAAATTCAATCGGATATGGGACAGAGTTGTTTTCAAAATTAACAGTCGCTTTTCGCTGAACATGGTGCCATTGATCTTTTTCAAGTACTTCATTGAAAATAAAATCAAGAATATCTGAATTTTTAGAATTCATGCAGTGCCCTCCAACCATATGATAAGCAACACCATTAACACTTTTAACCTTAGCAATACCCCCTATAGCTGATTCCTTCTCATAAATCTCCACCTGATGTCTATCAGATAGAGCTTTAGCTACAGTAAGACCTGTAACTCCCGCTCCTATTACACAAATTCTCATCTAATTACCTTTGTAATAATTAATATAAAGCCACATCAACATTTATATGCACGAATACTTATAATTTTATTATTTTGATTGTACTCAATGACATCAACCACTGACAGGCTTTCCGTTTCATTCACGACAATATTCAACTCTGCAATTACAGTAGCCTGGTCACAATATATTTTTATTGGTTCAGCAGTAATCGTATTAACACTATCAAATATACGTTGCACTGCATTCATAACCTCAATTTTTCCAGAACAAGAAATGTCCCAATCAGTTAGAGTTACTTCTTCTGAAAGCATATCAGCAATCTCTCTAGAATTTTTATCACTAAATAGTTCAAAATATTTTTCTGCTAAATTTTTTAACATATTTATGTCCAAAATATAGCGGAAGAATTAATATTGGATAAAATATCATTACTAATTTCATCGCTGTATACAGCTGCCTTAAAAATTACTATTAGAGCTTCATAATTGATAAGTATTTTTGGAGATTCGACCACCATATTTGTTCCGTAAAGTTTTTTCTTGTTTGTTGACGTCATTGTCCAATAAGCAAATAATGCGACCAGTATCGAGCCCAAACTCAATTAAATATTGAAATAAGTAATAGCAAAACCTTTGGAGCTACTTAACACCTAAGTCATGCTCACCTTGAATACGACCATCCCCTCTCAAGGAATCATCTTCAATTCTGATAACATCATCAACTTCTGGAGAAGACGATTCAATCAAAATAATATCTTCCAGAGTAACAATTCTATGTTTTATACCAGCGGGAATTGACCAAATCGCTCCAGATTCCAAAACCTTAACATCTATATACCCTTCCTTATCTTCAAACCAAGCCTCTACAGAGCCACTAATTAAGAAATTAGTCTCTACCTTGTGCACATGATATTGAAAACTTGTCTTTGTGCCCTTGTTGATATACAATTTTTTCTTGATGTATCTTTTTGGCTCATCTCCAATCTCTTCGCCTTTTCGAAAATTAATCCAAACTTCACGACCCCATGGTTTGACAACTACTTTGGCATCCTGCTCATCATAGTGCCATTCATTACTATTTAAATTAATCATTTTTTATACTAAATCATCCATCTATATTAATTGTTTGCCCAGTAATATATTCATTCGCACTACTAGATAAAAATAGTACAACTTCAGCTATTTCTTTGGGATCTGCCATGCGCTTTAACAGAATATTATCAACTGATTTTTTATTCTATCACTCCATGTTTTGTCAGTCATTTCCGTGTTAGTAAAACCAGGGGCGACTGCATTGACTAGTATATCAGGTGCCAATTCTTTAGCCAATCCTGTTGTTAAATTAATTACTGCTGCCTTTGATGAGGCGTAAGCAACTCTACCAACTGAAGCGTAAAGACCTTTTATAGATGCAACGTTAATAATTTTGCCGGTAGATTTAGACCTTTTCATGATTGACACAACATGTCTAGTAACATTAACCAAACCAAAGAGATTAATGTCATACACATTCCTCCAGTCAGTATCGGTAAGATCGTTAAATGTTTTTGATATATTTACTCCGGCTGAATTCACTAAAATATTTATTTCAGTTGTTTCAAAAAGTGCTTGCCTAACCTCATCCTCATTAGAGATATCAAAAATTAAATACTTTGAGTCAAGCTCTTTAGCTAACTTCATAAGGTGAGAAGAATGAGTTCTTCCATGAAGTAAAACTTCGTATCCTTTTTCTTTTGCAAGACGAGCTATAGCAGCACCAATTCCTCTTGAAGATCCTGTTATTAATATTACTTTTTTCATGATAAGTCTCCTAATACTGCACCGCTAGTAAAATAATTACAAACTGCTAACAATTTAAATTTTCCCATCTTTTAATAAAGCCTTGTAAAGAGTTAACTTTCCAAGATTATAAATAAAATGGTCAAAAGGCTCATGATGCATAGGTGACATGTTTAAATAAACTAGGCCTGTTAGAATTTCTACTTTGGTAGAATCAAGATTACTATCAGCTAGATAGTTTTTAAATATCTTTCTAGCCTTATCCAACTCTGGAGGATTGACATACTCAATGGTTATACCGCCCTTACCATCTTCACAAAATGAGAATTTATTTTGCTTTATTAGCTTATACGAAATTTTCATACCTCCATTAAGCTTTGCTAAATCATAGTATTGGTCACCAAAATCCACAATTCCAGAAAAATCCTGCCTCCAGTCAAGTATTAAAAAACCATTATCTCTTTTTAACAGAATATTATCAAATTGAAGATCTCCATGAAAATTAGAAGCTATGCCAGTACTCATGTAATCCCAATCTATGAGGCTTATCATTTTTTTGATAGTCGGAACCTTAATTCCGTTAATATTGGCAGGCTTGTCTTTTATTTGATGTTTCTCATGGTATTTATTAATTCTAAACATTGTTTTTGTATAATAAAAATCATAACAAGCAGTCTTAAATTGCTTAAGCTGTATATTTGAAATTTCAACACGCTTCCACAGGCTTTTATCAATCCAGTGTATAAAATCGTGCATTACTTGATCTGTAATAGTGCTGTAAAGAACCTCTCCCTCTACTTTTTCATATGCATAGAAAGAATCTTTTGTACATATTATTTTTGGACATAATCCACGGAGAATAACTGACCTTTTAATTCTATTTTTTATTATCGCCTGATCTTTAAAATACTTAACAACCCTATTACCAACAAAATATAAAAACTCATCTGATTTGCTAAAATCAAAAGCATGGTCAGCTTTAGACATTAATTTATTTGCATTTTTATAACCACCAAGACTGCCTGTATCATTCCAGGTAAAAAATTTTGGCTTTAAATTAAAATCTATCAATGCACTAAATCCATTTGACACTTGAAGTTCGTCATTTTTTAATTCTGTATTTTTGGAGAGCGCATCAAAAAAAATATCATGATCTTTTACACCTGCAACCCCAACAAAAGCATTTTCGTTGTCGCTAACTACCTTATCATCTAAACCAACAATTTGTTCACTTACAATTTTTGCAGTGCAGTACTCTTTAACTTCAATCACTGGGGCAACCCCCAGCCAATTTTCTTTTGGCGAGGGGATATCCTCCAAAACCAACGTATCTGAAGCAAAGAAAATAAAAGGAAGCTCTAAGTGATTGCGACACTGCATTAACGAATAGCCTGGGCCAGACCCTTTTCCAGTAAATCGATCAATCTCAACTATTGTAATTTTTCTATCTTTATGGGCGCAATTCAAGTAGTCTATAACAGTTTCTTTTAAATGACCAACCGCAACTACAATTTCGATATTCACATCAAATTTCTCAATTATGTGTGATATAACAGCTTTAAAATTTACCGGTAACAATGATTTATTGATATGCTCGGTAAAAGGCTTCATTCTACTGCCAATACCTGCAGCCAAAATACATACTTTATATTTCATATTTTATTCAATTTTTCTTCAGGA
>Ga0209142_1001077_pt1 | contig 16092 bp, 10 predicted proteins | sample SaaInlV_120m_DNA_FD_184678 | JGI IMG/M metagenome (GOLD analysis project Ga0209142, IMG submission 184678) | Marine microbial communities from expanding oxygen minimum zones in the Saanich Inlet - Saanich Inlet SI074_LV_200m_DNA (SPAdes) (version 2) | ecosystem: Environmental > Aquatic > Marine... | reverse complement strand
TATTTTAACCAATTGAGTTCTAATATCTTCAATGTCTTCTAGTGCAATAACTGTCTTAAGAGTTTCAATCCGTTTTAGGATTAACTCAGTGGAAGGTTTTATTTCTTGAAATGGACTCCCAGAAAGGCGAGATTTGATGTAGTTAAACTCATTAATATATTGAGTTACTAAATTGTGATCTTCGTAGATAACAGAGATATTCTCATAATTTTTCTTAGCTTGTTTACTCCAATTATAAGAACCAGTTACAATAATATTATTATCGATAATGCAAAACTTATTGTGCATTATCCCATTTCCTTGATTTGAGCCATCAATCCAATACACAGAACCACCAGCATTAGTGAGCAAATCAAAATCTATAGTACTTCCTTTATTGATATGGTCACTAATGAGAACTAATTCTACTTCAATATTATCTTTAGCTTTATTACACAATAGATTAAAAATGATATCATCTGTAAACCACGCAACAGCAATTCGGATTGATTTCTCAGATTTATTTATTTCAACAATAATTTGCTCTAGAATATTTTCGAAATATGCTTTTACTTCCATGAATTATTATAAGTTTGTTTTAATTGTTTATTATTAAGGGTTAGGCCCAATTTACTAGAATACATGCAAAATTAGCGAATTATTCCAAAGAAGCCAAGCCCACCATTATTTAATGGACCATCACCCATCCAAATGTTATTATCTCCGTCAGCAGCTAAGCAGGAGATTCTATTGTAAGGTAATCCGACATTTTCAGTAAATACTTCCCAGCTTGATCCATCAAAAACTAACAACCCCCCACTATACTCCTCTCCATTACCCATCCAAATATTACCATCTTGATCTGCTGTCAAACAGGTGATTCTGTCAAATGGCAAGCCATCATCTTCAGTGATTACAGTCCATGTTGTCCCATCAAATTTCGCTAGACCACCGGCGTGATCTGGGCCATTACCCATCCAAATATTACCATCTTGATCTGCTGTCAAACAGGAAATTCTATTAAATGGTAATCCATCATCAATAGTATAAACTGTCAATGTGGTTCCATCAAATTTTGTTAGACCACTTGCATAATCTGGACCGCTTCCCATCCAAACGTTTCCATTATTATCTACCGTTAAACATGTGATTCTATTGATTGGTAATCCATCATCTACAGTATAAACAGTAGAATTTATTCCATCGAATTTCGCTAGACCACCTGCGTAATCTGGACCATTACCCATCCAAATATTACCATCTTGATCTGCTGTCAAACAGGTGATTCTGTCAAATGGCAAGCCATCATCTTCAGTGATTACAGTCCATGTTGTCCCATCAAATTTCGCTAGACCACCGGCGTGATCTGGGCCATTACCCATCCAAATATTACCATCTTGATCTGCCGTCAAACAGGAAATTCTATTAAATGGTAATCCATCAGCAATTGTATAATTGTGAAAAGTAAATTGGTCGAAACTATATTCACAGCTTTCATCGTCAATGTATGCTTCTGGGTTATAGTTTAGTGCTTGATTATCGGTACAACCATAACAAAAATCTAGTTCAAGTCCAGTATTTCCATCAACACAACCACATTCGTTTTGAGTAGCGTTGCCTCCCCATAATCCTGTACAATCTTGAGTGCAATCATTGGATGGATCATCATCACAATTACCACAATTATCTAATTGAGATATGCCAGCACAAATTCCTGCACAATCCATAAGATAGTTTTCTATCAAACCTGATTCCTCATTGATACAGACCCCGCAATCATCTATAAATGCAGTACCTCCACTCACACCGGCACAATCCTTTGGTTCTGTGGAATTGTCACATACTGAAAGTAAAACTAAACAAGTAAATAATAATATGCTGAGTTGTTTATTCATGGAGTTTCCTGCTAGCTGTTATTAAAATAAAAGATAGATTGTCAGACTGATAATGTCCTTTCTCATTTTTATCTTTTAAGTTTTTAGGCATGATTGTTAAAACTCCTTATTCCACCTTGGCAAGCATCCATAATCTTCAAAAACCCGTTGGATGATTTTCCCTTCAATTGTTGCTGGTATATCCCCTTCAGAAAACGTATCATACCAATAAATATCAAGAGCATCAATATTTTGATTTACTAATTTCTCAGCCCATGAAGTACGCCTAGGCTTCCCAAACTGTTTACCATTCACAATTCTATCAAATAAACCGCCTTTGCGATGTTTGATTTTACCATTATTTTGCATTTTCCCAGATGACCCAACATAAACTAAGTTTATTCTGCCATCCTTCAACTCTAATACAGTGTAGATACCGCTTTTCGTTTTAGGTGCATTACATACTTTGCTGAGCGACTCAGTATTATCGAAGAAGAAGTGATCGTTATTTTTATATTTCTCTAACTCTTTGTACATTGATTTCAATCCTCAGATGGATTCTAATAATTGGAAACATCATTCTTTCGAAATATTAATATTTTGATTACTTTTAAATTATTGCATCTAATAACCGTCTAAAATTACATCAAATAAGAGATTAAGAAAATATATCTCAGAGTCTGGGAAAATTGATGATACAAGTTCACATAGATATTAATTCTATTTTATTTTGTAATAATGTAATTACATTATTACCACTGTACATCACCCTGGTGGTGCATGTTCATCTGCCCCTGTGCAAATCCTTCACATCGTTCAGGGGCAGACCTCTCTATGAGTTAAATAGAAAGGTTATTCCGAGATTATCTGAGATTTTTTTAGGAAATAATTATATTGATATTATAGAAGTATAAATGCGTGCCCAAATACATTTATATAATAATATGATTTAATCAATCACACCATATAATGTCATTGTTCATTGTATAGATATCTATGCTGATTTATTTTCCCATGTTTGTATATTTTACTTACGTCAAACAATTATACTTTAAGGATTTGTAACTCTTTTAATGATCAAGATCCGGTTTCTCAGTTAATTATCTTAATGATGGAGCAATGATCTCTTATACAAGAACATTTTCCTGAAAAAAATTATTATTAAATCTCACCAATGAAATTAGATAAAATAAAAAAGGGCGATATTATTCGTGGATTAGTTCCAGGACATGATATCACCATTGTTTCTGTCCAAATCATTGGAATTAATGTTGCTGACATTTCATATCGTGATCAATCAGGCAATACTGCAAGTCAGTTACTATATGAATCTCAGGAAAATGATTTAGAATTAGTGAGTGATTACAGACCGTTTAGTTTCAATGGTGATGGCTCAGATTTCAGGCTTGCTGCAGAAGCCTATAGAATTAGCCTTGCTCATTTGTTTGATCCGTTGCTAGCTGTGTCTACTTCATTAATAATACCGCTTCCACATCAAATTTCTGCTGTATACGAACACATGTTACCAAGACAACCTTTGCGATATCTTTTGGCAGATGATCCTGGAGCAGGTAAAACAATTATGGCTGGCCTTCTAATGAAAGAACTTATGTATCGCGGGGATTTGCAAAGATGTATGATTGTTGCCCCCGGGAATTTATGTGAGCAGTGGCAAGACGAACTTTATGAAAAGTTTGGACTTCACTTTGATCTTGTAGATCGCCACACTGTTGAGAGAAGCCCGTCAGGTAATCCATTCCTTGATATGGATAGAATTATATGTCGTTTAGATCATTTAAGTAGGAATGAGTATATCCAAGACAAGATAAACCCTACTGATTGGGATTTAATTGTGGTAGATGAAGCTCATAAAATGTCCGCAAGTTATTTTGGTAATAAACTTAATATGACCAAACGTTTTCTGCTTGGGAAGTTTCTTAGTACTAAAACTAGGAATTTTCTTTTAATGACTGCAACTCCACATAAAGGGAAAAATGATGACTTCCATGCATTTCTCTCACTGATTGATGGTGATCGTTTCGCAGGAAAATATCGGGAAAATGTTCACCTTGTTGATACTTCTGATATCATGAGACGACTCATAAAAGAAGATTTGTTAAAATTTGATGGAAGAAAACTTTTCCCAGAACGAAAAGCATATTCTCTGAAATATGATTTATCTGATGGTGAAGCTACTTTGTACAAACTAGTGACAACTTATGTTAGGGAAGAAATGAATCGTGCTGAAAGATTCGTAGATACTGATGGGCGCAGAAGAAATCAGGTTGGTTTTGCTCTTACAGTGCTTCAAAGAAGGCTCGCATCTTCTCCTGAAGCTATTTACCAATCTTTGATTAGAAGAAAGCAACGTCTTGAAGATAGACTTACAGAAGAAGAACTGTTAAAACGTGGTCATGATATATCTATTGTATCGCAGACTAGTTTAACTGCCTTTGATGATGACTTTATCAGTGATTTTGATGACTTACCAGATGATGAATTGTTAGAGCAGGAAGAACAACTTGTGTCAGGTGTATCCGCCGCCCAAACCATTAAAGAATTAAAAATAGAGATACAAACACTCGATGGTCTTGTTAAAGAAGCAGAGAAAATTAGAAATAGTGGCATAGATAAAAAATGGGATGAACTGCTGAAACTTTTAGAGAGTAATATTCTCTTTGAGAATGGAAAATTAAGAAAGCTAATTATATTTACAGAACACAAGGATACACTTAAATATTTGACAAATAGGCTTCGCTCCTTTTTTGGTACTGACGAATCTGTTGTCAATATTTATGGTGGTATGCATCGTGATGAAAGAAAGAAGAATCAGGATACATTTAAAAATGATAAAAACGTATTGATTCTTGTAGCGACTGATGCTGCTAGCGAAGGTATTAACCTTCAGTTTACTAATATGATGATCAATTATGATTTGCCCTGGAATCCTAATCGTATTGAACAGAGATTTGGCCGTATTCATCGTATTGGCCAGGAACTTGTATGCCACTTGTGGAATCTTGTTGCCCATGAAACTAGGGAAGGCTCCGTCTTTGATCGTTTATTTGAAAAATTAGAAGAAGCAAGAGAAGCTCTCGGAGGAAAAGTATTTGATGTATTAGGATCAGCCTTTACTTCCACCTCTTTAAGAGATATTTTAAAAGATGCTATTAGATATACGGATGACCCCCAAAGGAAAATTGAATTTGAAACTGTCGTTGATCATGCCATGGATATTGATCATTTAACAAATTTGTTAGAAATGAATGCATTAACGAATGAAGTGTTTGATCAGACCAAAGTCATTGCTATTAAAGAAGAGATGGAGAAAGTTGAAGCGCGAAAGTTGCAACCTCACTTTATTGAATCTTTCTTTATTGCAGCATTTAAAAAATTGGGCGGCAGTCTTCACTTGCGCGAGAAGCGTCGTTATGAGATTATGAGAGTACCAGTCAGTATAATTCGTAGGGATAGACAGATTGGAGATCACACCCCAGTACAACCGAAGTATCATAGAATTTGTTTTGATAAGAATTTTATTAAATACGAAGGTAAGCCAGATGCCGAATTTGTAACACCAGGACATCCATTAATGAATTCTATTCTGGATTTGATAAAAGAAAGTTACCTACCACTTTTAAAGCAAGGTGCTATTCTTATTAATGAAGATGACTGTGGTGATGAAGTTAAAGTTCTGTTCTTTGTAGAGCATACAATTAAAGATGGAGTAGTTCTTCAGAATGGATCAAACAGAACGATTTCAAAACAGATAATGTTTTCAGAAATTAATAAGAATTTTAATGTAGAGAAGGTTGGATATGCGCCCTATTTGGATTACAGACCTGCATCAGAGAATGAAATTGAGAAAGTCAGTGGATTAATTGATGAAGATTGGATTAAGAGAGATTTAGAAAGACGAATTATAGGTTTTGCTGCAGAAATGATAGTTCCTGAGCATTTAGGTGGCGTGAAAGTAAGAAAACTAAAATATATTAATAAGGCAAAAGAACAAGTACGGCACAGGCTGACAAAAGAAATTCACTATTGGGATCATAGAGGTAATGAGTTAAAGTCAAAGGAACAAGCTGGGAAAAATGTTAGGATGAATTCAGGGCAAGCATTCAAAAGAGCAGAAGATTTATCAGCCAGACTTGAAAAACGTATGGACGAGCTGGAGTTAGAAGCACATATTACACCAGCTGTTCCATTTGTTATTGGTGGTGCAATAGTTATTCCAAAAGGATTGGTGATGGATTTAGAACAAACAGGCCCAGTTGTTGCTGATTCTCATGCTAGAAAAATTGTTGAAGAAGCAGCAATGATAAAAATAATGGATACCGAACGATCACTCGGTAGAATACCTGAAGATGTTTCAGCTCAGCGAGGATTGGGTTATGATATTTTATCCGCATTCCCTGATGGGGGGAGATATCTGTTTCTGGAAGTAAAGGGAAAAGGAATGGACCAGGATAGTGTGACTGTTACGAGAAATGAAATCATGGCCTGTCTAAATAAACCAGATGATTTCAGACTTGCTATTGTAAAAGTTGATGATGGAAATGCGCAAGACCCTGTATATGTAAAAGAACCATTTGATAGTGAACCAGGCTTTGCCCAAATAAGTGCAACCTATAACCTCAAAGAGTTAATTAAGATGGGTTATAGCCCTGAATAAGGATTGATTTATGACATACAAAAAGAAATTGATTGAAGTTGCTTTGCCTTTAAAGGCTATAAATGAAGCTTGTGTTAAAGAAAAAACAATTAGACAGGGTCATCCATCGACCTTACATGTATACTGGGCCAGAAGACCGTTAGCTGCAGCAAGAGCTGTTCTGTTTTCAACCCTAGTTGATGATCCCTCAGGTAACAAGGAGTTATCTGAATTAGAGGTAGTAAAGGAACGAAAGAGATTATTCCATTTGATAGAGCAACTTGTTTTGTGGAAAAATACAAACAATAAAGACCTCCTACTTCAAGCAAAAAAAGAAATTGATTATTCTACTAATAATAATCCACCTCAATTGTTAGATCCTTTTTGTGGAGCGGGAACAATTCCTTTAGAAGGACAAAAGCTTGGTTTGGAATCATTTGGGTCTGATTTAAATCCATTAGCAGTTCTTATTACGAAAGGATTGATCGAACTACCATATAAGTTCAAGGATTGTCATCCTGTTAACCCTTCCATTAAATTAAGAACAGATTCAAATAGTAACTGGGCTGAATCGACAGGTCTTGCTAATGACTTAAGGTATTATGGGGAACTAATTAAAGACAATTGTTATAAGATCTTATCAAAATTTTATCCAAAGTCAAATAATGGGGGGAAAATAATTGGATGGATTTTGGCAAGAAATGTGGAATGCCCTAATCCTGCTTGTGGTAAACTAACGCCTTTGATTAAATCTTTTGTGCTTTCTTCAATAAAAAACAATTTTGCTAGTTTAGTTCCTATAATTAATGATATTGGTGTTACTTATCGGATAGCCAATAATCTTGATAATGTTAGGAAGGGTACAATGTCTAGACAGGGTGGAAGGTGCATATTTTGTGATAACCCTATTACTTTTAAATATATTAGATCAGAAGGTATAAAGAAAAAAATAATATTTACCCAGCTCGCAACTATTACTCTGAAAAATGGTAGAAAAGTTTTTCTATCAAGTGTTGATTCAAAAATATTACAAAAAGAAATACCTAAAGTTGACATACATCTATTAGAAGAGTTGAAAGGTAAGGCTGCTGCCAATGTTCCGCTTTATGGGTTAACAGCTTTTAAGGATTTATTTACAAAAAGACAACTTTATATGCTAAATACATTTGTTGATGCTATCAATAATATTGAGGGTGACATACTTGAAGATGGTGGATCGATAGAATATTCAAAAGCATTGAAATTATATCTAGCTTTTTCATTTGATCGCTTATTAAATCAACATTGTACACTTACCAGACTACAAGAAGCCCGTGGTAGCATTGCAGGTGTTTTTTCAAAACAAGCAATTGCTATGACATGGGATTTTGTTGAAGCTAATCCTTTTAGTGACTCCACTGGTAATTGGGATGGAGCAGTTAATTGGGTTGCAAAATCATTAGAGAGATTATCCATAAATGCTAAAGGAGAAAGCCAACAGATTGATGCTTCAAAGGCTATTTATAATTTGTCAAAGCCGTTTGTTTGTACTGATCCGCCATATTATGACAATATAATGTATGCTGATTTATCAGATTATTTCTATGTTTGGCTGAAACTAATTCTAAGTCATGATTACCCTGAATTATTCAAAACAATTCAAACTCCAAAAACAAATGAAATTGTAGCTTCCCCGTACATTTTCAATGGGAATAAAGATAAAGCTGAGAAACACTTCTTAAATGGAATGATGTCTGCAGCAGAACAAATAGCCATTCATGCCAATCCCGATTATCCTGTAACTTATTTTTATGCGTATAAACAAACAGAAACAAATGATGAAGGCTCTACAATGTCGACTGGATGGGAAACTTTTCTCCAAGGATTAATTACTGCTGGTTATCAAGTTACTGCTACTTGGCCGATGCGAACGGAAATGAAAGGTAGAACCGTCGCTACAAATTCAAATGCACTCGCATCTTCAATTGTAGTTACGTTGAGAAAAAAGGATATTTCTACCAGTATTGCTACAAGAAGCGAATTTATAAAAACTCTGTCAACCGAATTAGAATTGGCCATTTACAAAATGATGGAATCTGATATTTCACCTGTTGATTTACAACAATCCTCTATTGGTCCTGGAATGGCAGTTTTTACACGGTATACAAAAGTTTTAGAGGCTGATGGAAGTCCAATGACAGTTAGGACTGCGTTACGGATCATTAATGCAGAATTAGATAGAATTCAGGAAGATTCTGATATCGAAATGGACACTGATACACGATTCTGTATCCAGTGGTTCGACGCCTATGGGTTTAATGAAAAACCTTATGGTGATGCAGAGACACTTTCAAGAGCTAAAGATACATCCGTAGATGGTTTAATTAATGCAGGGGTATTTCTTGCTGATAGTGGCAAAGCTAAGCTTAGACACTGGTCTGAAATGCCCGTGGATTGGGATCCAAGATTAGATAAGCGACTTACTTTATGGGAATGTACCCATCAAATTGTAAGAGAGCTTGTTAATGGTGATGGTCAATTAGGTGCAGCTAAACTAGCAAAATTTATGGGTTCACAAAAAGCAGATGAAGCTAAAGAATTAGCTTACCAACTCTATCACATTTGTGATAAAAGAAGTTGGGCACAACATGCAGGTGACTACAATACACTGGTTTCTAACTGGGCAGATATAAAATCTCAAATACCTAATATCTCTGAGGGACAAGAAACTTTATTTTAGAATGAGGATTTAAAATATGGCACTCAATAATAGTGAAAGAATTGGAAGGTCTTTGGAAGCGCTAAGAGTAGGGCTCTCTCCCTATTTCATAAGAGAAGTACGTACTAAGTTTAAAGACGAGGTATGGATGGCAGAATCATGGCATGCATTAGAAAATAAACCTCAGTATAAAGAAGCTCAAATCCTTTTAGAGGCTGATGTAGATGAATTTGCTGAAAAAGTAGAGGTTAATGCATTATTACAGTTAGTCCGTAGATATGATCGTGATGTTTTCTTTGAGAAACTGGGACATGTGGGTAAAACATATTTAAGCGAAATTCAATCAGCTAGGAATAAGTGGGCATACCAGGAGACATTTTCAGTAATAGATGCACATAGAGTTGTTGATACGATTACCAGATTTCTTGAAATGATTTCATCTGAACAAGCAATTGTAACTGAAGAACATGCTAGAATTTTATTGAGAACACGATATGATGAAGAAGCAAAACAATCACAACGTAGGACAAAGAATAAACAAACTGCTTTATTTACTATTCCAGAAGGATTAAAGCCCTGGCGTGAAGTAATTCTCCCACACACAGATGTTTCAGAAGGTTCATATCAACAGGCCGAGTTTGCTGCAGATTTATCAAAAGTAGTCGACGGTACCGCAAATGAGGAATACAAGAACCCAAAAGAATTTTTTAAAAGGACTTATGTAACAAAAGGAATGCTTGAATTATTGGTTGCGGCCAATAAACGAATGAATAGCAAAGGTGGTGATCCTGTGATTCAGCTTAAGACGGCCTTCGGTGGGGGTAAAACTCACTCTATGCTCGCCCTGTATCATATGTTCAGTGGTGATATTTCTTTAGCTGACATACCAAATGGAATTGATATTAAATCTGCTTCAGGTATTGATTCGATTAACAAAGTGAATCGTGCAGTTATAGTTGGTACAGCCATGAGTCCTGCCAGATCACATAAAAGAGAAGGCGTATCAATTAATACTCTCTGGGGCGAAATTGCATTTCAGCTTGGTGGAAAAGACGGGTATAACATGGTTGAGGATGAAGACAAAAACAGTACTGCTGCTACCAGTGACATATTGACCCCACTTCTTGTAAAATATGCTCCTTGTATTATTGTAATTGATGAATTGGTTGCTTATGCTAGAAATGTATATGGTCATGATCAATTACCTGCTGGTTCATTTGATTCTATTATGACTTTTATACAAGCCCTAACAGAGTCTATTAAAGTAGTACCAAATGCCCAATTAGTATTATCTATCCCAGAATCAGAAATGGAAATCGGTGGAAGTGCAGGACAAAAGGTATTAGATAGTTTAGAACATACAGTCGGAAGGATTGAAAGTGTATGGGCACCTGTGGGAGCTGGAGAAGGTTTTGAAATAGTCCGTAGAAGATTATTTGGCCGTGATATTGATTTTGCAGCTAGAGATGCTGTTATTAATAAGTTTATGAAAATGTATCTAGATGATTCTGCACAATTTCCTAATAAGGTTCAATCTTCTGAATACAAAGATAAAATGATTTCCTGTTATCCTATCCATCCTGAACTTTTTGACAGACTCTATGAAGACTGGTCAACATTAGAACGTTTCCAAAAAACACGCGGGGTTTTAAGATTAATGGCTGCGGTTATTCATGAATTATGGATTCAAGGTGACAATAATCTTCTTATTATGCCTGGGACATTTCCGCTTATATCGCCAAATGTTAGAAATGAAATATTAAAGTATTTACCTGAGCAATGGCCTGCTGTTGTTGATTTGGATATTGACGGTGAAAATTCTAACACAAAAGCTATAGATAAACAATTTACTAACTTAGGAAAATATCAAGCCTCAAGAAAAGTAGGTCGCTCTGTATTTTTAGGAAGTGCACCATCTGTGCATAAAGCAACAGCCCGTGGAACTGAGGAAGTAAATATTCGACTAGCATCTATTCAGCCTGGAGATAACTTTGCAGCATTCTCTGATGCATTGAGAAGAATGTCTAGTCAACTCACTTACTTATATAATGAAGATACTCGTTATTGGTATGATACAAGGCCTTCCATTAATCGTACTGCATCTGAACGTGCAGTAGGTTTTGAAAATCATAAAATTATTTCAGAAGTGGAGAATAGAGTTCGATCATTAAGCACTCATAGATTGTTCAAAGGTGTACATCGGTTACCTGCAACATCTGCCGATGTGCCTGATGATCAGAACACTAGAATTGTGGTTATGAGTCCTAAATTTCTACATCAGCGAAACGTTGATGGAAGTAAGGCATTAGAGTTTTCGAGTGATTTACTCGATTCTCGTGGTACAGCTCCAAGATATTATAAAAATGCACTGTTATTTATTGCGCCAGATAAGTTGCAATGGGAATCATTAGAAGAAGGTGTTAGAGATTATTTAGCCTGGGATAGCATTCTGAATGATACCGAAGTGTTGAATCTTGATGCTGGTTCTATTAGACAGGCAACTAAGAAGAAAAACATTGCTGATAAAACTGTCAGTGATAGAATTGACGAGACATTTATTTGGACTATATATCCTTATCAAAAAGATGGTACAAGTAAAATTGATATGAAGTCAGAAAAGATCAGATCAGGAGATGGTCACTTTATTCAAAGAGCCGTGTTTCAGTTGTCCAAAGATACAACTGTCTATACACAATGGTCTCCTGATGGGTTATTGCATGAACTAGAGAAATGGAATCTTTTTAAAGAAGAGTCCCATATATCACTTAAACAGCTTTGGGAATATTTTTCATCTTATCCTTATTTGCCAAGACTCGAAAGCGACCAAATCCTAATTCAAGCCATTACTCAAGGTCTTAAGAGCAAAGATTACTTTGGATATGCAGGAAGTGTTTCCGAATCTGGTGATTATAGAGGTCTTGTTTTTGGAGATCCTATGCCACAAGTTCTATTAAATGATTCTAGCGTGTTGATTAAAAAAGAAAAAGCTGTAGAATTCGAAAAAGAATACTTGAAGCCTGTAGATCAATCTGGGGTAACTGGTAGCGTGTCAGATACTAAGGGTGATGACAATACTTCTCATGATAAAGAAAATGTTGATGACCCAGTTATATCTAAGAAACGTTTTTTTGCTTCTACGGAATTAGATCCACTGCGATTTACTTCTCTGGCAGGTCAAATAGGCGAAAATATTATTGCACATCTTCAGGCTCATAAAGATGCAAAAGTTAAAATTACAGTTGATATTCATGCAGATTCAGTTTCTGGATTTAATGATGATTTAGTCAGAACAGTTTCAGAAAACAGCAATGCTTTAAATATTAATCAACACGGGTTTGAGGAGGAATGAGATAATGCCAATTGAGGGAATATTATATATTGATGCCTTGATAATACAAAGTATTCATTTTTTTTGAAAATTCAGAACATCTATTTATTCAATCAAATATCTAAAGGAGATGAGAATGGGTTTCTTTGACTTAATTAAGCCTTCTGCAAATCCCGAAAAAGTCTGTGCTACTATTGCAACTGGGTTGGATCAAATTGTTGACGATTGGCACAATCAATTTTCTGCGATAGGATCAGGTGAGTTTGATATTTTCATAACTGACGAAACGACAATGTCATGGTTAATGGGATTTGCATTTGGTGTATGTGAACTAATGCATTTAAGTGATAAAAACCAAATTCCTGGAGCCATTGCCTCAGCATTCCGCCTCGGTATTAGCAAACATTATGAAAGCTATGAGAAATACTCATCAATATTTCATGAGCCAATCGGTAATTTTTGGGATGAATTAAGAAATGGTCTGGATAACGACGGTATGCGCTCAGGTATATTAATCGCAGATCAATTTTTGCGAGATTTAAATCAGACGACCCCTCGGCAAATCCTGACAGCTGAGGGTAAAATGAGACCATTTAATCAGAAGTTCTATTTTCTGATTGAGAATGCTCCTCAGCAGTTTTTTTCAAATGAATGGTAGCTGCTAGTAGTGACATGTGGACCATTGTGATAACATTATCCTGGTCGGTTCCGTTGATAATACACTGTGAAATTCTTTTCATTTCTATTCACCTGATGACAAAAAATAATAATCATTTACATTGATTTGTCAAAATTAATAATCTGGATAGAAGTCATTATTATATTACAAAAATTAGGTTGCTAAAGAGATTATGGACAGATCACTATTGATATTTGGTAATGGTTTAGGCATGTCTTTGGATTCAAATTATTTTTCATTGCAAAATGCCTTAGACAAAGTTTGGGGTGACTCTGTATATCTAAGTAGTACTCATAAAGCCTTAATCCAATCTGCGATAGAAGGAACTACTGAAAAGACTCCCCCAAAATCTGAAGAACAGCTTGATGATCTACAACTAGCAATAATTGCGATAGAATTTCTATCTGAGTTTGAAAAGGACGATATATCCTGGGTATCAGATGGTGCAAAGGAATTACCTTCAGCTTTTAAAAAATATGTTCATAGTGTAGCTCACTATTTTCATCAATCCGATCATAAGCTTGATGATACTTTTGTTTCACCGTTATCTGATTTCATCAAGAAAACAATGTCTCATGTTGCCACACTTAATTATGACAATCTCCTTTATGATTCTCTTCAATCTACCGATGTACTTACTGGATACGACGGACCTTTGATTGATGGGTTTTGGGCGCGCAAAGGAGGATTTGACCCAACACATTTGGACAGAAATAATGTTAACGAACATGGATGGTATTTACATCTACATGGATCACCATTATATGTAGGCAATAAAAAACTTGTTAGACATGAGAAATCTTTTTTAAATCCAACAGAAAACTGTCATATTGTTTTAACTCATGTTCAACATAAACCGTCGATTATCGGGTTCTCTCATATTCTAAGTGAATATTGGCTGAGATTGAAAAGAGCAAACCAAGAGTCAAAAAAAATAATATTTTTTGGCTATTCTGGAAAAGATGGACACCTAAATGAAACATTAAACCTACAAGATAAAGATATAATTGTTATTGAATCGAAGAGAAGTGGAGGGGAAAGTATTCGAGAAGAATTTTGGAAATATACCCTTGATCAGGACAATATCAATTTAATTCAATTGGAAAATATTCTGGACTTTTCAGACTGGGATTCTTTGTAAGAACGATACTAAATAATAATATTGAGGTAAATAATAATGGAAATATTAAAAAAATATGTTTTTGGTATGAGACCACATCCAAACCATTTTAGTATTGCATCTGATTGGGGTACAATAGTAAATCATATTTTTAATGCTCGTGGATCAAAGAATTTCAAAGCTGATTATTTTCGACATATAGGTGGATGATATTTGATAACGCATCTTTTTCTGACATTACAAAAACATAATTATCCTAGTTTTCCGATCTTAGTTCCTTTCAATAATTCTCCTCAAAAAAGGTATAAGAATAATATACTAACAAAAAGAAAATTATTTCACAATGGATTATTATATCAGTCAATTCAATCAATAAATAATTGGATAAAGTGACAAGGACCTTCGAGGGGAGGAAGCAATAGTGAACAAGATTACCAATAACCACCGTTTTTGAAACTCTTTGAATTTACCTCAAAAACCCATTTCAAAACCAATGAATTAGCCTCATAACTCGTCTCAAAATCAAAGTAATAAAAACCTCCGTTATTGGTATAAGAAAAGAAATACTAGGAGGTTAAAATGATAATTGGTTATGCGCGTGTATCAACAGAAGATCAGAATCTTGATCTGCAGTTGGATGCCTTAAAAGAAGCAGGATGCAAGAAGATATTTCAGGATAAGATCAGTGGTGTCAAGGAAGATAGAAATGGGTTGTTGCAGGTTTTGGAAATAGTTCGACCGGGTGATACTTTGGTGGTTTGGAAACTGGATCGTCTTGGGAGAAGTTTACAGCATTTAATTTCAGTTGTTGATGAACTTAAGGAGAAGGATGTTTATTTCAAGAGCCTTAAAGAAAATCTGGATACTTCATCGTCAACTGGAAAATTGATATTTCATATCTTTGGTGCCTTGGCTGAATTTGAAAGAGATATTATCAGGGAGAGAACTATGGCAGGACTGAAGGCTGCAAGAGCTCGTGGAAGAGTAGGTGGAAGACCCAGAGTAATGGATGCCAAGAAAGTGAAGTTGGCCAGGACTCTAATGGAAGATAATTCTAGATGTGTTGGAGAGATCTGTGTAATACTGGGAGTATCGAAAGCTACGCTTTATCGGTACTTAAAGGATTAGAGCCTTCAGGCTCTTTTCTAAGTTAAATCTTGTTGGAATGTAGCAACATTTCATGAAGGAGTGGATACAATAGCTTTGATTTGGGTGGTAAAGTCGTAACATAACGTTGGTTATGTGGTGAGTTTATCATATTAGCGATATATTGAAATCTGCAACTGTGTAGCGTCAAAAACATTATTTGTATTTGGATCCATTTAATGTTCTGACAATTTAAAATCAATTCTTGCTCTTCATATTTTTTAATTTCTTTAGTTTTATTAATCTTTGAAATCGCTTTTTGACCTTTTTCTTTTTTTTATTTCTTGCAATCATTTTTGCAAACCATGATTTGTTGTCCTCACCCGTCAACATTTCAGGAACTTTATTCTCTTTTTTTGCCAATGCAAATAATTTCTTAACGGATGAAGTTGAATCCGATAAAAAACTCCATACTCCACCAGTTATAGCCTTCAAAGTTTTTCCAATAGCCATAACCGAAGGATACCAGTCCTTTTCTTTATCAACAATTGCATTAATACAATAATATTTTGTAATTAATCCAACTCTACATACTAATGAAGCATTTACCGTTCCATCAGCTACAGCGCTAACAAATGGTCCGATAATAGGTACTGCTTCTCCTCCTTTTGTAG
>Ga0209142_1001073_pt1 | contig 16122 bp, 12 predicted proteins | sample SaaInlV_120m_DNA_FD_184678 | JGI IMG/M metagenome (GOLD analysis project Ga0209142, IMG submission 184678) | Marine microbial communities from expanding oxygen minimum zones in the Saanich Inlet - Saanich Inlet SI074_LV_200m_DNA (SPAdes) (version 2) | ecosystem: Environmental > Aquatic > Marine... | reverse complement strand
TTTCATTGCCCCGTTTAAGAATCATGGCCCGTTGAATGACATTATCCAGTTCACGTACATTACCCGGCCACTGGTGTTTTAATAAAATTTGTTTGGCAGCTTCTGTTAGTTCTGTAGTCTGACCCGCTGCACGGTTGTAAACTGCCAACAGCTTTGCAGCAATCGGAATAATATCCAGGGGTCGTTGGCGTAGAGAAGGGACTGTTAATGGAAAAACATTCAGGCGATAAAATAAATCCTCACGGAACAGTTTTTCAGCAACCTGCTTTTTCAAGTCTCTGTTTGTTGTCGCAATAATACGAACATCCAGATCGATTAATTTTGTACCACCCAGACGTTCCACCTGACGCTCCTGAATAACACGTAATAACTTAGCCTGTAAAGCCAGGTTCATTTCACTTATTTCATCCAGTAATAATGTACCTCCCTGTGCCTGCTCAAACTTACCGATAGTACTTTTAACCGCACCGGTGAAGGCTCCTTTTTCATAACCAAACAATGCTGATTCAAGCATATTTTCAGGAATAGCTGCACAGTTTATGGCCACAAACGGCCCTTTATTTCTGCTTGAAGACTGATGAATATACTGTGAAATAACTTCCTTACCCACACCGCTTTCACCATTCAATAAAACAGTTGCTTCTGACTGTGCTACTTTTAATGCAAGTTCGGTCAGTTGTATTGAAAGAGGATCTTCTGCAATCATATGTTCATTTGATTGCCTGACTGACGGTAACAACTGCTGCTGTAAAGTTCTGACTAACTCAGAAACCTCAAATGGTTTAACCAGGTAATCGACAGCTCCAGCCTGTATCGCATCAACAGCCTGTGGAATAGATCCATAGGCGGTCATTAAAATGACCGGGGTACCAATATGATGGGTATTAATATAATCCAGTAACTGATATCCATTTCCAGGGCTCATCTGAACATCACTCAATACCATCGCCACATTATTCTGTTTAATCAGTGCTTGAGCCTGGTGACCGTTTTCAGCTTCAATAAACGAAATATCATGCACTTCCAGCATATCAGCGATTGCTTCGCGCAAACCGGCATCATCTTCAACAAGCAATACATCTATCATTGTTTGTTCTCTCTCTTTGAACCGGGGCTTAACTGTGTTTGACTGGCCTGCATACAGGGGATGTGGATTTCAAAGTTAGTACCTGAACCTACTTTTGAAGTTACCGAGATACCACCCTGATGCGACTCAATGACTGATTTTACTACCGCCAGACCTAATCCTGTTCCATCCATTTTTGTGGTGAAAAAAGGATCAAACAAGTGCTTAAGAATATTATCATCCATACCACAACCATTATCAGAGACATTGATAAGTAAGTTACCTTTCAAACCAAGTTTGACGTTTATATTAATTTTCAGGTTTTCCTTGCTGGCATCCATAGCGTTCATACAAAGATTTGCCATAGCCCCTAACAGAGCGACCCTATTACCATTAATAAGTAAAATTTTATCCGGAATATCCAGTAATAAGCTGGTATGACGTTGTGTTAAATGTGGAAGCAATTGATCATGCAGTTCATTCAACAAATCACCGATTGCGAAATCAGCCATATGAAACTGACCTCCGTGTGCAAACACCAGCATATCGTTGATCATGGTTTCTATATGCTTTACTCGGGCCAGTGCTTTTGCGGTAAACTTTACATTCTTTTCAGGTGATAGATCTCCATCAACAATTTGTGAAAGGTAAAGCATTGATGATGATAAAGGTGTTCTAATTTGATGAGCCAGACTTGCCATCATTTTACCCATGGTCATTAAGTGCAGGTTTTGTTGAGCTGCGCGTTGCAGTTGCCGGGTCTGAGTCACATCACTCAGCAGTAATATTTGCCCCGGCTGATAGCCAAGTGGCCGGGTAGAAATACTAAATTGGCGTCCATCAGCTGTGCGTAATTCTCCCTGATCAAGCTCAGTCAAAAATACTCGACTGACAACATCACGCCATAATTCATTTTTTAGCGGATTTCCCAGTATTTCTGTTGCAGATGCATTCACATCAACAACCAGACCATGAGTATTGATCACTATAACGGCCCCGGGAATTGCATCCAGCAAGGCTCGCAACTGTTGGCTCATTTTATCCTGCGACTCAATGTTGTTAGCATCAGATTTATTTTCAATGTAAGTAGAAACACTTTCATTCAGCAGTTCATAATTCTTAGCCAGCGAATCCGATGAACTGTTAAATTTATTAAAAGCTCGTAACAGGTCTGAATTTTGAGGAGAAATATTCATTGTTGTCATACATGTTTGACTCTTGTGTAAACATCAATGAACTACTGCAGGATTTAATCCAGCTTAACTAATTATATATTTATCAATTAGTTACCATTAATTTAGCTTAATAAGAATCATATACTGACAAAATAATGACTATTTATCGAACAATTTCATATTTACGCATTTTTTCTACCAGGGTAGTTCTACGCATATGCAACAGTGTGGCTGCGCGAGCAACAACATTATTAGTTTCGTTTAAAGCCTGTTCTATCAATGAAACCTCAATATTGGTCAGATGTTTTTTCATATCTATACCATCTTGAGGTAAAAGAGCTAAATCTGCACCCTCGATCTTTCCAGAACTATCTGGAACAGTTGCATCAAAATTAGCAGTGTCAAAATCACCACTGATATATTTTTCTGGTAACTCCTTAACATCAACAACATTCAATGGATATAGAATAGCAAGCCTTTCTATCAAGTTAGCCAGCTCTCTGACATTTCCCGGCCAGTCATATAAAGATAACATTTTTATAGCATTCCTGGTCAATCTCACCGAGCCTCTGGAATTTTTTTCAATTCGTTCTATTAGCTCATTAATAAGCAGTGAGATATCATCTCTTCGCTCTCGTAACGGTGAGATTTCAATAGGAAAAACATTTAAGCGATAATATAAATCCTCGCGAAATTTACCTTCTTTGATCAGGTCTTCGAGACGTCGATGAGTAGCAGCTATAACTCGAACATTGGTTTTATTAGTTCGATTACCCCCAACTTTCTCATAGGTATGTTCCTGTAAAACCCGGAGTAATTTAACCTGCATGGCTAAAGGCATATCGCCAATTTCATCGAGAAAGATAACCCCGCCTTCTGCCAATTCAAATCGTCCCTGCCGACTACTGATCGCTCCGGTAAAAGCACCTTTTTCATGACCGAATAATTCACTTTCCAGTAAATCCGATGGAATAGCACCACAATTGATGGGAATAAAGGGTTTATCGGCTCTGTTTGACTGAGCATGAATATTTCGTGCAATAACTTCTTTACCTGTACCCGATTCACCACTGATAAGAACTGAAGCCGTGGTATCTGCAACCTGTTCAATCATATGATTGATAAAAGTGATTGCCGGACTTCTGCCTATTAAATTCTGACAGGCACGGTTTGTTAATTGGCGTTCCCGTTTATTATGGTTTTTAATATTATCTAAAACCTGGCTTAAGGAATAATAATCAGCTTCAAAACACAAAGCCGTAATATAGGGTAAATGAACCACTACATTTTGATCATCCAGCTGTTGCTTATAGGCAACCACCACCAAAGGAAAAAGACATTTATTCTGCTTATTAATTTCGAGAAAAAAACTGCGTACAGAATCATCATTAATGGTGAAAATTGATAAGTATTGATCTAAGCTCTCCTTATCCATTTCAACCAGCTGCAACGGAGTTACCGCATCAGCAGAGTATTTTATAAATGTCAGTAATTGTTGTAATGATTTCGCACGTTCTAAATCGGTATCAACTATTAAAATATCACCAGAAGTAGAAGCTTGTTCAATCGAAGAATTAGTCATACCGGAAGCGTTTCCTGAATATCATCATGGTCATTACCTAACAAGGCAAAAATCGATAATAAAATTTTGTAATAGAAGGAGTGTAGATGAAACTGACGAAATTTCGTCAATATTTTGTGATTTTTTTACTTAAATCTATAAATCATTGAATTGTATTAATTTTATTATTTTTATCTTGACATAAAAATTATTATTAAGTATTACTCAGATAAGCTTTGGATACTTTTTGAGATTGATTCAATTTTATTTGTTGTGAACGAGTTTTTTGTTGCATATCAACCAGTTTAGATACAATTAGATCATTTTTCTGTTTTAACTGCCTGGTTAAATCCGCATCAATAGGTACAGTTTTTTTATAATATACTTCAATAATAGATCGACGTTGCTCATCAAGAGTTGTCACCACTTCCAGATCCTGTAACTCAATAGCAGTTAAAATTCGGTCGCTTAAATCTAAAGCCTGTTGTAATGAATTATCGAGTTCCATACTATCCAGCTTTCTGAGCATCTGTAGGCGCAATCTGTACCCAGGCTGATTTTATTTCCAGAATCAACTTAGTGACTTCATTTAACTGATCCATATCTTTATTCATATTCGCTTTAGTCAATGTCATTATCATGTATTCATATAATTGAGCTAAATTAGTCGATAAATCACCACCTTTCTCATGATCCAGACATGCATCCAGGCTGGCAATAATCTGAATTGATTTAGAGATTAACTCTCCCTGTAATGAGAGGTCATTTCTATCCATTGCACCTTTGGCCTGAGCTATACGCCTCAAAGCACCATCAAACATCTGTGTAATTAAAGAATGAGGGTCAGCATACATAACACCAGAGTAAGTCCCCGTTGACTGATATTCACTTGCTGGATTCTGTTTCATATTCATAAAAAATGTCCTCTTTTAATTATTGTTAAGGAGTTGTCCTGACCCTGGTAAGTTAGCAAGAGACTGCGCCAGGTAATCTCCAGTAGTTTGAAATTGAGCAATCAGTTGATCTAATGCAGTAAATTCTCTTATGAGACGTACCTCTAAAGCTTCCATCCTTAACTCAAGAGTCTCTCTTTCTTCCCGAACTGTTTCTAACGACTCACTAATATTAGTTTCTTTAGCCGTCAATACGCCATCAGTATCCAGATAACTTTCTAGCAAATTATCCAGACTATCAACAAAACCCCGTACAAATTTTATCGAACCTCTATCGCCAACAGTATTTCCTTGAACATCAATACTGATACCAGCAGGGTCTCCAGTATCGATAGAGAGAGTACTACCCTCTCCAGTTCCAGCTATTCCACCTATTGTGCCAACGACATCTAAACCCTGTACACCACTCGCTGCAGTAAGCCCTAATTGCAAGGCGGTATTAGTATCGACACTACTAATTACTATATTAGACTCTGAGCCATAAGTAGTAGAATTTAGCACTAAGCGGTTATTAGTACTATCAAATGTAACGGCTACCGTTTTTCCTGCATCCTGTAATAAAATACTGGAATTTATTTGTAACTGTATTTCAGCAGCTAAAGCATCGCCAGTCGCATAATCACCTTGAGTAAAAGAAATCGTTCCTGTGGATATACCATCAACAGTAATTGCCAGTTCATCATTATCAGCATCAATTGTTAACGGAAAACCTAACACAGAGTTTCCTGTGAATTCAGCACGTGTAGCAAGCTGGGTAATATTAACCTGGTATTCACCGACTACAGTGTCATCTGTACTTCCACTAAAATTAATCAGACTGTCACTAGATTGTCCAACAGGAGCAAAAAGAGCGAGTGCATCTAATGGATTTTCCTTCACAGCAGCATCAAACTTAGAGCTATCGATATTTAATGTACCATCAGCCTGGGTTGATATACCTAAATCAATCAAAGCACGAATATCACCCGTCAGACCATCAACGGGACTCGTCAGAACATTTCTTAACTGGAAAGTAAAACTTCTCAAAGCTGCATTACCTGCAAGTATACCTACCTCACCTGACTCAGGATTTGAACTGCTTAAATCATTCAATGTTGTTATCATCGAATTAAAACCATTCACAAGATCCTTGATTGCGAGAGAAATCTGACCACTTTCCTCGGCAATTACCAAGTTAGAAGGACTCCCTACTTCAGTGGCAGCATTTAAATTTAAAGTTACTCCTTCTATCGCTTCATCCAGAGTATTAGTCGATGAAATAACCGGTAAACCATTAATTGTTAAGTTCGCATCTACTGCAGTTTGTGTCTCGATTACATTTTGAACCGTTGCATTATAGGCAAGGTTAGACAGGCCATTAGTATCCGTATCAATACCATCTCCTGTATCGGTTACAGTGAGCTCCATCGCCGAGTTCGCACCTGTAGAGTCTGATAACAACGTCAATCGGTAACCAGTACCATCATTGATAATTGATGCCGTCACACCAAAATCATTTTCATTGATATAATCTTTTAAACCCGTCAGAGTATTATTTGAAGCATCGACGGTTATCGTCTCTATCGCACTATTAGCATCGGCCGTGAAGGAAGTAAAACCTGGTCCGGTGATAGTGCCAAATTTTATTTGAAGAGTGCCCGTACCAATCTCAGAATCCAGCGAAGTATAAGCAGTGGAAGCAAGTGATTGAGCAGAGGCCAGATTTGCAACCTCGATACTATATGAACCTAATGAAGCGTCATTACTAACTGATGCTGTGATAGCATCGGTATTTGAATTTGTAATATTTCGATTGGTAAAATTTTCAGCATTAGATAAAGAGCTTAAGCTACCTTGGAAGCCAGACAAGGCACCACGCATTAAACCCACACCAGAGAGATCAGTGGTTAAAGTTGATTCCTGACGATTAAGCCGAGAATCAACCGGTGACCTTTCTGCATTGATCAGGTTTGTTACCAAACCACTTAAATCTAAACCTGAACCAATACCTAAAGAAGAGATACTTGCCATGCTAATTCACCTAAAATAATATTTAAAATAAGAAGCAAAAAGTAGGCCAGTAAAAATTATACTCTAGCAGAGAATAAGATACCTTTTAGATTCTCAATATTTTCAGAGATAGCCAATACATGTTCGGCAGGAATTTGCCGTATGACTTCTTCAGTTTTTGAATCCAGAACGGTAACTATAACTTTCCCACTTTCTTCTTCTACTCTAAAGTTTAAATCTCTTTGAATATTTTGCACAATATTATTCAAGTTATTAACAGCTGTATCAATATTTTCAGCATTGACTGCCGTCATTTCCTGAATCACTTCTTTATCAGGTTTGTCTACACTAACCACATTTTCGTCAGATACGACTTCTGATTTTACAGACTCTAGTTTTACCGGTTCCAGCTTTGCAGCTTCGACAGGTAAACTCTGCGATGATGAAATTAGCTTATTTGATATATCATTAATCATCTTAAAGTCCCTCATTCAAGATCTGGTCATTCCGGGGCTTTAAACCCCGGAACACCAACTTATTGAATAAAAGTATTAGTCATTTAACCTCTTCTATTACTGAAGTAATGATAATACATTTTGTGGGGCAGCATTTGCCTGAGATAACATCGCGATTCCAGCTTGTTGTAAAATCTGGTTACGAGATAACTCGGCTGTTTCAGCAGCAAAGTCTGTATCCTGAATTCGACTTCTGGCAGCCGTGGTATTTTCAGAGATATTACCCAGGTTAGAAATAGTAGATGACAATCTGTTTTGAATTGCACCTAACTGAGCACGGGTGTCTGAAATACTCTGTAACGCCTGGTCGATAACATCTAATGAAGTTAAAGATTCAGCAACTGTATCAATTTCTACACTACTGACAGCGGTTAATGTTGAAGATACCGCTGTATCGGCAACTGCCTCATTCAAAATACTTCCAAGAGCGGCAGTAACAGAAGATGAAATAGTAAACCCATTAGGAGATTGAAAACTAACTTCACCTGAAACAGTTGTTGAGTCAACTGCCGCTCCCGCATCACCTGCTATGTCCACAGATGCTGCATCCTGTGATCCCATCACACTTAACACTCCACCAGCACCAGCACTGTTTGAATAATCTACCAGAGACACATCATCACCGGTACCTTCGGTTAATGTCATTCCAAGTCCATCACTAGTTACAGATGCAGAAACGTTAGTAGAGCCCGTTGTTTTATTGACTTCTGCTGCAAGCAGTGTCATATCACCTGCTGCAACGGCTGCAGTGATCGTTTTTGAACCTGTAGAGGTGGCCAGAGTAAATTGTGCAGTTCCGGTACCGGCAACCGCAACAGATACAGTGGTTTCTCCCTTAGCATTTACCCCGGTAGAGGATGCGTTAGCATTTATTTGACCTGCAATATCTGCAGCGCTAGAATCAACAGCTACGGTAAATGTAGCTGAACCAACACTACTTCCTATTGTAATATCTTGAGCAAGTATTGAGTTAGGGCCTGCTGCAGTACCTAAAGAAAGAGCCGCTGTATTCGCAGAGCCAGTACCTACACTTTGAGTCGCATTGTTAGCGATATTTCCATTATTACCGATAGCAGCATTTCGTGTATCACCAATAGAAACAGAAATACGATTTGAAGATCCACTTTCAGCACCAACCTGATAACCCTGATTCTGGTAAGAACCGTCTAACAGATTTAATCCGTTGAAAGCTGTAGTATTTGAAATTCTGTTTAATTCTGTTTTCAACTGTTGTACTTCACTATCCAGTGCTTTACGATCACTGGCAGAGTTCGTGGCGTTTGCTGACTGAACAGATAGTTCACGCATACGTTGTAAAATATTCTGTGACTCCTGTAACGCGCCTTCAGCAGTTTGGGCAACCGAAATACCATCATTAGCATTACGAACCGCCTGATTTAAACCACGAATTTGTGAAGTCATTCGATCCGCGATCGCAAGACCCGCAGCATCGTCGGCAGCTGAGTTAATCCTCATTCCTGAAGATAAACGTTGAAGAGAAGTACCCAAAGCATTCTGAGAACTATTCAGATTTCTCTGCGCATTCAACGAAAGTAAATTTGTGTTGATAAATTGTGGCATTTTAATATCTCCTGATCTTGAATACGCTTTTCAGCGTCATTTTCAAAGTTAATTTTAAAACAATTTGGTTAATTATCGTTTCTAATTAACCTTCTCAGAAGTGTTAACGGCTAAGACAGGAAAACCTTTAGTTATTTTTGAAAATAATTTTTAAAAACTCTAAATTAACAGAGAGCTTTCTTTTTCTTCAAAGAGGATACCTGCGATAAACATGCAGAAGAAGTGCTGGTATATGCTCCGTCTATGAAGACAAGCGTTGAAGAGAAGCGCCCAAAGCATTCAAAGAACTATTCAAATTTCTCTGTGCATTTAACGACGGCAGCGAATAAAACCCGAGAGATTTAAAACATTATTAGTTAAATAATACAAAAGTTCCCGCCTTATATTTTTTATACGGAAACAATCAAGCTACCCCGAAAGCACTTAATTTAGCAACTTCATCAGTTTCAATGACTCCATACTTCATTAATTTTAGTCTTAAGGGTAAGAGCTCTTTGTCAAAGTGTTTATAAGCACCAACAGCATTTGTATTTATGGGATTCCTAACCTGGTTATACGAAGCAGTATTTATTACTTTGTTATTTTTATAAAATAACCGGACATTTTCAGACCACTCAAGATCAAGAAAATCATAAATATTTTCACTCTCAGTATCAAACTGAGTCACCAATTTCTCATAATTAATGGTATATATTGAGGCCGGATAGCTGTCTAACCAGCGTTTCATCATACTTCTTTCCAATGCTATAAAATGAGCAATATCTTGAAGGTTACTGGCATAACCATGAGAGTTATTAAAATTTTGTTTAAAGATAGAAAATCCATTGTCCAGTGGATTCCTTTTACAATAAAGAAACTTAGCCTCCGGTATCATTTCTTTGATAAAACCAAGATATGCAAAATTAGTTGGCATTTTATCACTCACCCAATTAATACTTTGAATATTCGCACCCGTATCACTGATAATGAATTCACATTTATCCTGGTACCACTCTGATAACTCAACTAAAGATCTATGCCCTTTCACATATTCATTAAATGCAGACTCAATAAAGTTCAATTCACCCGCAGCCACCACCGACTTATCAACATTTAAAATTTGTTCGAGTAAAGATGTACCTGATCGTGGCAACCCAACAATAAACACATGTTTATAAGATTTGCTGAAGCCATGAACAGACATTTTTTCTGTAATCTGAATATTACTTGATACACCGATAGATTTATTAAAATGAGCTTCTGCTTCTTTGCTGGAATAAAGCGTGTGAGATCGAATATTCTGTTCCTGGTATTTTTCAAATGCCTGTGAATAAAGCCCCTTTTTTTCGTAAGCCTGGGCTAACAGGTTATTATAGGCACGCAACCAGCTGTCAGGTTTATTATCAGTCCTCATTCCCTTGAGATAAAAAATTGTCCTCTCGAATTCTTTTAATGATAGATAAGCATTCGCCAGGGATAAATTTTCTTTTTCTCTATTAAACAGTTCCTGATGTTCGACTATAAAATATTTAAGTTTTTGTTTCTCACCCTGCTTTTCATATAAATCCAGTAAATCAAAGATTACTGATTCACAACCAGCAAGCAAAGCTTTGGATAATAAAAGTTCTGCTTCATCTAAATAACCCGCATCGATTAAAAAACTACCTGTTTTGTGTAAAACTTCCGGAGTTTCAGGGTTTAGTTCCATTCCTTTCAGGTAACAGCCAAAGGCTTCACTCTTTTTCCCCTGCATCGACAGAATTTCGCCCACCACCATATGTACATTGACCTGGTTATTGTCCATTAACAATGATAACTGGTAGCATTTTAAGGCTGCTTCCAGTTGATTGCAGAGCTTAAGGGCATGTGCCAACATATTATATACATTGGCATCATCTGGACATAAGCCACTTAATTTATTAGCTGTCAGCACAGCTTTTTCATATTCACTCTGGTCAACTTGACTATGATATATTTTTCTTAGTTGTTTGATAGTGCTCACTTTGTCCCTTCCACTGTTCTACCGTAGGAAATTAAATAATGATGAGCTGCTAATTTTTGCAAATGACGATAAAGCAGCATCCAGAGTTGTTTGTTCAAGTGTTAACTGACTGATAGCTTCAGCAAGGTCTGTATCACGTAAGGTACCGAGGGTTTTCTGTGTGGTTAGAATAAACGCACTGTTATCATCCATTTGAGTTGTAACCGCATTGAGACGACCACCAATAGATGTCCTGGTATTAAGAATATTTTGAAAAAAGGCATCCATATCTGCCTGTATACTGTCTAAATTATCACTTCGAGTAGGAGATGTATTACTTAAAGCAACCTTAAAAACTTCCATTGTTTGAAAGATATCCCGATATTGCCCGGGACTCACTGTAAAGGTATCACCCATTGCCGGAGTACCTGTAATAGACGCTCTAATACCTGCAAATTCAATATTAGCACTATCGGTATATGCGGCACCCGAGACAATAGCTGGAACAGGTGCTGCTAAATCGACAACATCATAAGTATTAGCTCCAGTGAATCTAATCTCATAATTAATACCTGCAGTGAAAGCAGTAGTTTCTATAACCAGAGCTGGTGATATGCTGCCACCCGCACTATTAGCATCCGTTATAAGACCATGGCCACTCGGTATTTCCATAAAAATTTCACTACCGGAGTCATCTGCTCTTATTTGCCGAGTCTGACTTATCTGAAAAGAGCGTTGCCCCTGATCACCATTAAAAACTACATGACTGATCGAACCCGTAGTGTTTTTAGTGAACGATTCATTCTGATTCTGCATGCCTGCAAACAGATATTCACCACTGCTATCCTGCGTATTAGCTAAACTAAAAAGTTCATCAAAGCGTTCATTTATTTCAGATTTTATCGCATTTAATGAAACACTATCATTAACGGATGAATTTGCTTGAATTGATAGCTCCTTAATTCGGTAATAACTATTTTCCAACGCAGACAATGTAGTCTCTTCAAGTCTCAGTCTATTTTCAGCCAGACTGGCATTTGAGTTATATTGCTCCAGCAGGCTCACAGTCTGTTCTAGTTCAAGAATTCGGGAAGATGCCACCGGATCATCTGATGGCCTGGTAATACGCATACCACTGGAAATTTGCTTTTGTAGAACAGCTAACTTGTCTTGCTGGGTTGTGAAAGACTCAATACCCTGTTGATGCAATTGTATGGATGAGATTCTCATAAATCACCTACCGTGTTGCGGCAATTAAAGTATCAAACAATGTCTGCACCGTACTGATAATTCTGGAGGCAGCTTCATAAGCTTGTTGATAACGGATAAGGTCTGCAGCTTCTTCATCCAGATTTACTGCTGACACTGAGTTTCTACGGTCTCGTGCCTGTATTAAAATAGACTCTGCGGCATCACGCTGTAAGTTAGCTGAAGCTGTTTGCGAACCAACTCTGCCAACCATTGCACTATAGGCTTCCTGATAATTACTACTGGAACCATCAAGAATTCCTGAAATCTGTAAATTTGCTAAATCCAGGGCATTTCGATTATCCCCCTGCCCTCCTATATTGGGTTCAATATTGAGAGTATCTCCTGTCTGAGGTATGCCAGAAATATCGGCCGTCCAGCCATTAGATTCGATGGTCATGCCATTGGTAAATGCGATGGGGTTACCAGCAACTATCGCAGGGAGATTTCCATTAACAATAACATCAGAGTCAGAAATAAACGTTGTTGCTGTAGTAAATGTCAGTTGAACAGGTGTGGACAGAGCCACAGGGTTTGAAGAATCTATTACAGATCCCGCAGTTATGGCTGTTGTTCCCAAATTATTCAGTGAAGAACTGGTTCGAATGGGTGATGCCGCGGCAATAAGCAAGGGGTCTGAAATTAAAACATCAATCGAACCAGCACCATTTATAGTAGGTTTAATACGAAATTTATCTCCTGCAACTGCTGTATTGACCGATCCATCTATCAACAGAGTGACACCCTCAAAAGTAACGTTTGTAGTTCCACCTGGCACGTTGGCAACAGGAGCAGCTAATGATGTACCTGAATCTGAGCTCATGTACCAGAAAGCACCATCAAATTCTAAGGTATAGTCATATCGGGTGAGAGCACCTACATCTGAAATTGAACTATTGATATCGGAACCTGTAATCGTGCCAGAATTTCCAGTAAAATCGAGTATCTGCGGATCTGCAAATGAAAAGAAATTTGTACCCAGATCATTATTTAAATCCATACCTTCACTGTGCTGATCATTAAAGCTATCTGCCAGGGCAATCGCAACACGCCCCAGATCATTACGAGTTTCTACCAATACTGAATCACGAAATTCTAATAAAGCACCTAATTCTCCGCCACCGTGTAGAGCTGAACTCAAATCAGTTATCTGCGTAAATCCGTTATAAACAATAATATCCTGTGACGGATCTCCTGTATTAGGAATAGCATCGAGAGTAAAGGCTTCGGTACCGTTTAAAACAGTTTGACCATTACCAATAAATATTGACATATTACTGGATGATTCATTAATAACAGTAATATCTATTTTTTCCGCTAGCTGTTGTAATAACTTGTCACGACTATCGAGTAAATCAGAGGATTGCTGACTAGATTCTCCACTTGGACTTATTTTATTAAAGTCTAAATTCAGCTTACGGATACTCTCAACCAGGTTATTGACTTCATCAACTACATTACGAATATCTTTACTAGTATTTTCCTGCAATTGTTGAAATCGGCTGTCTATACTTTGAAAACGTGAGGCCAAAGTATTACCAACATTAATCATATTATATCGGGCAGTGGACGATGATGGATCATCAGACACATCCTGCACAGCCGCAAAGAAATCATGCAAAATCGGAGATATCCCACCCACTGGATCAGCAAGTACATCATCAATATGACTTGATAGTTCAGTCAGCAAATCCATTTTGCTATGGGTAGAGGTAGTACCTCTAACTTCAGCTGTTAAAAATTGATCATATATCCTGGCAACTGAGTTAATTTGTGCACCATTACCAAAATTAAAACCACCAATTTGCGATGGTGCCTGAGTTGTAATATCTACACGCTGACGGCTATAACCTTCGGTGCTGACATTGGCAATATTATGACTGGTGGTACCTAGTGCTCGCTGAAAACTGAGTAATCCCGAGACAGCGGTATTTAACATATCAGGCATGATTTTCTCCCTGACCTAATGTTTGGCTTCTGTTCAACGATTGCGTTTCAGAAAGGTTATTCAGTGCCTGTCTAAAAGTATGACCTTTCAATATATTATTAATTTTGTCAGCATAGGCTGGATCAGTTGCATAACCGGCCTGCTGTAAACCCTTTACATAATGAGAATCACTACCACCATGATTCAGTGCCTGAGCATAACGAGGTCGTGTTGTTACAAATGAAACATAATCATCCAGCGCATCTGCCACAGAATCATAAGCACGAAAACTCGCTGATTCCTTTTGCATTGCTCCTTGACGAAATTCCAGTGTATTGTGCGTTACTGACTGTCCAGCCCAGCCACTACTGGCTTTAATACCGAACAGGTTAAAAGCAATACTTCCATCAGAATTTTTCATCGTATGCTTACCCCAACCCGTTTCAAGAGCAGATTGAGCAACCAGGACATCAGTGGAAACACCCAGTTTTGAAGCTGCTTTTTGAGCATGGGGCCATAAATCTTTGACGAAAGAGTCAGCTTGCTGCCAACCATAAAAAGGTTCTATGGTTTCAGAAACTAAAGTAGGTATTTTTGCATCATCAACTGTTGTAACAGCGGCACTAGTAACCGGAATCTGTTGTAACTGAAAAGCTTTAACTTCAGGGTTAGCCGCGACATAATCCATTACCGGCATGGGTAAAGCACTTTTTTGATCAATAGCTTGTGTGTCAGGTAGATGGTAAACAGGCAATTCATTGCCAGTTCCTGTGGCAATGCCGGCAGGCTCCTGCCCTTCCGGTAAAAATTTAGCCATCTGCTTTTCCAGCATATCCGCAATGCCTATGCCACCTTGCTGTGACAACATCAGAGATATCTGTTTGTCATACATATCAGTATAAAAATCCATATAACTGCTATGCTGAGATTCATCCATAACCGCTGCAGAGCGCATTCCCTTTAGCATCATTTGAATAAATAGACCTTCAAACTGCTGAGCCACCGCTTTACTGGCCTGAGCCGAATCACGGCGAGCCTCCAGCTTTAGATCAGAGAACTGCTGCATATTCATAAACAGTTCAGGTTGAGTGGCCTGCATCATTTGTTGCTCCAGTTATGCATTTATAAAAAAGATTACAAATACATGAGCAGGAAGCGTGCCAACTAGCTTTATAGATTTAATCCAGGGATTTGGATAACACCATAGTATTTATGGTCTGAACCACACTGGTTTTATTACTGAATAATTTGATTTACATGACTATGTAATTAACTCGACCTATAGATAGAAAGTCGTGTCCTGAAGATAGTGCCGTTAGTTAGTTTTTCAGTACTAATCTTTCAGAGCATCAAGAACCTCAGCGTAATCAGGCTCTTGAACAATATCAGGTACCTGTTGCTTGAAGATTATTTTTCCAACTTCATCAACAACAATTATAGATCGAGCCATCAACCCTTTTAAAGGACCATCTTCAATAAGGACACCATAATCTCTGGCAAACTTTCTATTTTTCATCATCGATAAGGTGATCACATGATCACAAACATCAGCACAACATAAGTGCCTGTGAGCGAAAGGCAGATCATTAGTAATCACCAGGACAATGGCATCTTTGCGGTATTCAAAAGCTTTATGGAATTTTTGTTCAAAGTCCGGGCATAAAGGAATATCCAGAGTATGAAAGATATTTAATAACACCTTTTTACCAGCATAATCACTTAATCTGGCATTAGACAGGTCACTATGTGTTAATACAAATTTTGGTGCTTGAGTTCCAATTGCTGGAAGCTCTCCATTAGTGTTGTACTGATTACCGTTAAAAGTAAATATTGCCATTATATTTTCCCCTCATAGTTAAATTAAAGAAATTGAAATCTATTTAATTCAAGTACGTTCCATCCATTCCAATTCTATGTAATAGAGATCAAAACTATTTCCTTTTTATCTTACACCTTAGGAGATAAAGTCAAATGCCTAATCCCCTTTTTCCTTCTGTAAGTCAATTTTTTAGTCACAAAAAATTTAAATTCCTGCGAGATGATTGAGCAAACCTGCAACATTAATATAAGGCCCCTTCTTCAGTATTCTTGATCTGAGTGCATAGTAGTAACTGCGATGAGTTTAAAACAGAAGTTGAATGGCTCTT
>Ga0209142_1001072_pt1 | contig 16125 bp, 30 predicted proteins | sample SaaInlV_120m_DNA_FD_184678 | JGI IMG/M metagenome (GOLD analysis project Ga0209142, IMG submission 184678) | Marine microbial communities from expanding oxygen minimum zones in the Saanich Inlet - Saanich Inlet SI074_LV_200m_DNA (SPAdes) (version 2) | ecosystem: Environmental > Aquatic > Marine... | reverse complement strand
CGAAAGGAAATCCCAATGAACGACGACCTGCAAATCATAAAAGCCCCAATCGAAGCAGTAGTAGCATGGTTGGAAAATCGGCCTAACCGTGGAGCGAAGATGATAGGCGTTATCTCTCGCACCCTCCCGCCGATGAACGTGAAGTCCCGCATCACCAAAGAGCCGAATCCGTTTTTGCCCGAAGGCGTAATTCGCATCGCCCACAGAACGGTATGTATCGGTGCGTCCTTTGAGGCAGCGGTCAACCGTCAGCGACTTTCCGAAGCTGACCCTATGGATGAAATTGAATATTTCCATGCGGGACAACTTTGGGGAGGCAAGGGCGAACACGCATCGGCCTACACTGTACGACACAAGCCTTCTGGCAAACTGTACTTCGCCTATCGTCCGTCACAGGACAGGGTGACAGGTTTTCCGACGACAATCAGTGACCAGTGGACCTCGGCAAAGACAGGCGAAGTGCTGAACCATGAAGACCTGAAACAGTACCTCAAGCCCCCTTCCAAGGCCCGAAATCAGGAAGTAGACAGGCCCGTACCGTGGCGAACGCTGACGCTCTCCAACGTGCAGGAGTTGTTCTTCGCCAAGCACCGTTTCATCATCGAAGCGGCATAACAAGCCTTTCGTTCCAACTCCCGCCGATGCTCTGGCGGGAGTTGTTTTTATTAAGTTATTAATTATGATGTACATGTAAGAGCATGACAGACAAAGCAAAATTTGAAAGTGAATCACTTAACCCTCTGTGTCCCGAATGTGGTTCAGCCCACACGTATGACATTAAGGGCGAAGAATTCAAGCCGAAACCCACCGACACCACCGAGCGTGACTATCACTGTAATGGTTGTGGTCACGATTGGACCGCATAAGAATAAGTAATTAATTATGATGTACATGTAGGGGTGAAAGGTAAACCACCATGATAGAAGCTACCGTAAAAACATTACTGGCAGCACGACTTTTCAGAAACAACCCCAAAAACACTGACTTGGTGACGACACAACTCATCGAGCAGCATGGGCTGACAAACGAAGAAATACTTACTGGCTTGGCAATGTCGGCTGGGTTTATTCCCATACCTGACCTTGGCGAAGCCATGGTAGCAGCATAAGTCGTCTGAGTCAGAACATACGCCCATAATAGAGACTTAATCACGGCGTATGTTTCAGACGACACAATACACTTCCACTACAGTCATTGGAGAGGCACCAGTGGAAGTCAGTCCCCGGTAAGGTCCGAAGCCGCCGGGGACTTGGTAATCAATTCCCTGTACATCATAATCAAGTGGGGTTTAATTGGTGTTTAATTAAGTTGTACATGTAGGTGCGAACAACAACCAACTACTAAGGACCACCACCTATGAACAACAACACCGGAGACAAAAAAAATATGGACCTGTTGAAAACCATGTCGGAAGTAGATGCTCGTCCCGATGCCAAAGAACTGTTTGAACAGAAGATTGCCGAAATTGTCCAGCGAACAGGCAACACGCCCACCCATTTTGAAATCGCCATATATGACTGGGTGTTGAACGGGACCGGACACGCTGTTGTCGATGCAAAAGCCGGAAGTGGCAAAACCACGACAATCGTGAATCTGCTGAAATTCATCCCCTGTCTCAACAGAGTCTTTCTTGTCGCATTCAACAAACATATCGCAGAAGAACTCAATGCTCGTGGATTGCCCAGCAACGCCACTGCCAAGACCCTTCACAGTGTTGGTCTGAGTGCGTTGAAACGGCATCAGAATCGAAGCAAAGTCAACGGGAACAAAACTCGATATATCCTCGGCGACCTGATGGGCGGTTACAACCTGATGGACGACGAGTTGAGAAAAACATATTTCAAGTTGTTGAGTCCAATTCAGCGAATGGTCAGTTTGTTCAAGAACTTCGGATACGGTGCGATGCTTCCCTATCCGACAAAAGATGAAGTGCTGGAATTGGCAGCAAAATACAGCGTGGAACTTCCTGACGAGATGGACTCGTTCTTGAAACTGCTGGCTGAGACTTTCGAGAAAAGCACCAAACAACTGAATATCATCGACTTTGACGATATGCTTTACTTGCCGATTAAGCTGAATCTCATCTTCGACCAGTCTGACTTTGTTATGGTCGATGAGTCGCAAGACCTGAATCCTATCCAAATCGAAATTGTCAAGAAAATGATTGGAGAGCGTGGAAGGGCATTGTTCTGTGGCGACCCCCATCAGGCAATCTACGGATTCAGAGGCGCAGACCCCCAAGCAATCCAATCCATCTACGATGAATTCGATGCGACAAAACTGCCTTTGAGCATATCATGGCGTTGCCCCTCGGAAGTAATCAAAGAAGCACAAATGCTCGTTCCCGATATCCAAGCGTCACCACACGCCAAGACAGGAATCGTCAGAAGTGCAAGTCTCGATACTTTCAGGTCAGAAGTCCAAAACGGTGATTACGTGCTGAGTCGCACAACCGCCCCGCTGGTACAGGAATGCCTGAAAGCAATCCGAGCAGGTAAAAAGTCAATAGTACGTGGAAGGGACATTGGCAAAGGTCTGGTCCACATGGCTGAAAATGTCGAAAAGACCGCAAACGGCTTAGATGTACTGGATGCCATCGAAGCGTACAGCGAAGTCGAAACCGCCAAATACGCCAAACCGTACCAAGCTGCACAACTCATGGTGTTGACCGATAAGCTCGATACCCTGCGAGTGCTGGCGTGCGAGTGCAGCACCTTCGCAGAAGTCAAAGCCTCAATTGAAAAGATATTCAGCGACAAAGATGAAGGTATCGTCTTCTCCACAATCCACCGTTCAAAGGGATTGGAAGCAAAACGAATCTTCCTGTTCATGGCGAAATTGCCTCACCCCCTCGCCCAGCAGGAATGGCAAATGGAGCAGGAAGCGAATCTGAAATATGTCGCAATCACCAGAGCAATGGAAGAATTGGTGAAAGTCGATAACAGCAAGAATCAGTAAAACCAATAAGCCCCCGGCGTGATGCCGGGGGCTTTTCTATTATTAACTATTTAATTATGATGTACACAAGAGGTCATAATGGCAACCTTCTATAACATAAGTGAAGATGAAATGAGAGAGTTCTTGGAAGCTCAAGGGTTTTCTCAAATGAAACTTCCCAGAACTAAGGAATTAGTTTTTGGAAAGAGAATGGACCAAGATAACATTGCACTATCTTTGAGAGTTTACACTGGGATTGACCCAAATGGCTCATCCCGTGAGGCTGGCACGGATGCTATTAGAGTTGTACTATTCATGCGAAGTCGTGATGGAAGCATTTTCAAATTGGGTGGTTCCAAGCGAGTACATCGGGTTTTGTTTTGGAAAAAGAATCTTCAAAAGCGACTTGACTCTTGGCTCGATTCCATGCCAAAACACAAATGCTCCAAATGCGGTTCTCCAATGCTTCCGAGAAAAGGGCAATTCGGCAAGTTCCTAGGATGCTCCAGATATCCTCAATGTAAAAATACACTCAAAATAGAAACCCCGGCATAATGCCGGGGTTTTTTTATTACTAAGTATTTAATTATGATGTACATGTAAACCCATGGAAGATATGAAATACATCATTGTAAGGGTTGGCGATGCCGAACTGCCTAACGTCTTCTCTTGCCTTATGGGGCATTGGGATGCTGCACAGGGCTTTCGAGCAATCAGCGACACCCCTTACAGCAACATCGTGGGAGCAGGGTTTTGTCGCATTGAGGTAGACCAAGATGGGAATCTCGCCGTGGACTGTCACGGTCAAAGTACCACGTTGGGTGTCTCCTCAAGGCCCGAAGACGCTGAAATAATCAAAAGGGAATTGAACCGTTGGATACCAAGCTGGGGCCGATAGGTATTAACTTATTAATTAAGATGTACATGTCAAGATAAGGATAAAACAATGACAGAAGGAATTATACCAGACGGGATTATTCACGTAGAAGGACTGCATCGACTGATGCCGAATAATTCATGAGCAAATACAATAGAAATTTGTTGGCGAAACTCAACACTATGAGCATTGGTGATTCTCTCACTGGTGTTGTCACCCAAAGCAGTGGTCGTCTTTATTGGGGAATAACACGTTTGACCCAAGTTCGATATGAAGTGGTTTTAACTCATACTTCCCAGACTGCTCAATTCGGTGAGTTTACCCCCAATAAGTCAAACGATAACATCTACACCATCAGACAACTCGTTGGTATGGACAACACAGGTGTTCTATCAATGGCAGGAATTACTAAAGCGGTAATGGCAGCATGAACATCACAGAAGCTATCAATGCGTTAGTCGAACGGTACTTCCATGAAAGAGAACCGGGGATGTTTGATATTGACAATATCACACTTGACAATATAAGATATTATATCAATTGTGGTCATTGTGAACCATTCGCTGAAACCATAGTCAAACAAATTGAAGGAGCCGAAGGATATTGGGGCGACAACTTCGATGCGGAGTTCTGGGGCATAGATGTTGAACATTGGGTAGAAGACCACGCAGCCTATCATTACTTCATTCTCTACAAAGGTAGATATTATGATGCAGAGGCACCAGAAGGTGTAGACCACCCCAAAGATTTGCCGTTGTATCAAAAACATTTACAATTAGCCAAAACTGGTAAATGGAATTGGCAAGACAAAAACTTCTACGCAAAGGTAAGCTAATGACAAATAGAACAGGACAAAGAAGAAGGGGCAGACAAAGAAAGAAATTGCGAGAGCAAGGACTTTCAGAAGATGAAGTAATGCGGAGAGTTCCGGTTCCCGGTACGATAAGGGTAAGCGGAATTGAAGCATGTCTTATGCGTAAAGCTCAATCTGAGCATCTGTCAGATGAAAACTTCAATTGAGAATAACATGCCAAAAGGCCCAATCAAACTTTCAGTAACGGATGAAACATATAAGGCTTTACGTAGAAGTCTTAATGTTGCTAAAATATGCAGACAACTCTCTGCCCCAGAACAGTTTGTTCAGGTATTACTGAACAAAATGAAAGATGGGAAAGAAGAATGGAATTGCAGTATCAAGAGTGACCCAAACTAATGAACATTACAACAATATTCCTCATTTCAGTCGTAATCGGGTGGGTTACATTCTTTATCCCATGCCTTACAATACCCACTGTATACGTTGTAGGTGGCCTAGGCGTACTCAGCACCCTCTACAACGTATTAGCCTGTTAGGAGCAATCCTACGCACTTCTACCAAGTGTGTAAACATTAATTAAGATGTACATGGAAAAGTGTAAAGCATTTGGCTCTACGGATTAGATGCTCGAAATGAGACAGAGAAAGTAAATCAGTAAGTAGTCAGCGATAATTCCTGTACGTTGAAGACTTATCTGGTTATACAGGTGCTTTCTTTGAGGTCTGCCCGTAGAGCCAAAGGCTTTTTTAATTCATTACTTATTAATTATGATGTACATAGTAGAGCATGACAAGTTACATCCTATCCTTGATGTGCATCGGGCAAGTGGCAATGCAAATGCCAGCAGTACTAGCCCCTGACGAACTGCCCATCACGATAGACGTTCTATACTTCAGAAAAGTTGGCGTGGGAGTGGCTAACAACCACTCAATTAACCCCCATAAAATAATAGACCTTGGCAAGGGTAGGTGGCCCTCTGGGTTTACTTAAGTAGGAGAGAAACTCTACAGCCAACTATTTATAGAAGAAACATGTGAGAATACAAGCCCCGGACCCATAAATGGTCCGGGGCTTTGGTTTTATCAAGATATCCCCTGTACATCATAATCAATTGCTTTATATAAACTAATTAATTATGATGTACATGTAGGGGTGAAAGGGAAACCACCATGTGCTTTAGACATAAAAAAAACATGCCCATCAACAAGAACTTTCAACTCTCTGACGGTATCCGCTGTCACGCAGATACCAATGTCTTTGTCAAAGATGAAAAGCAACTCAAAAGAATGCAAGCCAAACAACCAGAAGGTAGCAGTTGGCATTGGGTGAAGGTGGACTAATCATAAATTAATTATGTTGTACATGATTGGGTAGGAGATACCACCATGAGCAAAGATGAATTCAAGCAAGCATTCGCACTCGCACAAGTCGTCCAGCCGGAGACTGACCACTCGGCCTTGGCCTTGTTCCACGGTTGCGGCTTGCCCGATTTCAAAACCGTATATTGCACACTTGCGGCGGTTGCCGTGTTGATTCGTTACCAATGCGCCTACATGTTCGGTGGTTGGGACCACGAAGCATTGGCAGAAACCGCCGATATTGCACGGCGAAAGTTTCAAATAATCGACGCATGAATAATTAAGTAATTAATTAACATGTACATGAAGGGATACGATGCCAACACCAACAAACATAGCTAGAGAGATGGTTCAAGCGACCATCACAGAAAAACAACGAAGTCGATATGACCGAAAAAGATACTGCCTCTATGTGGAAAACATACACGGCACCGGGTTCCGAGTCGGTCTAATCAAGGACGGAGCCGAACGCTGGTTGGGTGATATGCTCACCAAGAGCGAAGCGATGTTGATACTTCGGGGTGCTTTGGGCATCTTGACAACTTAGGAGAACAAAATGATTTCTGTCGATTGGATAATGAAATACGAAGATGGACAACTGGACGATGAAGAAATCATCGAGGGGTTCCAACAGATGATTGACGATGGAACCGTATGGCAACTGCAAGGCTGTTATGGCCGTATGGCAGTGCGGCTCATCGAAGCTGGACAATGCACAAGAGCAGCATAGAACGGGCTGATGAGTTCCAGCCCAACGAGGAATCTTTACAGGTTCCTCGTTTCATTTATTAACTTATTAATTATGATGTACATGTGATAGTATGAAACGAACGTGGACATCAGCAAGTTGCAAACACACTGCGACACCTGACAAAAAGGTGCTGTTGGCACGTATGTTCGATAGCCTTGAATGGCATGAAGTATCCGATGGTAGAGTCATGGGGATGAAGAAGGCAAATGGAGTCACAGTAAGTGCTGCGATGAATGTCGCAATCCATGAACTGAAAATTCCTCGTGTCTCCCATGTCACTACATCTAATGAAATGGCACCGTATGGTCTGTTAGCTATCCGAGGACATTTCACAAACGGATGGGCAGATATCTACTTGTGCGATGAAGGACATCAACTGGTAGTTCTCGCTACAGATTTTCACCCAAAAGACTACGAAGTCGAAGGAATTGGAAATCATAACCTTAATTAAGGAAGTAGAAATGGGAAGAAAACAAATCACTGTCAACTTGTCTGTTACTCTTGAAATGGATGAAAACATTGACACGACCTACGCTGCGGCTCAACTCAAGGTCTTGTCCGATGATGCAGACATCAAAATTGACAATGTTGATGTCCAAGACGTTAATTAACTTGTACATAATGAATTGATACGGTTAGGATGTCAGTCCTAGCGATTGGGTAAGGAAGAAAGTCCTCTGACAAGGCGTGTCGCAATCTTCCCGAAGGAACAGTTCGATTCTTTCCCGTATCTCCAGACGTACCTCGATTGGAGACAACATGAACGCATTTGATTGTAACAACACCATTCTCGCTCAACAGGACGCAGAGCGTGAAGGAAAAAAGTCGCCTCAAGCCTGTTGCTACATCAGGCGGGAAGCACTTTGTAAAAAATGGGACAAAGGCAAAAAAAGACCGAAGCGACCAATGTTTTAATTAATTAAGATGTACATATTGGGGCGAAAGGGACACCACCATGAGCATCATCTGTGAAACCATCGAAGAAATGACCAAAGTAGCCGTTGGACTTTACAAAGAAGGTGCCGCTGCAACGATTGCGAAACTGGGCAACGGCAACTGGAAAATCACCATAACAGGTATATAGTCTAACACCCACACGGCATAGCCCCGTACACTGTACGGAAGGACCGTGGTTAGTCTAAAACGAACCCCACGGCATAGCCCCGTACTGTACGGAAGGACCGTGGGGTTCTTTCTTTATATTAAGTATTTAATTATGATGTACATATAGGTTCATGGCAAAAGAACAAAAAATAGCTAAGTAATTGCCGACATGCACGGAACAAGCATCCATCATGTCAAATGCGTAAAACAAGTTCTGTCTGTTGTCAAATTCGACATCGACAACGCCAACAAGGTGATGGACAAGATGCTTGACAATGGCACACAGGCTCACAACAAAGACCTGTACATCGTCGGTGAGGAACTAGGTGGCGTTATCGTAGCGTGGCATTACGATGCTTGTGTATTAGGAATAGCACACGTAATACTCGTTGATTAACTTGTACATAAAAATGTGTAGGGTAGGCACAGAGGAAATGTGTAACCACCACAACACGAAAATGTGTAATAAAACATGAACAAATACAAAGTGACATATGAAGTGCGAACCATCGGAGCCATTGGCATTTTTGAACCAATGACTGATGTGGTAGAGGCCAAGACCACCGGGACAGCAGCCTTCACAGCATTCCGTAAGAAGCACGAAGATAGATATGAGTTCCGGTCCCCGGTGTCCTGTGAGATTGTCCAAGACACCGCCGAAATCAAACCGACAGAGTGGTGGTCTGACCCTTCACTACACCCTCAACGTCAAAACCCAAGTGTGTAACATGAGTATTCAATTCCACGTTGAATTCCACAAACGGAAAGACGATGTATACGCCAGAGACTCCGAATGCTTCACCGTCCGTTGTGGAGAAAAACCTTCATTCATGGGACCAGCTATCGAAAAAGCTGATGTATCCGATGAGGAAATTCTCGCCCATGTGCAAGAGATAATGCGAACAAATGGGTGGGAAATACTCATCAGCATCGAACGAGTAGTCTCCGAATCGAGAACAGTTTACCAAGCCCCGGACGAAATCGTAACTTGTCCGTGTGGCAATAGATTCCCAGCAAGCGAACGATTCGCCCACTACTTCGGGGTGAACTACTGTTCAGATATATGCTATGACAAACGACCGCCTATCGAAGAAGTCGAAGGCGAAATGCCACCACATCTGCGTGAATAGAACGAATCCACATAAGCTGAACGAATCCACATAAGTCGATTAAATCAACTTATCTCGATTTACAGAATTCCGTCGCTCCACACTGTACATCATAATTAATTGCTTTATATTAAGTATTTAATTATGATGTACATGTACGGGTGAAAGGCACAACATTATGAAAACATACTATTTCTACATTTGTGGCAGTTTCATCGGTAGCTTTGAAATCAAACTATCCGATGTGCAAAGCAATTATCCCTGTGCGACAGTGTTCGACAAAGGACGTTCTATTGAACTATGCGGGGAACCCAATTTGAGCCTTGGACTTACAGCCTAAAGAAAAGTAATCAATTAACTTGTACATGTAGGGGTGAAGGAACAACAAATGGCAAAAGGCAAAAATGGATACGTCGGCTTTTACCGAAAGAAACGGGCCGAGGTTCACGCAGACACCAAGTATGAGGCCCAACAAAAATTGGCCGCACTACTCGGCGCACGCCGAAGCTGGGACGTTGCGGTTGAACTCGCCGAACTGGACGGCGAACAAGTCACACACGTAGCTGTTGACTAATCTACATATCTCGTTAGGTGAAGCTCAGACCTAACGGGATATTTGTATACATTCCCCCCTGTACATCATAATCAATCTCTTATTATAAAGTTATTAATTATGATGTACATGATGGGATAGAGTAATCAACTACCTAGCATAAGGAACAAGTATGAGAAAATGGTTCAGAAAAATAACGAAAATGCTCAAAAAGGTCAAGCATTATCGTCGTAACCGTAGCATGAGAGCGATGCTTCTTCGCACGCTGCCTATCCTAACGCCGGAAATCCGAGCCGAACAAGCGGAAACCGAAAGACTTTTTGCTGAACGTGCTGCTAAGTCTTGGGAGACTGGCATACAGATTGCACGCCGTCCTTGCTAACCCATATAACACGATATCCCGTTAGGTGAAGCTCAGACCTAACGGGATATGTGCATACTCAATTCCCCCCTGTACATCATAATCAAGTGTTTATTATTAAGTTATTAATTATGATGTACATATGGGGACAGTGAAAGGACACAACAATGAGAATCGCAATACAAGAAGATATCAATGACCGGGACGCTGGCTGTGACTATCCCGACTTCTGTATCAAATGCTACAAGAGCGGAGCCGCCATGCGGAAGGCCAAGGCCATCGTCAAGGTACATCCCGATATGGCCATAGATACCGATATGGACCCCGAAGACCATCCCGACTACTCCGATGGGGAATACTTCTGCGAGTGCTGCGAAAAGAAACTGACAGACAAAGACTAATTAAGATGTACATGATTGACCAGTCGAGTGATTTAATTCTTTGATAAAGAAAGGAACGCCAATGACGTAGCTAGGTCACCATTGTGATACAATATATAAATCACCCCGGAACCTGAAAGCCTCCCCATAGGGTAGGCTTTCTTTTTTTTTTACAATTCCCTGTACATCATAATCAATTGGTTATTATTAACTATTTAATTATGATGTACATAGTGGAGCATGACACACCAACAACAGATTGACAGGGACCAAAGAGTAGACGAAATGATAAAGGCCAAATATAATGGCGTATCGTTTCCTGCTCCGGGTGTCTGCACTGCTTACTGGGATGTCGAAGATTGGGCCAAGTGGATAGAAAACCATAGAACTGATGGTTTCGGTTTTCTCCACCAAAGCATAAAGAAAAGTATTTAATTAACTTGTACATGATTGGATGTAAAGTAAAACAAACAATCGAAACCCCAAGCGAAAGGACGAAAAATGTTTATTAGCCCCCAAGACGTAATGCAGTTGTCGGATGCCGACGAAGCACAGGCTGGTCGCCTGAGTGACCACTGTGCCACCGACATCAAGCGACAGCGTGACGCTGACCCCACGCTCAAGTCGTTCAGAGTCAGCACCGCCTCCTTCTCGAAAGCCGAGAAGAACAGCGACGACAAGGCCGTAACCGGCCTGTCCGTCAAGGTCCGGGTCGAAGTCGAGGCCCGTGCAAAGGCGCAGGGCTGGAAGGTGTCCTACGACGCCAAGAGCGGCCTCACCTTCACGCCGAAACGCAAGTACGGCAAGCGTACCGACAAGCCCGCCGTAGCCGAAGTCGAAAAGACCGACGCCGACGACAACTCCGAAGCTGCATAAATATCATCGGAACGGCAACGTGACGCTAAAGCCCCGACCGGAGAAACCCTCCGGCGGGGCTTCTTTTTATTAAGGTATTAATTATGATGTACATATAAAATTAATAATTAATTATGATGTACATGATAGAGTGTTAAAACTTCAACCGAAAGGATATGGATGAACACAGAAGTCTTTAGCTGGTACGTTCGGACAGGGCTATGGAAACTTTTACTCCTGACCGTAATCGTCGGAGGCGGCATCGTCGCTATCACCTAACCAAAACGGAGAACCCCGATATCGGGGTTCTTTCCTATATCAATTCCCCTGTACATCATAATCAATTCGTTAATATAAAGGTATTAATTATGATGTACATATGGGGGTGTTCAATAACGAACGAAAGGAAATCAAAATGTCATTGAATGTCGATTTCAAGAACTGTCCGAATGCATTCGAAGAGTGCGAACCGGACTACACCCCCGATGGCTTCTTCGCTATGGTCAAACGGGACGACGAGGGTAAGGTAACACACCGCCTTACCCACATATGCCGAGCTATCATTGGGTTCCTCCAAGGCATCGGCATGGGAAGCATCACGGAAAAGACGATTGCCGAGATGACCGAAAGAAGCGAACTCTGGCAGGATGTAATCGGCCCCTGTGGACCGGGGATGATAGACGACAAAGAGGATATCACCTACGCCCGTATCACCGCCGACGACCTCCGACACCACATGGGCCTGTCCTCCAACGTCCACAAGGAGCATTGGACGACCTTCACGAAGAAGCTCAGAAGGAACGTACAGGACCGACTGCACCGCCAAGCACGAGAAGCAAAGAAAAAGGCATCGGCAGCATAAGAGGAACTGACCGAGCCAAGACCATAGACCCCGCCCACATGGGCGGGGTCTTTCTATACCTTATTATTAAGTTGCTAATTATGATGTACATATGGGAGTGTCCAACAGAACGAAAGGAACGGACATGGAAATCAAACTGGAAGCTATGAGGTTGAACAAGGGCAAGCTGGGCAAGTGCTCGGACTGCCAAGTGCAACGAATGGTCAAGGCTATACGACCGCCCAAGAGACAGTACCTCCGGCGTTGTAGCTAAACCCCATCACCCCAACAGAAGAAGACCCCAGCCCGGAAGGGTGGGGTCTCTCTTTATATTAAGGTATTAATTATGATGTACATGTAAACTTTACTAATTATGATGTACATGTGGGAGTGTTCATAGAACACGAACGAATCGAAATGAAAGGAATCACCATGACACCGGAAATACTCAAACAAGAGACAGTAGACAAACTGGCAAGGCAGACCCCCGCTGACCGTTGCAAGATGATGGGTCAGTTACGAGCAGACAACGCCGACTATGACTTCAATGCAATGAGTGAGGAAGACCTCGCTGACTACCTCAACTTCCACTGCTACACCGTCATCGTTGGTGAGGTCGGCCCCGATGACAACGTACAGTGCGAGGCGTGCGATAACACTATCCCTGCTGACGCTCGTTGTCCTTACTGTGGCGTGGCAGCAGAGAAGGACGAGAGGGTGCTGGCAATCAGGGCCGATGCCCTCATCGGTAACGACTCATGCTCATTCATTGATGAGTGCCTGAGTGCTGCTGACATCGTGGACGCACTGGACAAGTGGAACATCTTGTCGCCTCGTGAGAGTGTCAAGACGTTCATCAAAGCACAGACCGACCAGTACGAGCGAGGGTTGAATGCACGAGCAGGCAACGACGACGACCCGGAACTCATCCAGTACAACGAGTGGATACTACGCCGTGACGCTCACCTTACCAAGCTGGCCAGCTAGTCAGCCCCAGCCCAGCCACCAGCCCTGCCCCTGACCGGGGTGGGGCTGGCAGACGTACCAACGTACCATGGTATGTTGGTATCTATATACTTAAAAGGATTGATACGATGCGTCCCGAAAAAAACCACGCCACACTAAAACATAATTTAAAATCAAAAAATTATTTTCAAAAAAGTATGGCACCCACCCCCCTACCCCCCCCTCCCCCGCAATAACGCACCTCTGTGTTAGTTATAAGGGGTCTAAAAATTTCAATACCTGTTACATTGTTAATAACTTTTAACTTTTTGGGTGTTTCTGTAGGGGTAAAAACTATTTTACAGAAGTAAGTCCAAAAAATCGGCGGCTAGTTTTTACACATCTTCACAACCTTTTTGTCAAAAACTCTTGTTTTTCCGTGTGGTCTTGGTATAATCCACACTTAACCTATCAGGAAAAATATCATGTTAATAGGACTTGAGAAAGAATTCTTTTTGTTGAAAGATGGTAAACCCCAACCCTTAACAAATTTGGGGCTTCCATGTGATGAGTGTGGTTGGCTGGTAGAAGCTAGAGGTGGACCTCATGTTTCAATCATTGATGCTGTTTTCAGTCTGAAATCTTCCATCTATAAGATAGAAAGAACTCTTGCAGCGATTAATGCCAAACTGCCTGCTGACGAGCCGCCATATGTTTTGAGCGATGAGCCTGTAATGAAAATTGACCGAGCGGTTAAAGTGAAGTGTGCTCGTACTTTCGCTAAAGGTCTAATTAGTTATCAAAACTTACATGGATACGAGAGCCACCGTAATGCGGTTTCAGAAGGTACAGCGGGCGTCCATGTTAGTTTCACAAAGAGCCAAGCTGTTTTCCACGATAAGAAAAGGTATGAATATCACTGCAATTTCGATTGGCCGCAGATTTTTATGAAATTGGACAAAGCTTTTGCTGAAGAAATCAAGGAATCAAAACGGCGTCCCGGTTTCTATGAATTGAAAACAGATGGAAGAGTAGAATATCGTTCCCTTCCAGCTAATGTCGATTTGGACAAGTTGATTAACGTATTGGTGTAATTACAAATTATGTCTTAAAGAAAAAAGAACCTCTTCGAGGTTCTTTTTTTATTGGTTTGTATAAAAGTCTACTCGTAGTTGTACATTACTCCAATATAGATTATTTTTATCCATGTGATTTTTTAATAAATAAATAGCAGATATTCTATGAGCACCATCGTCCAGTTTGCCGTTTACTACTATAATAGGTGGAAGATTTTGTATTGATTCTGGATGAGATTTTAAGTAATTGGCGTATTCTATTACTTTATTGGTGACTTCCCAACTGTAATCATTATCAAGTATATCTGAAAGAACATTGTTATAATAAGGGATGTCTTTTATTTGTTCAAATATTTCATTGATATTGAGATATTTGGTGTTAACAGATAATCCTCTCGTATCCTCAATAGACGTTCCACTGGTTGGTCCCGGTTGCGGAACTTTTTCCATCGTGTTGATTGCTCGTTCTATCAGGTCATTTTGAGTGTAGGCTTCTTTTAACTCAATATATTCTAAGAATGATTTCATCATGGTTATATATGATATATGAAATCATTTAGAACATACTTAGAGAACAACTATCACAAGTTGTTGGAAAGAAGATTAGAATGGTTCGATTCTATGAAGGACTTAATATTTAATCTCAGAAAGAATTTTCCTGAAGAGTCTTTAACTTGGGATTCTAATAGTCGGAATCTGGGACAAATTTATGATGTTTTTGGCGTTCAATTACAAATAATTAGGTACAACATCTTTTATGGTATTTGTATAGTTAAGAATTTGGATACAGGTCAATTTGCTAAGATAAGACTTTCTGAGCTTCAAAAATTAGGGCAACAATTGTAAACATCATTATGAATTGGACAACATTTTTAGAACGAAGAGAGTAAAGAAGATTACAGAGGATTATCCAGCCTAGTACTCTTTCTTTTAATTTGATATGTTCTAAGTATGACTTCATTGACCTTGTTGTTGAGTTCGTTGATTAATTTCTCCGGCTAATTGCCCAACTCCTTGTGCGAATTGCGTATAGAATTGTTGGAATTTTTGTTTAATATCATCGTCAACATGTTGCCATGTTTTTGTTATATTTTGAAGTTGGCTCATTGCTGGTTTTGTTGTATTAAGTAATTCTCCCGCCGCAGTTGGTTGTTGTCCCTGTTGTTGTCCCTGTTGTTGCTGATAGGGTTGTCTAGCCTGTTGATAACCTTTTGAGATATCAGAGAATTGATTTCTTATTCCACCTGCTACTTTTCCTATTGTGGAGCCAATGCCTTCTTTGAGTTCGATATATTCTTGAAATTTTTTCATTATCCTTGTCCTAATTCCTTTGCTAATTGATTAATCCCCTGTTCAAACTGTTGATATAATTGGTTGAATTTTTGTTTGATATTAGGGTCAACATTTTTCCAATTATTTGGGGCATGTTCAAGTTGGTTCATTGGTTGCGTTACTGCGTCAATAAATTCTCTTACAGCAATATGATGTTGGGGCTGTAAAGATTGAGCCATCGCTTGACCGGGATTAGTTTTATATAAGTCCATGTCGGCTTCTGCTTCTGCTTCTTTTAACTGAATATGTTCTAAGAATGATTTCATTATGTTTATATATTATATTCCAAACGTTTTTCATATATAATGTTAGAAATGAAATTACAGTTTAAAACATTCTTGGAGATGTCGATGCGGTTTCCTCCGCACATGCCAGAAGCTTGGTGGAAAGAGACATTGAAGAAGGCTAAAGAATTCGAATATGAATTAGAGAATTTGCCTTCTATATTAGAAAAGGGTATTGAATTGGAGAAGGAATACACAAGTGCTAAACCTTTCCAGAATATGGAGTATAAAATTCCTTATTCTTTATTGAAGATATTCAAGAAAGATACTTACTTCAGTGAAGATTCCTTATCTAAATTAGTAAAAGACTTCTTAGACGCATCCGAGGTCGATAATATAGATGGTCGTACTATGAAGATGTATTTAAAGAGGGTAGGTCAGTTTTATTCTAATCTTTCTGGTCTTAAAGCATTCTACAAGGAGTACAGGCGGGATTTTGAACAAGAGTATGATTATCTTTTGGATGAGTTGGAAGACAGTAAAGATGACATTCCTAATTATTCTGAAGTATTAAGTGCTATCAAGAAGGCTGAAAAGTCGGTAGA